>Ga0131853_10014512_pt1 | contig 14442 bp, 6 predicted proteins | sample TergutLab28metaG_FD_92764 | JGI IMG/M metagenome (GOLD analysis project Ga0131853, IMG submission 92764) | Labiotermes labralis P1 segment gut microbial communities from Petit-Saut dam, French Guiana - Lab288 P1 (version 2) (version 2) | ecosystem: Host-associated > Arthropoda: Insects >... | reverse complement strand
CCTTGGATACGTGCTGTTTCCTTTACATCCTTACTAATTTGTTTTAAAATTTTGTACACTTTAGGTTGAGTCCTGTATGTGTCATGTTCTAAATTTGTGACAGATTTGTCCCAGGAAAGTCTTCGTCTTTTTCTTACTTCTTTTTTAGCCAGTGCAGTGTTTCATTGGTATTCTAGTTTGTCTTCTAGTTTTTTTGAGTTCAACCATTTTCTATATGATCTTTTCTTGTTGTGAAGCTTTGGTGTTAAATGTGAAAACTTGCAATGAAAGCGCTGGCACTTCGGTTAGGGAATTGAGTTGAACCAGAAGAAATCAGTAACTGGAATCATAAAATGTGTAAGAAATTTGGTGGCCACTTACAGCATTACCATGAGTGTGGATGGTTTGAAGTCATTTATTTTCCTTGCTAGTTTCATACATACCTGTTTCTGTGAAGTTTGTTTCATAGTGATTGATGATGATGATTGTGTTATCTTTTATCAGGTATAAGGGAAACGGATACTATTACTTGCCTACTCCGCATTTCCATTGCTGTGAGACAGTAGTGACTCCAGATTGGAGGTGTTTAATGATATTTGGAATCTCTATTTTCTTCAGAAGAAACAAATTTACCTTAGTACACATACTTGTTCTTTGAACAGGCTGCTGTTGGTTGTTCCTGCTGTTCCTTTGCAACACTGGGAACTGCTTATCCAGTAACACAGCATTGCATCCCAGAAGAACAGAATGCCCATTTACACCACTATGAAAATCCCAAATGAATGGGAATATACTATTAAGCTACATACTTTACTGCTTGACTTTCTGTTCATTGTTCATTGTTGGTTAAGATGCAGTGTCATTGGATTGAGAGGAACAAAAGTAATATTTATATGTGTGTAACTGGGTAATTTCTCTTCTAGTGCGGAATTATGGACACCTCACTACTCAAAAGGTGTCGCTCAGTGGATGAAGCTGAGCATCAGAAGGATAGTGACAGTGATGATGGCATGCACAGCAAGATTGTAAGCTCAAGAGAGAAAGTTCAAGAGCTTAAGTTGAAGGAACTTCCATTAGTTCATCGAACAAAAAAGAAGTCTGAGAGGTAAGTTCATTTTACCGAGTTTCATATTTTGTGGTGCACATTTTTGATGTTGTTTAAAAATGACTGGATCTTGCATATGTGGTTTATGGTACACAAGGAATTTACTTATACAAGGGACAGGATTTTACACACACACTGAATGAACGAAGTTATTGTTCATAAAATGAGTTTACTTGACATTTTTCATCAGTAAAATGCAGCAAAATTTTATTTCCTGTGTCATTGTTAATGTGCCGACATTTAAAGTAACTGGTACAAGAATGTCAGGATGCATTGAATCTCACTATTTCATCAGGGGGTTAAAGTATAAAATATGATGTTCATTCTTCACTGTATTACTGGAGAAGCACCTAGATATTAGTGCATGATGGCATGATATAAAAAGTCCTATTTTCCTATAAGTTGGGATAACTGAGTCAGTCAAATGACTGTTCATTGACTAGATGACCAGGGTTTTGATTCTTAGCAGATGCAAAATTTTTGTCATTGCCAACATGTCCACATCAAGTACAGGGTTTGTCCAACATCCTATTCATTGCTTGCCACTACCAGTAAGTTCCTTTTGGCTGAAATTGATTGATCCATGCTGGTATAGAATGTAAGGAGCTTTACAGTCTCATGAGTTGGTGCTATTGGTGTAGTGATAGTTTGTTCTAGTGTATAGTTGTTATTCTTTGTAAGTATATAGTTATGCTTATTGGATCCCTTCCCAGCATTACAAAGCATGTTTTTAGGTAGCAGACTGGGGGGGACACACACAGCCTGTAGCTGTGGAGGGTACTTGGGATTGTGCTGAATATGCTGCTGGAGACACCTGGCAAGGAGTAGTCCTGGATCTTGGAAGTTGGGCTTAAGTCTGATATGTTCCTTAAATGCAGGGAATTTCTTGACCAACTGAGTTTTTATCAGGTTTTCAAGCGAGTCCCTGCAACATGAAGAGAAGTTAATTGGTGGTGTTTATGGATACTTCTTGTGTGGAATAACATTTTTTTTTTATGCTTTATCAAAAATGAAAGTTAGAAATGCTGCAATGGCATGGCTACCTGAGACAGTTTTTGTGGTAATATTATTGCAAGCTAAATGCTCCTCCCTCATTTCAGCACGGCTAATTGCAATTTTCCTCATGCGTCAACATACATTGCTTTTCTGTTCTGTGTAAGTTGTACAGTATAATTAATGATGGTTAAGATTAAGATGGTGTGTTTATATACTCCAAAAAATTATACTACACACACACGCACACACTTTCTTTTAAGGCAAGGCATCCCTATCATGTTTAAATATATTAGTAAATAAAACAAATGTAAATGAAGTCTAAACACAACTTTAAGTAATCATCAGCATCATGTTTCGGCTATAAAAGCACATCCAGGCCAAGCACATATTCATGGTAATAAATATATATTACAATGCCATAAATGTTATGGACGAGATCTTTTCTTGCATCAAGATGGAGGTATTGTAAGATGTAATATACATTAAAATGGGGTTTGAAGATTTTTTTTTTATAAAATTTGAAGTTTTAATTACAAATTTGATAAACTCTTCAAACCCCATTTTTAATGTAAATTACATCTTACAATACCTCCTCTTGATGTAAGATGAGATCTCGTCCATAATATTCATGGCACTGTAGTATATATTTCCTAGTATGAAATGTGCTCAGCCCAAAGATGGCTTTTGTAGCCAAAACATGTTGCTGATGATTACTTATAGACAAAGTTGTAGACTTAATTTATATTTGTTTTATTTACTAGTATACTGCACACATGTTACCATACTCTACTGCAATATAAGAGTGGGATTTTGTATACTTAGTAGTTAATATTTAATGCTTACTTTTTCTGCATGACATTTTGATTTGTTGCATGAAAGAATGGGCTGTCTTGAAAAGTTCTCAAACCCAGGTTGTTGCATGTGAAGTTTAGTTTATTAACAAACAAATGTATGTAGACTGCTGTTTTGTATGAATGGATTCTTGTTATTATGGTTGGCAAATGGATCTAACAAGATTAGACCTGAAAATGTACAATGCAATCTCAACTGTTGCCACCAGTTAATATTACAAAACATGTATTCCATGTAATGACAGTCAGTTGCATATGATGGAAACATATGTCTTAAATATACCACAAACAATGGACAATATCCATCATTATTATTTATGTTTGTGTTGATTTTATGGTTTGTTGAATGATGAAACAAGAAACCAGCAGCATACACATAATTTGTAATATTAACAAAGTTTCAATCAAATATACGGTCATGTTGAGAGAGACTTCTTTAGGAAGTATAAACATGAAGTAGCAAGGTTTACATTGGTACATTTAAAATAGCTACTTGCTCTGTGTATAAAATTAGCTCAAAATATATACATTCACACAAATAAGACTGACTAGTTATGCCATGCCTGTAGGTGGTCTCCTGTTATATATATTTTGCATTGGAGACTATTATTTCTTATTTTAAGCACCATATATTTGTGCAACATTTTATACACAGATACATAGAACAGCAATTCCTCTATTTTGTAGTGGCAGTACTTTCAAATCAACAAATCCTGATGATGTCTGGTTGATTGGAGGATCATTGGGTTCAAGAAATGCAGTGCTCAGGTTCCGATGCAGTGCTCTTTCAGACCCCCCTATTGATCCCCCAGCAAATGAACTTCATATGACATACAAGACAATCCAGGCAGAAACTAAATTGCTGTCTGCTGTTCTCCATTCCCATGGCATGAGAGAAGTGAGTAAGAGATCAATTTCTTCATTATTTACATTTTTGTCCCACAGGTATTTTGCCAAGAGGAATGTGATTGAGCAGATTTTATGATAGATTATGGAAGATAATCACAAATTTAATATACCAAATGAGAAACTGTCATTTAGGTTCAACACAAATATCTTTAAGCAGTAAATACGTATATGTTTTGACCCTGCTTTTGGAGCATCATCCATCAGGTCACTGGAGGACAGTTTGTCTTGGCAGTAGACTCAGATGAGTGGTTAGTTGTATGCCCTAGGGAAACAGCTCCTGGCACCCATTACATAAGAGGCTGGGTGAGCTACAAAACTGTTCTGGACATTTCAGAGAAGGGAAATATCTGTTGTCCTTGCTGTGAATCCAACCATGATCCTTTAGTTTTCCCATTAGTTATTACATTGACTACAGTATCCTTGCTTCACACCCATATTTATGTATTAAGGACTATTATTGTAAGGTATATACACACACATATGCATATATACATACTATATGGGTGTTATGCTCAGTCTATCACATTAAGTGTATGACATAAATTGAGGGTGTTCAAGAACAAGGTACTGAGGAACATACTTGGGACTAAGAGGTAGGAAGGAACAAGAGGTTGGAGAAAGTTGTAGAGCTTCATGATTTCCACCCATCCCCAAATATTAGGATGATCAATTATAGGAGGATGGGGTGGATGGTGCATGTGGCATGCATGGAGGCAAAAAGAAATGCATGCAGGGTTTTGGTGGGGAAACTGGAGGAAATATACCATTTGGAAGACCGGATAGGAGGATGATATAATAGATCTTAAAGAAGGTGACAGGGAAGGCGTGGAATGAATGCGTAGAGTAGGAGCAGATGGTGTGCTGTTTTGAACATGGTAATGAACAACCTGTTTCATATAATGCAGGGGATTTTTTGAGTAGTTCAGGATCTGTTAGCTTCTCCAGAAGGACAAGTCTGTGACCAAGGTTTGTTATTAATCGGACAATCTATTGGACTTGTCTTGCTTTCATTTAAAAGTAGACTGAGAAGCTGGCTCTACTCTCATAATTGGGTGAAGAATATACATGAAACATAATGTTTTGGGTCCATTAGACTGAGTTAGGTCCTATGTCCTGGCAGTAAGAGGATGAGTAATTATAGTCAGGAAATGTAAATTGTAAATGCTGGGGATTGAGAGTATGACCTCCAGACAGTGACACTACATTGGTTATAACTGAAACCTGTGAGACTATAAAAGGTGGCAGTGAGAAAGGGGAACAGCCAAACACAGATTTGGGGTGGGGGGGATGATCATGTGGATGACAGTGTGAACACTGGTGCCATTAAAATGGACACAGTTGAAATATCATAAAACTGTTATATTTTTTTGATAACAGTTCTAAATGAAGATCAGATGAAAAAATGAAATCTAAGGAGTATCAAGAATTGTACACGAGAATTGAAGATTGTTTCATTATATTGGAAACAGAGTAAGTTTCATATGTAAATTTTGTGCAGTGATGGTAGGAGAACTAACTTCCAAAACACGGCAGAAAATCTGATATAGGTGTTATGATTAGTTCATTGTGTGTCATGGAAATACATTTCACTTGTTGAAGGAATGGTGTCGGTTTATTCTTTAAGCTTGTGTTGATATGTGGATGGATTTCATCAGTTCATTCTGTCCTGAGAGAATGATATATCATTCATTTTGCACTGAGTATTCATGAAGTATACAGTCACATATGGTTCCACAGTAGACACACTGCACTGATTCTGCAGTGTGTATGGAAGTTCTGACACTAGGAGTTTTTTATTCACTGAAAATTTCTTCCACATTGTGTTGTTATGACGAAAAGTAGAGGTGATATAGTGGAAGTTGCATCTGTAAGATCTGTGCAGCTATGCAAAATTGTGAGTCCAGTATTTAATTTCTTTTTTTAAAAACGTGGGTGCTCTGCTGCTGTATTGAACCCATCAGAGGACTGACACACACTCTTTACATGATTTGTATCACCACAACAGCTATAACTAAGTGACTACAGCATGAAAACCATCTTCATGTGTACTGTACACCAAGCTTCCTGCATGAACTGGGTCATATCCAATTCAGCAATTTTTTTTCCTCCCCTGTGGTTGAAGTGCACGTTGTGTTACCAACTGCCAGTTTATGGGTCTGGTGCTGAATATTTGGAATGAAAGTTTTAAAAGTGGTAATCACAGAGTTCATATTTGTACTTCCTACATTTCTCTACTATAGCATTTTATACATTTTATTTGCTTCTGTCATAATAAGAGCAGTCAAAGAAAAAGAGGTAGCAACATTGTTAAAGTTCAGCAGTTTGAAAGTATATCTGATCCAAAGATTTAATTCTTCTGGGATGTTACGCTATATCTGGGAAGAGGGATGCTCTTTGTGGACCTTTTTGAATCTGAAAATGAAGGCACTACAGAGCTTTGAAACATCAGTAACTGTTTACAGTTCACCAGGTGTCAATATACTTAAAACTGCTAGTTTTAAGTATATTGACACCAGTATTACTAATGATACTATTTATAACATATCCTTAGCATAAGAATAGTAACCTACTTTGACATATGTACATAAACAACTAATGATAATTCATTCATAACAGCCGTAGGTAATGGTACCCACTACTGAAACGAGATCTCGTTCCCCCCATCCAACCCCCATTACCCTAAAAGAACACCCCACACATCTTGTATAGCTGCTCTGTAAGTTAAATCACAACCTGAAGATGGCCAACATATAAGGACGAAACATGTAGTTGTATACCTACTGTAGTACTATTAGGTGAAGTATAATTGTGTTTGACTGTATGTGTAACACACAAAAATTCTTTCACCTCAAAATACTGTGACCATTTGTGACTCACTTATTTTCTCATCTTCAATCAAAACTAGTTATAGCTTTTCAGTTCCCACTTAATTTGATGTCTCTCTAAACAGCATGCATGATTTTCAGTAGGTTGGTGTCTGATATTCCTGAAAATGCTGGCAAGTTTTCATCATCTCTCAGTACTGAGTCATCTCCAAACAACACTTCAACTAATGGCTGGGAAGACCCTTGTCCTCCAATTCCATGTTCTTGTGAACCACTGAAATGATATCAAGTTAACATATGGAGTTTATCAGTTTCTTGATTGTGGTGAATTTCATGCTATAATTCACTGTTCAACTTTCATGAGTGTTGGATTTTCCCAGCAATTCTTGCAAAGCAGTATTTCATACATGAGGTGCTAAATTTTTGTGTTTTGCAAGTTTTTTGGACAGATGATTTAAATATCCATGTCCCAAACTTATCCATAGATGGAATAACATTAGTGTTTTCTTTGAAGCCAAGTATACTGAAAGTCACCTTTCCAATTGGTTTATCAAGTTTTCCATGCATTGCTTTCCCCACTCTCACTTGTGAGCAGATCACTTACAGATCAGCCAAGGTGTTTTTCATTAAGTGGGGTTCATTGCTTTTGTGCTTCTGGAATGAGAGTCTTCTTCAGTCATTTTGTATATTTTATGCTTTCAAAAAGTGAATGCAGTTCATTAAAAATTTCATGATTTGTAAGCTTTTTGAGGTTACTGTTATATTTTTTTTTGGTATTTCATGAGTTCTGTCCCTGGGGGAGGGAGTGACATGCTCACCCCATGCAGCATAGTGGTGGAGAGGTGCAAAGTGGGTGGAAAAATGAATATTGTATATACAAAAAAAAATTGCTTTTCTGTGCTAAACAGATTTTAAGTAATTGAACAAAATATAAGGGAAGTCAATAAATGTGACTTTTTAGATTTCATAATTACTCTGAGTGGGTGGCCATTGTAATTACTTGCCCCAGGTGCCAAAAACATAGCTACACCACTGCTTGAAACCAGTAGCTCACTAACACTGAAATTGGATTCTGATGTTTTGATCATTGTGTCAGTTGCAGTTAATCATAAACATCTTGACACTACTGTTTACAAGTATAGAGAAGTGATACACTCAAGTTATCTGAAGATTACATGTTTGGAGATGCATAGAACTGGCTCAGGATCAGGTCTGTGGCAGGTTTTTGTATGTGTAGTATTGAACCTTTGACTCCTGCTATTATAGCGTGGTCAAGCCATCATATTAACTGAGAATATTCAGTTAATTTTTGAAGGATAAATTGAATAATGGAAAAAATGTCACAAGCATTAATTTAAAATGATGTTTATGAAAAATGAACTTCAGCAGATTAGACTGTATTTCATTTGGTGGTAACTGTATACAGACTTAAAGTATAGTGTGTTAATGAAGTACACAGGAAGTGAAAGTTTGTGTAACATGGTCATGAATTCTGTTTTGTTCTTGTTTCTAATGTAGTTGGATTTAACCCTTAACACACTGTGTTCTATTCATTAGTGTTACAAGCCTTAAAACAAGATCTATAATGCATTTGACCCTTAACAGACACTTTGTAAAAGTTTTATAAATCAAAAAGTAGCCCACTGATAATTGCATCTTTGAATACAGTAAAGGGTTATATATTTTACAGACATCAAATTAATATTGTAAAAAGATGTCTTGCTGTTATGTTAAACTTTTTACCTAATATTTAGATTATTCTGAATGCCTTAATACTTCAGGGAATTGTGAAATATGCTGAAATTTATAACAGCAGTTTGAATTTCATAGGTATATTCAGGAAGTGATATTGTTAAGAATTTTACGTGGAATTGAAGTAGACATGCTTTAATGCTATTTCTTGATAGCTAAATCTGCTGTGAGGAATCATTTAAACACTCATTTCCAGCATGCTTTATACACTACATCAACCCATAGGAGCTATACGGAATCGGTGAAAATGATATGGCTATGCCAGTTAATTACAACAGTTGTTGTATCTCTTGATACACTAATGGTGCAACTGACTTTACATCGGTAATATATGTCACAGTTTACAGTAGGATTCTTTTTCTGTGCTTAAAGAACAAGACTTCTCTAAACTCATGTATTTGTTAGCTAAAATGTACAGAACACAGGGGTGAACACCTTGTGTCATGGGATGGGAAACACTGAGAACAAAACCAGTGTGATCCTGCATTTATTTCTAAGTTAAGATTGTTGTCCAGTATAGTGCTATGTATCCATCGTATTCCTTCATAGTCTAGGCCCCAGTTACTTAGATTGCCAGCTTGTAAAAGTTTCTCACAAGAAGCAAATAGTGTAACTACCGCAGGCGCAGTTATGTGGGAAGCCTCGTAGATGTAAAAACACTCCAGGTGCTGGGATAGGTGGGGATATGCATGTGAATTTTGATTTTCCCCACTCCAACAACATTGACTAGTATTAGATGGTCTGACAGTAAGGCTAATTAAATGATCATCAGTTAGGTCAGGGCATCTATAAAAATGTGCAACTTCAAGAGTAGGTGCCCGCTTTAGCAGTTCAGTCAATGCTTGTGCTGTCACCACATGCCCCAACTGAATGCTTCGCAAGTTTATTAGTGGTGGAATGACACTTAATGTCGTGTCTTCAGATTCCCCCCTCCAGTCAACATGGGCACCATCTTCCACTAATGTATGTAAGTTGGGGCATGATTTTAAGATTTTTCCAAGGTCCAGTGAAGCGTACTGTTCATGGAGGGAAAAGCTTAATGCAAGGTCATGTAAGTTTGACCCATGGGGCGTTGCCAAGAAGGAGTAAAGTCCATCAATCCAGTCTGCATCACATGGAATGCTGAAGAGGTGAAGAGTAGTGAGTGTGGGGGGGAATATATGTAATGCTGAAGGTGGGTGATGTGGTTCATAAATGGTAAGCTTCTGTAATGCGGGGCAGGAGAGAGATAGCAGTTCAAGTCGTCTCACTGTGGTTCGGTAACATTGTGCAGAAATGAGACTAAAGCTCGGGGGTGGTGGAGGATCAGTATTTCCTGTTGATGCAGTCCATGCCCTATCTAATATTTCAAGTACCCTTCCCATGTGTCCATAATCACCAAGAGACTGTATCTGTGGAGCATGATGTAGAGCTAACAGAACCCCTGTGGCAGTGACACCTGTACTGGCAACATTCAGGATTTTAAGAGTATCACAGAGAGGATTACGATGTTCACAGTACTCAAGAAGAAATGAACGATCACTCATTTTATTTTCACTGTCACGATTTAACCTTAATCGTGGAAAGAGTCGATGCAGGATTCTTAGTCTTCCCCACCCTCTGCCACTACATCCATTTGCGTTTGCACACTGTTCCAAATCAGTAAGTTCACATTTGCCTGCTACAGAAGATGGAGAAGCTTTATCACGGAGTTCTACTTGAAGAAAGAGGTGTCGAAGTCCTGCATCTGTCACTTGTCTTGACTGAGACACATCAAGTACAGTGAGTCTATGACATGCTGTTCCAATAACCTGCAGAACTGCATCACTAGCTATGTTGCGAAGAATGAGGTGTTGAAGTGCAGTAGCTGATACAAGTGCACCATGTAGTAAACTGCGATCCAAGCGTAGCAAGGCTGAACGAGCAAGCTCCAAGGTCTTTAGTCCACGGCCTTCAGATGCCAAGAGGCGTAACAGAGCTGCTTGGTGACTGCATCCATAGTAACAACATAACTCTACTTTCAGTTGATGCACATCTGGTGCAAGTAACAGTGCAAGGAGGTAAAGTGGTGCAGGGCCTGCTCCCCCAGCACTACCATTTGGTGCTTGGGCTGACAGGAGTTTTGACACTTCCTCAATTAGTTGTGATCGTATAAGACCAGGCAGAGACAGGAGTAGATTTGGGCGAAACCTGCGGCGAGCTAGTGTCAAGGCATGTGCAGCTGATGAATCCTGGGCAATGAGCTGTAGCAAACGGCATGTTGAAACCAAGTTTGTTGAAACTTGGGTATGACACATTGAAAGCAAAGTCTCCGGCTGGTGGTGTTGTGGCATTATTGAAGTTAATCAGATGAAGATCCCAGATGATCAGGAGGTTGTGAAATCTGTGGGGCGGGAAAAAAAGTTAGCAGGCAGTACCTAGAGACTAATGATTAAATTTGGAAGTCGTGGACAGCACTTTGGTTATGGAAACTGACCTTGAAGGAAAATGTGTTTTAATACGTGTTTACATTTGGTATTGTCCATAATATTAAAAGATGTAGACTTTTATTTTGATGTTTAGTCGCAGTTTTACACCATCTGTAGTTAGAACTCTTAACTGTAAAACACGTTATAATCACCAGTAATTTCTTAATCGCATCGCCGTGGACATCGGGTATGAACAATCTCCGACTCCAAGAAATTGGCAGCTTGTGTGACCCCATTAAAAATTGTGGTTAAGGGCACACAGCTGTAACAGCTATCAAGAAACATTGTATTTGTACCGCGATGAATGTTTATGTTTTAAGGTTAAAGGTTTTAATGAGGTTCAAACAGAAACCAAACTAATCAATGCTAAAAGTGCAGAAGGCGTATAAAGCATACAAGAGCTCCTTTGAATTTTAAGCCATACCAATGAAATGTGTGCCGTAACAGTTTTAAAACATGCACTCACGTTATATGCAGTTACATAACTATATTTGCTCACATGTTTTTATTATCCGTGGAGCGCTCATTTATGTGTTTTTAAATGAAATTTTGCTTCTCACAGCATGCAACATATTTGGCGACTTCCTTGTTTATCTTTGGACCTTGAATTGTGGGCGCATGCGCATTGATGGGCATAATCGAGTGAAAACCATCGAATTATTCGATTATCGAAGTTTTGTTTATACTGTTACCTGGAATTGACTATTCCGTGGATGAATCTTTGAAAGTAACTCAATGGAGTAGAGTGCGCTGGAGAAGCCAGCAGTATTTTTACAGCAAGTTAGATTGCCGGATTGTTTGGAGGCCGGAGGTTCAGTTCTGAATTGACCTGAACCCGTTAATTGTATCCCATTGCAACCCCGTACCTTTCAGGTCTATTTTAAAGGTGTACTGCGGTATTCCAATAGGTCTTCTAGCTGGTCTTTTCGCCAGGTGTACCACCATAACCACTTACGTGCTTCTCCGCACCCCCCAAACTCTCCGCATTTCTATGTCCATTTCGCACTTGATTTGATTGACCAGATAATACTTGGTGTTGCGTTAAATCCATTATATGTTATCGGTGATAAACGTATCAATAATTTTGAGCAGTTAGAAATGTTTTAACTGCGAAAAAGGGGTGTGTATTAAGTATCTTCTTAGTCATACTTTAACTTGAGTCTTTCTGTTGATCATATTTATGAGTCTTCAAGGTAAACCACGGAATATTTCAATGCCAGCATAATTTTTTGAAAACGCGAAACTTTGACAGTTGGTCTTGATAATCTATATTAATATGGTGTATATTTGAATGTTTGTGAAAATTGCCTTGGTTATGTACCATGAAGTTTCATAATGAAAATTTAAAATCACGTGGGGCAGGTAAAATCTCAGCTCTTTCGAACGGAGTTTTTACACGAATGCCTAGGTTTTGCAGCAGCCATAATTCTAACAATTTTTATTTGTAGGGTGAATGTAGTTTTACTCCTAAACAAGTTACTCCCCCTCCCCAAAATTTATTCCATACTGTAGAGTGAAAACACAAAATAAATTGTTTTCTGTTGTGAAACATCAGCTTCATTATCTGGTTCTTTTAACCTGTAAGCTATTCAGGGTTCTCCTCAGTTAACATGGCAGCATGAAAGTCTTTGGTTAGGTATTGGCCTCCTCCACACGGGGAACCGTTGTCCCGGAAGTTCACTGGCCAACACAAGGATGCCCCTTATTTTGTTCTGGTGGTTGGGGAATCCATGGAAGCCAATAACTGCTTCAGGCCAAAGCTTTTTTAAGCAGCCATTTAGAGCCATGAACTTAAGATTGTCCGTGGACTCCTGATGTTTCCAATGTAGTCAGCTGTACTGAACAATCTCTAGCATTCACTGACACTGACAAAGGTTTCCTTCTCACTTGCATCCAAGATACATTGGAAAGTGTGACAGCCGCGGTAGCTCTCGGATATCATTGCATTTGCCTGGTTGAGTGGCGGAAGGAATGAGTTATTTATTTTGGGATGATATTTAACTTGAATAGACTTTCTGAAATACGAGGAGAACCTTCAAATGCCTGCTGCTTGGATTTCAGATTCATTTTTCACATATGTTTTGACACATTAGTTTCCTTTTCTCCTTACGCTTAGGCTTTTCATCAGCATGCACATCACACTTTCCAGACATAGGCATAATTAAAGCATAAGGACAATGATTATTTCTAAAAATTGCGAGAAGTGCAGTCACAAAATGGTGTGATCATATAGTTTCAGGACTGACTGCAAAGTGATACTGCTGAAGCTAGCATGAACTTCTGCTGCTAGGTACAGATAGAATAGTCTCATGAATAATTTCATGCTTGGGATAAGGTTATAGCCTGGGTGATTGTTGAGTAATGTTGTGTTAAGTACAGGTGTGTGTTGTTCCATTTATAATTTTGGTGTACTGACATGAATTTGGTAACTGGTAACAGATTCTGAGGATTTTTAGTTGTTATATATATATATATATATGAACCTGTTATGTTACATATGTGTGGGATTGTTCCCATTGATCTCTGTTAACAGATTTGATTTTTTTTTTTACTCTTTATAGAGTGGAAGACCAAAATAATGGTTTTGGGGGGAAATAATGGTTATGACTGTTTTTCAGGACTTAAAATTACTCTTCTTTCTGCTTTATTAATATATCAACCACATAAAAAATATCATGTCTAAAATTGTAACAGACACTAAAAATTGTTTTGCCATGTAAATTTTCTTTATCCTCTGTAAGCTTTAATGTGGTGGGTGACAGTCTAATTATACTATATTTTATTGTGTTGAGTTTGGTAGAGGTGACATTACCTGTACTGTATTTAAGGTTCTTTCTGTTCTCCAGGTTCATCCAAACATTCCTGACTTTAACCTGCTGTGGACAGGAATTCACCCAAAGCCCCATTTGCTGAAGGCACTGACACCTTACCAAAGAGTCAATCATTTTCCCAGGTAATGGATGGGTTGCCTGTTTCTCTTTTAGTATAGAGACGGTTAATAGCAGAATGTCCTTCAAAATAAAATTGACTGTAGGTCCATTTAATATGTATGTTCTGTATGTTTTGTTTGACTTTCTTCTCTCCTGTCCAGCTGTTTTATATGGAGCATTCTCATATTTTTGGATTTGAACTCCAGCAAGGTGAAAAATTTTATCCCTCTAGAAACATTTTTTGGTGTATTCTGACTCATATAAATCATCACCCAAAATTCATATGGTGCAGGTATTTTATTTGCATGGAGGTAATAATATGGAAAAACTTCCAAAATTGGGAAGGGGGTGTTATGGTGTGCAATAACAGTGACAGCAATGACAACAACAGCTTCAGCACAGCAACTTCTCTTCCTCCTCCTGCCCCTCTCCCCAACACATTCTCCTCCTCCTTTTTCACTTCCGCTGCCCACTTTTTTCCTTCATTCCTGCGTCTTCCATTTATTTTTTACTCCCTCTTTAACCTTCAGCCTTCTTCCTGTATTCCTTCCTTCCTGTCCCCCCCCCCCCCCCCCCCCTTCCTTTTTTTTTTTTCTTCTTCCCCTTTTGTTTCTTTTTTTCTTTTTTTTTTTTTTTTTTTCTTAATAT
>Ga0131853_10014511_pt1 | contig 14443 bp, 5 predicted proteins | sample TergutLab28metaG_FD_92764 | JGI IMG/M metagenome (GOLD analysis project Ga0131853, IMG submission 92764) | Labiotermes labralis P1 segment gut microbial communities from Petit-Saut dam, French Guiana - Lab288 P1 (version 2) (version 2) | ecosystem: Host-associated > Arthropoda: Insects >... | reverse complement strand
TAAAAATTCGTTTATTCGAAATTTGAGGTTGCAGGTTGTACTAGCTGTACACCAAGACCGAAAATAAAGAAGAAGCGAATTTTTAGCAGTTTCAGGCGTGTTGTACATTGTATTGCAAGGGTACGAAATAAAAAACAAAGCGACTATTTTCTGTTAGAAAATAGTCGCTTTATTATATCTTAAACAAATTCGTTAACTATTCTTTTTTCGACTTACGGATAGAATAGACTGCAAATCCGACTAACACTACCGATAATGCCAAGCCTGCAAGCATCAGATAAAGCATATTATTTGTTAATCCGGTTTGCGGCATTGCTCCAAGAGGAACATCCTCATCTTCGATATCCATATACTCGTCGTCATCAAATGCTCCAAGTGGGATATCCGTATCTTCTAAGTCATAAAGCTCTAAATCGTCTAAATCATCAAGAAGATCATCCAACGGATCCAAAATAGTAGTTCCGCCGCCTGTTGTATCCGAGTCGCCCGGTTCAGACCCAGGATCTGTAGTCGATCCTCCGTTGCCAGGACCCGGTCCACCTGGTCCAGTTCCGCCGCTGCTTTGCCATTGGGCATATACGGTTATGTCATCATATACGGTTGTTGTTCCGTTAAATGGGCTGCCACCGCTACGAGCTGTGCTCCAACCAGTGAATGAAAATCCTGTTCGGGTTGGGTCAGCCGGCATACTACTACCTAACGATTGACCTTTATCTACGTCAACTGAAGCGAATGTAGAGTCGTCAGTCGCATTGTGGTTGTTTCTAAAGGTTACGGTAGCCATATTCGGTGTATAGCCTTGAGGAGGACCGATCAATGAATTTTCGCTCATTGTTAAGTTGCCTACTAAGAAAACATTACCCCATGAAGAATTCTGACTGTCTCTGTCAGCACCTTCACTCCAAACTTGAGTGATATTCGGGTTTGACTGTCCAAGGAAACGGTAATCCGTTAAACCTCTTAAGCTGTTTACGAATACATTACCGAGAACAACAGTACCATGGCCAGTTCCGAAAGTAGAGTTATAGGCCGTGTTATAATTTATTACAGAATCGCCTAACATAGTCAAATTTCTTGCTCTTACCCCACCCGCAAAATCACTTGCGTTATTCCTTGCAATCAGCGCATCGCCGCCAAGAGTAATGTCTTCTTCAGCCCATATACCGGCACCTGCTTCCGCTTTGTTTCCCGGGTTTGATGCCGATCCGCTTCCTATAATTCCACCGGTTATTTCAACAGCTGCCTGCACATTTGCAAATATACCGCCGCCAAGCCCATGAGCTTCGTTATCGCTTATTAAACCGCCGCTCATATCAAATACACCTTGCATAATGTATATGCCGCCGCCGTCTGAGGCAGTGTTATCACTGATTGTTCCGCCTGTCATATTGAATTCTGCGCCACCTTCAATATATATGCCGCCACCCATGATGTCAGCTGTGTTACCACTGATTAAGCCGCTAGACATATTAAATTCAGTGTTTGCTCCGGTTATAAATATACCGCCGCCGATGCCATTGCCTGTTGATGTGTGAGCAATATTGTCTCTAATTGTTCCACCTGTCATTGTGAAGGTAGAGCTTAAACCGGGCGCAGAATTGATATATATAGCACCGCCCTCATATGCTTCATTGTTGTAAATTTCAACATCGCCGCCTATATATAAACTGTTACCTGGTCTAATAAAAATTGCTCCGCCTTGCATAGCATTAGCGGCGGGAACATCCGGAGTTCGTAACGCACGATTGTTGTAAATTTCCCCTCCGGTAAGTATAATATCATTTCCTGTTGCGATATTGCTTGTAATCGCAGCACCCCTTAGATTGGAGCGGTTATTGTGAATCGAGCCTCCGGTCATTTCAAATACAGCCCCGCCCCCAAGCATAACAGCAGCTCCACCGCCTGGGAAGAATGCATGTTGACCTCCTTGTTGATGCCCTTGATTCCAAGAAATCTCTCCGGAAGTCATTGTAATTTTACCACCGGCAAAGTTAATCGCCGTTGAATTTTCTGTTATTATACCGCCATTTATATTAAGTTGAACATTTGAAGCTGCATTATAATTACCTCTTATAGCAGCACCTTGATTCCCTGACCCACTATAAAAAAACCCTGTTATAACTGAACCTTCTTCAAGGTTAACTGTAGGATTTCCAGACACCCCAACAATATGAATCGCTGCAAAACGTGGTACACTACCAGAGATGAATCCAGAACCCTGAACTGTCACATTTCTAAGTGTAAGAACCCCTTCATCTCCGGCTACTCGGAAAGCACCAGTAGGAGCAATTATTTTTCCACCATCTGCACTATCGATTGTAATAGCCCTGTCAATATTACGCTGTGATGAACCATCCAACACGATGTCAAGCGTAATAGGATACCCCGCAAAAAGCATAATAGTATCTACTGAGGCATCTGCAATAGCTGCATCAAATTCTGCAAGACTTCTAACTTCCTCTACGACACTTCCATTAAGCTGAGTAACAAGCGAGGTAATCTCAACTTCTTCAACCTCATCTTCTTCTTCCGCAACAACATAATCTTCCTCCTGTTCCGGATATTCAACAGTAATCTCTTCCGGTACATATTCCGGATATTCAACAGGAGCATATTCAAGTTCAGGAGCAGCCACAGGCGGCTCAATATGTACATTTTCCGGGGTGTTTGTCAGATCTTCGGCTATTGTTTCAACAATCCGAATATTATCATAACCCGAGATATTCATAGCCACCATAGTTGTCGCTAATATTACTGACAAAAATATAGCCAGGAACTTCTTGCCCACCTTACTTTTTAGCTTCATACAGACTCCTTCTTTCTATTATGTAGTGTAGCACAATTGCATAGAGCCGGGAACATAAACGAAGGCAAATTCAGCCCCTTCCCGATACTACGCAAAACAGCCCGTATAAATTCATACAGGAATACAAATAAAAGTGTGCTAAAATCTTAGCTTTATTTTAACCTGACTCTCGCTTTTTGTCAAGTTTAAATTTGCGACAAATATTATCCCTGCAATACAATGAACAACACGGTTCGTTCATTAATATTGAAGGGATACGGAGTCATAAAGCAATCTTAAATTTCACCTTGAGATTCCCACCGGGAATCTTTATAGTAATCGTATTAGCACAAATCAAGGGTTGAATAGAGTCACTGTCATTGCGTGCTCAAGCCCGCAATGACAAAAGTTTATTTTTTAACTCTTGATTGGCGTTATTAGTTTAAGCCAATTAATATACTCTCTAATTCAACCGCACAATCTCCGTCCCCGGATAAAAATGCCTAAGCACCTGCTCAACCGAATGCCCTAAATCAAGCATTCCTTTTGCTCCGTGTTGACTCATGCCTACGCCGTGTCCGTTGCCGCCGCCAAAAAATCTTACAGAAGTTAGATGTCCGTTTGCGTTAAACGACCTATCTATCGTATAAAATGCGCTTGGCATAAGGGAATAATCATTTCTAACACTTCCGTCGGCTAAGTTTAGCGCAATCGGATTTCGCCCCGCTACTCTTTGAACAGGAGCAAGAAGCAGACGTATATTGAGCTCTGTTTCGACAAGGATTGTTGCTCGTTCGCCCCTGATTATCATTGAAAGAATATTTCCGCCTTCTCCCCGCTCTCTTATAGATATATCCAAAACTGCTCCTATATCGCTTATCGGCTCACTTCTGAATACGTTATCGCTTTGAAGTGTTCTTATAAGTGCCGGATTTGCGTTAAATCTTGCTCTAAGCGAATGGTTTATAGATGCGGAAATTTCTTCAGCGGTCATTGTAACGTTCCATCTAAACCATTGTGAATCGCTGTCAAAAGCTTCTACTGTTATATCTTTAAAAAATGCTGCGGCTACATCCTCTTGTGTCATGTCACCTAAAACTGCTTGCCTGTCTACAAGCTGTGAATTTGATATTAAGTAAGTTGGTGAAGACGACGGAAACTGCCTTGAACCGCCAGACCAAACTTCCCCGCTGTTTGCTGTTGTCCCACCGGATGTTGAAAAGAAATTGGTAGACACAATTGCCCCATTATAAGCCAGAAATTGCCCTCTCGTTGCATCAACAGCTGCTATGGACACTTCATTTTCAGGGATATTATTGTAAACTTGAGACATGACTGAATCATCAATATTTGCACCATAACTATAAAATCTGTTTTCAAAAAATTGGTTAAAAGCAAAGCTTCTCGCCGTTATCGCCTGAACTTTTGCCGCCGGAACACCAAAGCTTGACGGCATCTCACTAGGCACAACAGCGTATAGATATTCTTCAAACCCGACTTCGTTTATTAAAACAAATCCCCCGCCCTGCCGTGATATTTCAAGCGTTCCACGGTATCTTGGGCTTTCATTGTTTGGAAAATTACGCCTAATGCTAGGGATTACGATTCTGCCGTCCTCAGCAGTTGAAATGTAAAGCCTATTTGAGCTTCCAAACATTTCGCCTGTTATAACGACAGGTTCCCAAGGTTCATGCGTTGTTGACGATGCTCCATTTGAAATGGTAAATTCTCTTGTAGCAGACACTGTAACGCTATCATGAATACGGCTTGTAAAGCCTGTAGTTCCGAGCAAAACTCTTAATCTTTCCGGGTAAACTGTTTTAACGATAACTGCCGCACGCACTACGCCTTCTCTAATATGAAATTCAGCGATATCTGTTCCGACAAGCAAATTATTTATTTGCCGCCACCTTACAACGTTGCCTGTCGCCCCGTACACTTTGAAATTTTCATCAAGCGGAAATGTTCCAATATTTTTGAATTCGACTGAATCACGAGAAATTTGATTTATTATGTCTGACATTCTCTCGGAGTGAACGACGATATCTATTATTTGCCCATCTGAAATTGTAACATCGGCTATATCCCCGGGGTTTGCTGTAATGTTTTCGATGCTATATGTTCTTTCACATCCTCCGGAGAAAATAGTTGCCTCACTTTCATTTATGCGTACGATAAAGACATTGCGGATTGTCGGCGCTTCACTCTCAACACCTAAAACTGCAAGAACATCACCGTCTTTTTTTAAAACCCGTATTTCTTTGTCAATATATCCGCTTAGATTTATACCAAAGCAGGTAAAAGGCCCTTTATCCGTTATTATATGCCACCTCCCAAGCTGTGGACTGTTTGCATAAGCTGCCAAAACCACAAAGGAAGTTTCAATAATCCCATATGCATCCTCGGGTGTTCGGCTGCCGCTTTTGTTTACAAGTGTCCTTCGAAACAAATCAACAAAAAGTGCATATGAAACAGGTCTATCCCTGTTTTCCGGGGTAATTTCAAGTCTTATGCTGTTATTTGGGTCTAACCTATCCATTAAAACTTGTGCTTGAGAAAGTGTAACAGGGCTGTTTGGCAAAAATGTGTCGCCTACCCCTGTCATAATATCGTTAACATATGCCGCATTTATGTATTTTGCATACCAATTTTGTAAATTTACATCTGTAAAAGTAATTTCGTTATGAAGCAAACTTATCGTTTGCAAATCAAAAAGAACCATAGTAAGCATCTTAGCCGCAAGAGCACGGGTTACGATAACATTATCATTATGGCTTTCTGTTGCTATACTGCGGTCAGTTGCTTGTACATTTTCGGAAAAAAGGGAAAAACGTGTTCCGTCGTCCTGCGCAGTTATATCAATAACCCCGCCTTCACCCGAACAAGATGATAAGAAAAAAATGGATATTAACAAAATTATAGCTAATCTCTTTGGCATAATGCACACAACCTTTATAATTATTTCTTCATGAATTATTATATTAGAGTCATGTGGACAACATTCCAGAAAGAAAAGAAATAAAAAAATTCCCAAGAAGCCGGTACCTATGATTTTGACACCTAGCTAAGCTAGGTGGGTTGCCTCAACCTAGAACCCGGAAAAACCGAGCGATGCGAAGCATCGTTTTCGCTATAAGCGAAAATTCTGATAAATTTCCGCCTTCCGCTGCTTCTGTTAGAAGAGCCTCTTCTTGAGGGAAGAATTGGCTTGCGGCCTGACGTTACATTTAGTATCAATTGGCAGCCCGATAATGTAATGTAGGTTCAAAATAATAGGCTATCAAACTTCTCAGGAATATTAAGTTATTAGTTAAAGCTTTTTTAGGCAAAATACACCGGAAAAACTGCAATATGATTTTGCATTGAATCTTTCACACAAATCAAATTTCTACTCTTATTATAAATTATTATGAGCAACTAATCAATAGAATACAGACTATAAAATTTGCCAATTTTTTAGAAAGTTTTATCAGCTATAATTATTCTCATCTTCTAGCTCTAGCTGCGGTATTGTTTCTTGCTTATTTACGTCTAATTCTTCAACAGTACGCAACGTTCTATTGATTGCCTTAGTCCGTGTCCCTACAAGCTCAGTTAGAGTTTTGTCTGCTGTTTGTATCTGTCTGTGAGCTTTGTCAAGTATATCGCCAAACTTGATAAATTCGGACTTAACTGATCGCAAAGTATCCCATACTTCTTGCGAACGCTGCTCAATCGCAAGTGTTTTAAAGCCCATTTGAAGCGAGCTCAAAAACGCAGAAAGTGTAGTCACGCCAACTACTGTAACCTTATATTTATCACGCAATTCCTCAAACAAAGCAGCATTTTGAACTACCTCGGCATATAATCCTTCTGTCGGCAAGAACATTAGCGCAAAGTCTGTGGTTCTGGGCGGCATAATGTATTTGTCGTATATATCTTTCGCAAAAATTCTAATTTTTTGCGCTAAAGACTTGCGTGCTTCTTCCATTTCTGATTTATCTTCCGCATCCAAAAGGCGGTTATAATCTTCAATCGGGAATTTAGAGTCAATAGGCAGTAAAAGTGGCGTATCTGTAATTCCGGGAAGCTTAATAGCAAATTCAACACGTTTACCGCTAGAAATTTCCACGTTTGTTTCATATTGACTAGATGTGAGAATATCAGACAGAAGCTTTTCTAAACGAACTTCCCCATATGTACCCCTCTCTTTGACATTTGTGAGGGCATTTTTAAGACTCTTGGCATCAGCAGCAAGTGTTTTCATCTCACCTAGCCCATGCTGCACACTTTCAAGCTGTTTACTAACAAGTTCAAACGATTGCGCCAATCGAGTTTCAAGCGTTTTTTGCAGTTTCTCATCAACGACAGCCTGCATTTGCTCAAGCCTTTTTTCATTGCTTTCTTGTAAAGATTTCATCTTGTTCTCAAGAGTTAGGTTTACCTTTTCAATGTTTTCACTCCCGGCATGTTGAATAGAGGAAAGCCTTCTGTCAATTTGTTCTTGAAGTTCACGCAGCTGCTTGTTTATTTCTTCACGGTTATTTTGTAACGTAGCTTGCACGCTTTCTTGAATAACACCAAAACGTTGAAATTGCTCCGTTGCACCGCTTGAAATTTGCCTTGCTACGCTTTCGCTTTGATCTGCGTTTGTTTGTTTTAGCAAGGTTATTATTGGAGTTATATCCATTTTCCTTCTGCCTTTTAATAAAAGAATTGCAATTAGAATTATTAGAAGCGCAATAGTTATTATGTTGATTATTTGTGTTTCCATATATTTCCTCCTGTCTGTTTGCTAGAACCTTTTTTCTAAAATCAATTCGATCCATTTGCCATCGTCGTAATAATAACACGTCAATATAATTTGAGCTAACATGCTCAAAAGCGCGTCATTGCGGGCTTGACCCGCAATCTTCATGCTGTGGACTGTGAGCCATGTTCATTGCTATTGATCCCCCGATTAAAGTTTTCCTCAGAAAACTTTAATCACCCCCTTGGAAAGAGGGTTGCGCCGCCAAGATGTCGGAATGAATTAATTGGCGGCGCAATGTTACAACGTTCAAGCGCATTTGCGTTAATAGTAATAAATATGGTGTTGAAATTTTTTGCATGAAGATTCCGGGTCGAGCCCGGAATGACAGAGCCTGAGCATATTCGTTACAAATTAGATTCACGTGTAGTAATCATAACAGTGAATACTTTGCAATACAAGCACTTATAAATATTTTTTGCGATAATATACAAAAAAGACCTCTTACCGTAAAATAAAAACGATAAGAGACCTTTTCTTTCAATCCCTGTTCAGTGGCTTAACTCACACCTTACCGGGCTTTTTTGTTTATTGCAGTTCATTTTTAGTGCATTATTTTGGAATTATTTGCAGCCTTGCGGCAGTCGCACCATTATTTCTTATGTCGTAATTGACGATAAATATACCCTCTAATTCATATGTACCGCGCATGTTGGCATTGCTGCCTTGCAGGTATATGGTATGTCTGTAAACTACCTCATTGCCGTTCGCATCCAGACCGTTGACATTAAATGTTAATGCCCAAACTCTGCTGTTTCTGGCAGTTTCTCTGTTTGATATGAAATTATCTGTCGTAATAGTTGGGGTAACTTCAACCATAGTGGTTTGTACGCCGCCAAGCTCGAAGGTTGGTCGTTCACGTGTCACCATAATTCGGTAATAGTTGACACCCAAGTATCCCGTTGTGCGTGAGAAGGCTTGAGATCTTACCCTAACATAGACAGGCGTAGAAACACCTGGCTCGAGAGGAATATAGCGGCTTCCTACGATCTCGCTTGTAAATGCAAGAATATCAGGTGCTTCATCCCGTGTTTCAGGTGCAGCAAAAATTCTGGCTACAGCGCCAGGAGATAGAGTTCTTGCTGTTTGTGATGTTACATTTACACCTGCAATAGCCATCGCTTGCTCGCCTCTGATTGCATCCATCGTCGTCGGAACTGTGATTGATGCCGTATAAAGCGTCTCAATATATTCACGCCTAATCGGGCAATAAATCCCCGGGTTAGGTTCGGCGGTTGCATTAACCATCTGACCTGCAAAGGTCACAAGCTCCGCATTGTTATTCTGGCGAGTTATATTAAGCGTATATCGTATTGTTCCATGCGTCCCTGCAACTTCTACACGTACAGGCGTTGCTGCGCCGGGCGTAAGATTAATGCTGTTTACTACATTCGTAAACGCCGCATCTGAGAACATTCTCACAGTTGCATTGGATTCAACATTGATATTATCTGTTGTAATCGCTGTTTGTGCGTATGGCACAGCCGCAGCAACCGTAAGAGCAAGGAATCCTGTTGCAGGGACATTTCCTGCACCACCAAAAATTCTTACTTCATTTGGCGCAGTTACACTTTGTCCATATCCGGCTATAAATGTTTCGGGACGACCTTGTATGTTCACTAAGCTATGAATTTCGGCACTTGCACGGTTTGCTCTGTTGAGAATACCATTCAGTCTTATGATTGGATTTGTCTGATGTCCGGCTTGCGCATGAGCTTGAGAAACACCTGCAGCATTCCTCACATCGCCTAAAAGATCACGAACCGGAAACGGCAAGTCATTCCAAGCGGCGATTGCTGCCTGAGCCCTTGGGCGAACTAACATATAGTTAGAGCCATCCACATGAGGACGAATTTGATACCCTCTACCACCATCAGCTGTACCATTTAAGTCATTTCTCCATAAAACATCATGGAACTCCGCTCTAAATTCAACAGCTAAAGCATGGTACAGCAGCGAATCAAGCAGAGCTGATTCTGTATTCAGAAGTGCCCTTGCATCGGGATCTAATGCAGTTATAGCATTACGTGCATCGTTTATAAGTCCTATGTTAGGTCTTACAACATCAAGTATAGCATCATTATTCACCATTCTGTAGATATAATTGTTGTGGGCAATAATATCACCGTTAGAACCAACATCATGCCAGCCAATTTTCCAATCATCATACCAGCCCACAGATACAATGTCGTGTGATAAAATTTCCGCATGATCATCTAAAAATGCTTGGACAGCACCTATCGCTGATGGCTCAGCTGCAAGCAGTGCATTTAATCTGTCAAGCAAAGCTGCTTCATTGAACAGTAAAAGCTGCGCATTGGTGCTTAATGAATCAAGAGCCGCACGAGCCGCATTAACAAGTGCTGTATCAGTAATGTTCTCATCATCAACATCTGCAGCAGCAGGACCTGCGAAATCATCCGGATCGTCTGTATATTCATACATACCGCCGTTTTCATCATACTCATCCGCATCCATATTCTCATAATCTATGTCTTCAATTGGATATGTTACAGCTGTTAAATATGGTACGGCTGTATCACCAGCATTAGCAAGAGTTAAAGCCAACGCATCGCTATGGTCATTTAAGAACAGATTAGCGTTATCAACATCATCATCACTAAAAGTATCCAACTCAGTTAAAAGCGGCAAGTATATGAATGTACCTTCTCCTAGCTGAAGTTCAAAGTTAGTCGCCGAATCTGTTCTCGGCAAGCTCTTCATATCTGTAGCATAAACGACTACTGCCAGTCTATGACCTTCCCTGAATGTAAAATGAATCGGCTCAAGAGTAAATGTATAGCTGTTGAACTCGCCAGGTGTAATTGTTGTCGTCTGCCAGGTGAAGGGCGGATACATTCCTGTATTTATTGTAATGTCAGTATCAATATAAGTTACACCCGGTTGACCATGCACCCTTGGTGCGGGATTTGGTATAGACCCCGGAAGTTCAATTGGTCTATTCGGAGGGTTAGGGTTCTCTAGGTTAACAGAAGACCTTGATACAACATGCGCTTGGTTAGTATGCGCTTGGTTAAAATTGTATCTCCATCTTGCCCAAGCACCGAAGAGATTGTTGTTATCGGCCGAAGGAATTTGGTAATCGGCTTGATTTGATGTAACCCAAGCACGGGAAACAGGTTCCGGACCAATGTCGACGATCATCGCTGAAATATATCCAATATGTTGGTCAGCCGCAATATCTAAAGTTATCCTCGGCACACCTGCCAAAGTCACGCCGCCCGGCCCAATCGGCGCAGAAACAAAGGATAGACGATGATCAGTATGATCAAGAATCTCTGTCTCATTAAGATCAACATGCAGCCTTACTCCTTGAAAAGCAGGAAATCCACGGAGATTGCCCGCAGTGCCTGTTCTAAAATAAGGAGTTGATGTGGGGAAAAGCATCGCAGATTCCCAAGCGTTGGTGAACCATGCTTCTTTTTCCCACCAAGTCATTAATGTGTTACTCCAACCACCGGTATGTGCATCACGCATACCCCAGCTTGCACTAAAGAACGGATCCGCCGGATTGCGTTGACCTGTCGGCTCGAAAAACTCTCTAAAGCGTGGACAGTCTACAAAGTTTAAAGTATCTCCGCTGTTATAATTTTCAAGCAGAAGACCACCTGTCCCGGTTGGGTTTTGCCCTAAATAGTATCTGCGCATAGAGTCAAATCGACTGCCGTTAGGGTTTGCGCCTTGATATGTATGACCATCTGTTGGCAATGGTGGCCATTGGCTGTAAAACATCGCATCACCTGTTACATTACATGCGACAACTGCTTCAATATCAAACAAGCTTCTGGCACTGCCGGACGCAGCATGATTAGCATAGAAATTCTGTTGGAATGATCCGTTAATACCATATACAAAATAGTCTACCCAAGCATGTGCTATTTCCAAAGCTCTACCTGTTCCCCATCCCCACACGTTAGTGTGTCCATGAAGATGTAAGATCTGCTTATGATAGCCACCCAATTGATGCATAGCCCAATGCACAGGTTCATTATTTGTAATGGCAACATTAAGATCATCAAAACCCTGCTGGCTCAATATACCTATACCGGCATCAACCGCAGGCTGAAGATCTCTAAAAAAGTTATTATGATCCCACCATGTGTTGTAATTACCACTGTCTTGGTCGTTTTCCGCTCTAACAATATTGACCCATACATGCTCAGCTGCCTCACGGTCAGGCTGACCCGGTTGGAAATGAGGGCTGAACCAAAGACTTTGTGTAGAACGTCCCAACTGCTCCGCTTCGTCGCTTAGACCTGCTTCAGGCGTGTACTGAGCACCATGCCTACGATGGTATTCATACATTGCACCGATGCCCGCAATCGGGAAGATTGCTCTTATACCACCACGGCCATCCCTCGGAAGACCATTCAACGTATATCCGTCTCCGGTGCTTCTTGTAAATCCGGATGAAGCCGCTGCGTATGCAGTCGTACCATCATATGATGTACCTGTCATAATCACATCACCGTTAGCCCAATATGCTACTACTTCGTGGTTAGCAGCAGGGCATGTATAAGCCCTTGCCTCACCATTCAGCCAAGCAGTAACGGCAACAGCAGCAAGTTTTCTTGAAACTTCACCTGTCGTACTCATACCCGTGCTGAAAGGTCCTTCTACTTGATCTCCAACGGGGTTACTCCATCTATGTCCCGACATACCGGTAGTAATGACGGCAAAGCCTCGTGTGAACATATAGTTATTAAAGCCCGCCGCAGGAACAGCAGCCCCGGGAGCATGCCCGGCTACAGTAAGACCTGCTCCACCAAAATGATTCGCCATCGCTAACGGTCTTGCGCCGCGTGAAGCCGGGATGTTATAGAAATGGTCAGGATGAGCATCATCGCTCCAAGGCCAGTCAAAAAGGCTAAGACCTCTCCATCGAATATTATCATAATGCAAATTGGAAGTATCAGGATTATTCCTTAGATTAGGAGCTCCAAAAGGTGCATCTGGATGATATGGCGCAAGCCCATATCTAGAACCTCCGCCACGAGCAAATCGATCATCAGCAACATTTATAACCTGATTCTGAAGCCATTCAAGACCCGGTATATTATTGTTCCGATACGGGCTTGAAACCATCAAAACAGGTAAACGAACCAAAGACTCGGCGTTTGCCTCATTACCTATATGAGGATGATGCGGATCCGCTTGGCGCTGCCTTGTAATGCGGATTGCAATCAAGTCACGATTACCACGCTCGTAGTGTTGAATGTTGTTACCGGTAGATAATGAATCAATCGGCACTTCAACCCAAACAACCTCGTTAATAAGATAAGGATGTGCCAAGCTGAAAGAAGCTTGAGTTCTTTCTGTTATAGGGCAATACAACTCAGGAAAATATGTAAGTATATCCTGAAAATTTTGATTTCCGACGTTCGGCGGTGTAACAGCCAAACGCTCAGTCAGATCAACCGGCAAAGCCGCAGAAAGCCCAAACGCATCTGAAATAACCGTCTCATAGTTGTCGGCTGTTTCGTCTTGATCCCCATAGTATTCCCTAACCGGAGATCCTGCATAAGATGTGATGGTAGGTAAAACGAGAAACAAAGATAGTAACACTGAAACTAATTTCTTCATTCAATTCACTTCCCTCAATAAAAGTATTGCCTCTTTTTTTATGCCAGTATTATTCTAAAGCTGCATCATGAAAATATTGGCATACAGGGTTGCGGTTCCCTGTGCCTCATTGCTAACACGCAATGTGGTTAAGCGGTCTCTTTTATTTTGGAGTTGCGATTCTCCGCTTTTAAAATGCGGCAAATTAATTTTATGATTTATATACAAGTTTTTCGCCTATGCTGCCGCTACATTACCACCTCCTAATAACAAAAAAGCACTATTAAAAAAACAGGTTATTGATAACTGCTTACATGCTGTCCGTCAATCGCCTGTTTTTTTATGTTCATAATTAAAATTTTTTATGCCATCAATCGTTTTTAAAATAAAATCTCTTTGGCTGTCAGTAAATTCATGAAGGTATAGATAACTTTCTTTGCCAATGCCTACCAGATAATCTAAAGATACATTATAAATAACTGCAAGCTGAATCAAAGTTTCAGTTTTAGGCGTCAAGTTATCATTTTCATACCCGCTCATTGATTTCGGATGAACATTAACCTTCTCCGCAATTTCTTTTTGAGTAAATCTATGCTTCTTTCGCAACTTCTTTAATTTATCGCCTAGCCCATATATGGTGCTATCAGCCAAGTCTATCCCCCCTCACACAAAATCTTTTTAAATTATAGCAAGATATATCCATGTAGTGCATTGATAAATAAATCTTATTATATCATGTTTTACATGGAGTATTGATAATTGAACCTACTTATAGAAAAAGCAAAAAACTCCTCAAATCTAGCAGATTCAAGGAGTTTTTCAATTGCGGAGGCAGGATTTGAACCTACGACCTTCGGGTTATGAGCCCGACGAGCTACCGAACTGCTCCACTCCGCGACGATTTTAAAATGACTTACCTTTTTGTTACAATTGGGAGGAGAAGGATTTGAACCTTCGAAAGATAAACTAACGGATTTACAGTCCGCCCCCTTTGGCCACTCGGGAACCCTCCCCAATAAACAAATAGATGGCGGTGTGTTCCACCACCTATTTGATAGCCGCTGAACGGACTCGAACCGTTAACCTGCTGATTACAAGTCAGCTGCTCTGCCAATTGAGCCACAGCGGCAAGGTTAAATAATCCAAAAAATCAACATAAGCAAAATCCAAACCCAAAAAACCGAATACAGAAGAAGAAAAAGAGGTTAAGCAAAGAACGAAGTGAGTTCAAAGCAAAACATTAAAAAGAAGTAAAGCACGCAAAATAGGTCAAGTCCTCGGTCTAT
>Ga0131853_10014510_pt1 | contig 14443 bp, 10 predicted proteins | sample TergutLab28metaG_FD_92764 | JGI IMG/M metagenome (GOLD analysis project Ga0131853, IMG submission 92764) | Labiotermes labralis P1 segment gut microbial communities from Petit-Saut dam, French Guiana - Lab288 P1 (version 2) (version 2) | ecosystem: Host-associated > Arthropoda: Insects >... | reverse complement strand
TGTGTGTGTGTGTGTACTCCTCACCCAATATTGTGCGGGTGATAAAATCGAGAAGAATGAGATGGGCTGGGCATGTGGCGCGTATGGGTGAGGAGAGGGTGGTGTATAAGGTCTTGGTGGGGAAGCCGGAGGGAAAGAGACCACTGGGGAGACCTAGGCGTAGATGGGTGGATAATATTAGGATGGATCTCCAGGATGTGGGATGTGGGTATATGGACTGTATTGGGCTGGCCCAGGATAGAGACAGCTGGCGGACGCTTGTGAGTTCGGTAATGAACCTTCGGGTTCCGTGAAATGCGGGGAATTTCTTGACTAGCTGCAAACCAGTTAGCTTCTCAAGAAGGACTCTGCAGCACCGTGCAGTGAGTGTGCAAGCAGAAACGCGTGTAGGCCATTGAAATTGTCGGAACTACGGCTGAATAGAAATTCGACTGCCTTCACAAACATCTGTAAAACTACTAACTAATTAACGAACAAACAAACCAAACTAACTTCATAGATTGAAGTCCTTCTTGAGAAGTACGTAGTACCTCGCCTAGAAAATCAATTCTCCGCATTTTATGCAACCCCAATGTTCATTAACGTGCTCACAACAGCCAGACACTTGTCCCTCTCCTGAGCCAAATGAACAGAATGTACTCTCCCTCCCCCCTCCCCCAGTTTCTTTTTATGATCCGTGCTGATTCTTAACAAAACTAGAGAACATGAAGTTGTCATTAAAATCCGCCCAGCGTTCCTCGAGTTGCATCACTCGTACAGACAGACGGACATAGCTATTTCAATATGCGTCTCGCAGAGCTGCGAGCGCGCCTGAACATGCAGCAGCACTAACAGGTTCAAAAACATCGGTCCAGAACCAGGAAATGGTGTGCCCGTCCATTGCATATTTCTGGAAGTGGAGCCAGCTGATTCTGGAAGACCGAAGCATGGACGGGAGCAGAATATTAAAATGGATCTTATATAAATGGGAAGAAAGTCCTTGGACCGGATTCGTGTGGCCCATGTTAGGGACAAGTGACGCGCTATTGTGAATATGGTGACGACCTTCGTGTTCCATACAAAAGGCAGCACTGCTTGAGTACCCGAGAAACTGTTCGATTCTTTAGAGGGACTCTGCTTCATGAAGTTAGTTGGTTAATTACTCAGTTTGTTAGTAACTTATTTGGTTACAGTCAGTCAGTCAGTCAGTCAGTCGGTCAGCTAAGTTAGTTAGTTAGTTAGTTAGTTAGTCAGTCAGTCTGTCAGTCAATCAGTTAGTTAGTTAGTTGGTTGGCCAGTCAGTTAGTTGGTGGGTTAGTTAGTTAGTTAGTTGGTGGGTTAGTTAGTTAGTTAGTTAGTTAGTTAGTTAGTTAGTTAGTTAGTTAGTTAGTTAGTTAGTTGGTTGGTTGGTTGGTTGGTTGGTTGGTTGGTTGGTTAGTTAGTTAGTTAGTCAGTCGGTCGGTCGGTCAGTCTGTTACTTGGTTGGTCGGTTAGTTAGTTAGTTGGTTGGTTAGTTAGTTAGTTCATTAGTTAGTTAGTTCAGCTAAGTTTATTAGTTGGTTAGTTAGGTAGGTGGTTGGTTAGTTAGTTTGTTTGTTTGTCAGTCTGTCATTTAGCCAACTAGATAGTCGGTCAAGTTAGTTAACTAGTTAGTTAGTCAGTCAGCTAGATAGTCAGTCAGTCCAGTGTTTACTTTGACTGAGAGATCTTCTCAGAACTTCACATGTGTGTCCACATAGCATAAAAATATCCCTCAAATAAACCGACCATATAAGTAATTTCTATGAAGGAAATTAAGAATATGATTGATAACACAAATAACATGTTACTGTGTCACAAACACCTATGTGTCTCGAATTTACCATCTAATCAGACAGCACAAGTTTTCTGTAAGAGTAAAGAAAGCTGAAATTATTCACATATAATGCACTGCTGTCAGCACAATTCATTCCTCCTGGAAGTTTCTGCTTGTGATGCTGACAGTGGCATATTGCAAACAAAGGAATGGACAGCAGCTGGTTGGACACAACAGTAAGTATCTGCTGTCAGGCAGTGACCCCACAATTCTTGTTACAAACACCAGGTGCTCTCAACATGAAGAAATCGATGAGAATCTTTACTCTTATTGCATCTCTAATTATGCAGGTAAGATTTACAAATATGTCTACTTGTGAAACAAGGCAAAAATAAAGTTTCATGAATGTGCAAAAAATAAAAGTCATATTCACAATACTGTCAAATTTATATAAAGTCACATAATATTAATGTAAATGTACACACAGCATGCATTGCAATTCAACAAAATTAAGTTGAATGTCATCAAATTTCTCATTATTTACTAAACAAAATAGTAGCCCTTCACCAACCACATTTTCTGATTTGTATCCAGTTTTGCCAGATGTGGTATTTTGTTTCATGTATTCACAGTGTTTAATTTGTGTACTGCCAGGATGCCTCAGTCTGAGTAGTAATTAGGCTATGAGCTAAACTACCAAAGAATTAGCATTTGATTTCTGATATGGGCACAAAACAGAGGGTTCAGGATGGCCCTGAGGTCAATTAACTCCCCATCCAATAGGCATCAGCAATTCTTTCCCCTCTGAGGGAGGAGAGGGGTGGAAATGGCCAGAGGAAAAGACCAATTACTCGCCTTCAGTTATTGTTGAGGTTAATATGTGGAGCCATACTTCTGCTCCTCCATACATCTTCATGGCATGTTGTTTAATAAAGCAATAGGGACAATTTTATCTCCTTTTACCTCCACAGCTTGCCACTGTAGCGCTATATTTTGTAACATGGTTTATGCTTCCGTTTTATGTCTCATCATGTTACATTTTCTTGTATGTATTTAGTGAAGGAATAGCCATCTTCCATCATAAAAGCTAGGACAAGCGTCAATAGTACCCATTTCCCCTAATCCCATCGTATCTCATACGGTCTTGTTGCATCTTGCCAGCTGCAGTTCTGCCAATCATAGTTATTTTCATGAACATAAGCCCACGGGCAGTTGCAAGTTATTGTTGTATACTTCCGCACATGACACTGAACTCAATTTGTGACTCCCCCCTCCTAAACATCACTCATTCAGTTCTTGTGTATTTTATGTTCTGTGTAATGAGATTCAAAATATCAAGAAATTGTTGTCAATGTGTATCAAATCATCAAAACAAGAAATGTTCTTTACTATGCATCTTCACAATAATTGTTGTTAAAATCTGAATGCATCGTTGTTGTCATTACTAACACTACTACTACTACTACTACTAATACTAGTACTACTACAAATGTCTCTCAGCCTTGTACAACAATTTCTAGTGCTGGAAAGTCCGCAACAGAAGAAAACAAGCCTAGTGAATGAATCAGTGACATACATTTTTCCTCTAAGGTAAAGCAAATCTGTGATCACACACTTAGACAAAGAAGGATTTATTATCACCATAACCTTCCATGTGTTGTTAATGTGTCACAGCCAGCCTTTGTGCACCCTACAGTCATGATTGCACTTTAGGGTCATTAAAATTTCATATGTACTGGGCAATAGTTGCCATTTAAACCTGAGCATCTCTGAAACTTTACACATTACTAAAGAGTTACTTTTAGTGTTTAAAGATACACTACAGGGCAATAGATGTTTAACACTATGGTGAAGTAGTACTCCAGCCCCCTTCACAGAGTATCTCAGGTTCAGATATGAGTCAACAGTCAGCTATTCTGACCGACATTATCACAGTTTTCCTCAGCCTTTCCAAGAAAAACTAACACAACCAAACCAAGATCACTTCCTCCCACATATTTCCCAATTCATAATTCATAACCGTCCTTTCATACAGCATCATGCTAGCGACAGAGCGGCATTAAATAAAGAAACAAAGTAATAAAAGGTATCCAAAGGACAGAATATATTAATTTCTGTAAGTGTCAAGGAAAACAATAATTTCATTGGTTGTTGCGCTATAGTAATGGCAGATGTGCATGTTCGAGCTGTAGAAGTGTAGTATAGCTTCAGTACTATGTTTTCAATACTAATATCATTACCCAGCCACTGAATTCATAGTACTAAGGAATTTAAAATCCCCCCTACACTTGGGCAATAAAGATTAAGAAATAGTAATCACAAAATTAAAAAAAAAAATCAACTCACCATTTATTCTTCTGTCAGATACTGACATGTAGCTGCAAGGATGTGGAGGACTCATCGTCATTGCTGACCAGCAGCGAGCAGTCCAGGCATGACATGTTATTTTCCAACATCAGTCCCAGTCCCACTGCACTGGAAATTGATGAGAGTAAGCACATCACTCTGAGTAATTCTGTTCACCAAAACCCTACAAAAAATACCAGCAGTCAGTTACAAACCAACAAAGAAGCAAGTGCAAACAAAATAATGAATAATCGTTTGCATCAGTTTCTTGACTATAATGCACAAAAGTACTTCACTGACAGGCAGACATCTTCTAGAACTGATCAAAACTCCAAAAGACGAATTTTAGAAGACCACACCTCTGCTGAACCACAAACTGATACTGTAATGTCCAAGGATACACTATTGAAGCATTTGGTTATATCACGACAAGACAATCAACAGAATTACAATTCTCTCAGTTCACTTAGAGAAGAACCTAGCAATATGACAAACTGGAGATTCAGTGATGCTCATGACAACACACAACACAAAAGTATTACTTCTGATACTGACATCTATTTTACTAGGAATATTTCTACATCGACTCAACAAAACACACTTCATTCTAGTTTCCATGAATACAAAAGAAGATATTTAAAAAAACAAGATCACTTTGAAGAGTTTGTGGTCACTGCAACAGACAACAAAAGTGGTAGGCTGAATACTAAGAAATATGATGAAAAAGTCACACTTAATGCAGAAACGTCTCAAGATAACAGTCACAATACATCACTTGGCAAAGACCCTACGGAAGTAGCATTAACTGAAAGTTACAAACAGCTCAGTAACAAAGAAAATTATAGTGCACACAACCCTATTGTTAGTAATACTTCTAGTGAAAAGGATTTAAAGCATGTTCCAGAGAATCACAGCCCACAAAAGCCAACCACTGCTCTCAGTGACCTATGGAATATCAGATTTAGTAACAAACATGCAGGAGAAGTTGAAAAAAATTCACACAATCACAATTATGAACAAACAATTAGTGACCAAGGGCACCCAACATCTTGTTCTAAACATACCTCAGAAAAATCAGACATAACTAACAAATTATACCATATTATCAAAAATGCCAACAATAGTGTTCTAAAGAACCGATTACAACAAATAACTACCAGCACTAGAAAAAATATACCAAGCATGAGCAATGAAGAAATGGGCTTCAAATCAAATGTTGCATATAAGCAGAACGCTAAAAATAGAGTAACAGGAGCAAATTTATTCGCAAATGATGTATATATTAATACAAATGACAAGTCTAACCTGCCTACTGCCGAAGATAAAGCTCAGCCTTTGAAAAGGATTTTAACTACCAGCCTAAGTGGTAAAACTAGATCTAGAAGAAGTTTATCATTATATCCAATTGGGATTTCCAAGACTAGTGACAGCAGTTCCAGGAGTCTTCAAAAAGATAATTCATATGTAGATGAAGGGTCACGTAGGGAAAGTAACAATTTGGCAAAGACAATTATCTGGCCATATCAAGTGATACAAAATATGTTCAAGCGCCCATCCCTTCAACAGCCAAGGGTTGAAGAGTCTGAAGGAGATTTTGCAATGGATTTCTTACAGAAGCAGTTTCAGCGAGCAGAAAGACTGAGCAAAGCATTTGAATGGATGATTAGGTTTGTCAAAGTTGTTGGACATGTTGATTCTTATTTGAGAGATAGAATAAGAAGTGCAATTCATATGGTAGCACGTCTCTATGATAGTGGTTATGGCCAAGGAAATTACAGAAGCTGTGACTGAGTATTTCCTAATGTTATCAATAGTATGGGCAACAAGAGGAACAGGAAGCTTAACCCTTTACTGTGCCATTTAAATTCAATGAATCCTAACAATCCAGACCAGTTTATTATAAGTTCTCTTTATAATGTATTGAATAGTTTAAAACAGTAGCAATGAGCATTTAATTTTTAGTGTAAAATTTGTTGTTAAATACAGGAAGAAATTCTAAGCAAATTACAAGATAAATTGTGTTAAACACTGTATACGTATGTATAGTATACTATTCAGAATATGAATCATTTTCAAAGAATTCATTGATTAGAGAAATAATATTTAGATAATTGTATCAGGAATATATTAAACACATAATCATAGTAAATTGCTTCTGTAGAAATATAACCTCAAATATTGTTTACTGTTCTGTTGCAAAATCATTTATCCAATTTCTTTTCCTTTAATTATATTTCACTGATAAGCAGAAGAGTTACAAAGTTTTGGGTTGTATAGAATTGTAGCACAGCTGATCCAGGCATCTGACATGCTATCACAGTGTTAGCTTTTGAGAAACAAGACATTTCAGTTGGCAGAAAACCAATTCTCTTTAAACTTCAGAAGTGAAAGTAACCTGGTTATAGATGACAGGAGAGAAAGACTGGTGAAGAGTATACTATTTTCTCCCTATAAGAAGAACTTAAAATGAGGATAAAAAATGAAAAAATGTAAAATATTCCATATACACACCATGAAGCATACAATGGGGGAGAGGTGGCATAGCAACACTCATTCTTCACATTCAGTCTTGGCAGAGGTGAGTAAAATAAGGAGAAAGAGAAGCATAACTCATACAAATGAAATACATGGACAGAAAAGTTGCACTAACATGATTGGACACTGCACTTTGATGCATTTTACACCAGAGAGCAGACCTTTTTATAAATATGGAAATGCTGTCATGTAAAGGGGAGAGCTGTATTTAACATCATCATCGCCACTGCCACCACCATCACCACCACCATCATCAACATTGTCATTGTTGTCATCATCATCATCATCATCCATGAAATGTCCAGTAATATTCATTTCAATAGCTGTAACCAGATGCATCAAACAACAACTTTGCCACTTCATATTTATGGCTGTGAAAAGTAGTATTCTACTCTGAGATAATAAAATAAATTATAAATGTATAAGCACTAAATCCTAATACTGGAGCCAGAAGGTACAAAATGAAAAAAACAAATCGTGTAATACAGTTTAGGCAATGAAAACAGGCACACCATGATACACTGGACATACTGTTTGGATGACGGAGAAAATAATCCATAAACAAGTTTTGTTGGAAAATGTCTTTGTAAGCATGTAATTGCAATATGACACACAACATGTACCTTTGTCATGTCTGATGCAGCTGAATATAGTAAAATTCATACTAAAATTAACTACACCCTATCATATGCTTAAAACATCTGTATAAGAAGTATTTCAATAATTAAACAGTTGTGTACTACACCAAAAATAAATGCAGGTATTTTCACACACACTGTTTGTGTACTCTGATGGTGACTGACTGAATAGTGAATATGGTTTTGTTCTTCTTCTGGGGAGGGGGGGGGGGGTCCAATTGGATGGCAGAGTTTCAGTAACCAGCAGTAATGTTAGTGAGTTCCTATGCACAGCCACATTCATATTCTAACTGGGGCATTCCCAGTCTCTCCGTTCAATAAGAACCTGGTTGTTACCAAAGAGATGAACATGGTTGAATGGGGATACATCACCTCCATCTAGTTGCCAGGTAAAGTTCCTGAGCATTTGTGTCCCCTATTCAAATTCACGACATACCGGTAATGCTTAGAACAAGGAGAATTTTTCCAGTGTTCAGCGCGGTGATGTATTTTAGTGTATAGAATTCGTGTCCATATGACGTCATTTACCACTAAACTCATTACAGAATTCGTGTTTTATGTGTGCGTACGTCACTCGAAACTTACTTAGCAGCCTAAAATAATTCGGGTGCGGTAACTTGTTACTGACTTCCGAGTTTGATGGAACAACTTTCAAACTACATTTAGTCATTTCATTTGTGTCCACTGTGTAACTCGAGACATCTGTCGGCCATTATATCAAAAACATTGTGCACGACGATTGCAAGTAATAAAATAATCCGTCGCAGATGACAGCAGTTCTATCACCCAGACTGGCCATCTGTTGGTAGCTTCAATAATTACAAGCATATCCAGCGTTTCACAGGTGGCCATAGTGAATTTTGTTCACGTGCCGATGTTGACAGCACTGACCATATTTTGATCGTCATTTGTGATCACAAACTTGAACTTGGCGGTTTACTTTTTATCTCTATTATGGCTATTTACTTGTCAATTTATTATTAAATATCGAGTAACAAAACGTAAACAGTGCTTTTCAAATGTCATCTGTCAGAAACCTTAATGGTACCTGAATGTATATGGATGTATGTAACTTGAAACACATTGCGTTTAGGTTACAGCAACCCATGGCACTTTGTTAAGGAAGGTTTTGGCATAAACATTTGCACGCCACGAAAATGGACTTCCAACATGATTATCATGCTGGGCTAATTATGCAAAAAATTGAGGAATTGAGGGAATGGCAGCGTCAGCAACAAGAAAAACTGCTACAGCAACAGGAGGAACAGCGACTGTTACTCACAAGTGAGCATCAGAGGATGTATGAAGCGTTTGGACTTCAGAATATCGGTTTGTACATACTTTAAAGTATAAATGACCATCTGCCTATAGAAATTGCCCTGTATGTGTCAATACCTATAGCTCTTACAGATGCATTTCATGCACAGTCATCCAGATCTCTTTTATCTGCAGGCAGCAATTGGCTTCATTCACCTAATAAAAATAGCCCAGATGATGCCCAATATTCAGCAGCTGAAGAAAATGGGTCTTGTCTTAGGAATGAATTTCCATCAAATTTGCAAGCAAGAGATGTGGAAAAACAAAGTCCAAATTCAAGTTCGACACTTCAGTGTGTATGTAATTTATTTACTTGTGTAAAGTAACTTTACAATTTTGAAAATCACTGTACATATAAAATCTTCTAACATGATGTGTAACACACTTATTTTATTTTTTGATGAAGTGCAGCATGATTTGTATTTCAATTTATTTATGCCTGTGGGTGAAAATATCCAGTTGTCACTATACAGATAATAGTACAAATATTCTGTGGACTTTTTATTTCAGACCATGGAAGACAGTGCTGGAGAGTTGCGTACATTGGATGAAACACCTGTTGTGTCTCTAAATAAAGATTTCCATCAGCTTCTGCAAGAAAAACTGGAACAATATGGGGATAATAACACTAATTATAATAATGAAGACAAACAACATAAACCAAAAAGGAAATTTTTAAGGAAAGGAGAAGGCCTTGCAAGATTCCGTATGAAACCAATTGTGCTTCAGTCTCAGGAAAAAAGTAGTGATAAAAATAATGTCAAGAGGACTTCTATAAACCAGCCAAGCAGCAACACCAAGAAACTGGATAATCCAGGTGACAGGTCCAAGAAAAGTGCATCTTCATCAGTGCCAGGTACTAACAAGATTAATGGACTGTCCAAAAATATTACTAGAAGTGAAAAAAGTCATACAGGAGGATCATCAAAAACTCTGAAATCTCAGCACCCAAAATATGCAGTGCCAAAGTTAACTCTAAAACGCAGAGAAACATCTCCATCAGCCTCTACTTGGGCAGATATTCTGCAACAGCAAAACCTGCCCAATCCAGAATTGCAGTTACACAGTAATGATCCTGCATTACATCAGAGAACTGATTTGCCACAGAATGGCTCTGCAAATGATTGTATAGAAGTTTCTTTTCTGGAGAAACTTAAAGATGCTGATAAAAGAAATAAGGTATGTGAATGGAATGTGTTCATAAGACAGGTCATGTATATTTCATGCAAGAATAAAATTCAGAACTATGCTAACTGTGTAGTAAGTTAATGCAGTAAACATAGAATTATGTCTTTATTCTAAGCCCCCACCACCTGGTTATTTTATAGTTTTCTTTTTATTTTCCTTTACTTGTACCATATAGGTAGTTTAATATTCTTAAAATATTCAAAGTTTCACATGCCTCTGTGAGTATAGAAATTTCATTGCCATCTTACACAGACTTTCAATATTGCAGTCACTGTAGAGACATACATTTTCAATATGATTCACTCAGACTCAGGCATTTGACTTGCTGGAAATTGAAAGTAAATGAATTACATCAATACAAGATAATTTCAGTGTTTTTGTAGGCCTTACCATAGATGTGGAATCATGTCTTAAAATTTGAGGTATCTGCAAAGTTATTTTTAAAACTATATATAACAACTTACTTACCTGATAGATACCATGTTTAAAATACTGAAAGGAATATCATATTACATTTTAATTCTTTCATTGACAGAAAGAAGTAGAAGAACTAAAAATATTTGAACTCTTGGAACAACATGCAGCTAATTCCAGTTTCTGCTCAACCTCTTCGTTAGTTGCACGACTGATGGAGGGTTCTATAAATTCAACACCTGTGAAAAATCATCCACATGTGACTATGCACAATTATCCAACTGAGAACCTTGCAACATCAACGCTTCACTCGTTTTCTCCTAAGGGTCACAGAGACCAAGAACAAATGTTATCAGGCAGCCTACAGTGTCATAACAAGAATAACATTTCTGGGTGCCTTCCTTATGGCTTGGATAATGCACACATTAAGAGTTACACTGTGAAGAGTCTGGGAATTGATGATCATAGATTTGGTGTGCATGACAAGAGCAGATACCCTACTTCTGAACCAACAATAACAAGCAGCAATCATTGGGAATCAGGTGGTGAACAGACATGTTTGAAGACATCTGACAGCAGTACAGGGACAAACAGTGGGGCTGACTCACCCTGTAGTAGGCACTTACAAGTTAGGTTTGCAGAGACGAATGAGTACAAATCTATCAGTGATATTGACACATCCTTATCTTCACATGGTGATACAAGCAGAAACAGTCGCTGTCATAATCATGGCGGTAACAAGCTGGAAAGTGCGAATGGTGTAAGAAGTACAGACAGCAATTTTTTCCAAGATGACCAGGCGTGGAGTGATGACGACTGTAGCTGCACTAGCAGCGAAAATGGTCAATCAGTCAGTTCTGTGTATCCATCGCTGACAGTGAGGCAAAGTCCCAAGATATCAACTGAACACCACACACTAAACCATGAGTATCAGGCACATAATGTGAAACCAAATACAGACAGATGTCGAGCAGATTCTGACATTTCCTCACATAGTCTCTTGAACACATGTGCAAATACTGACACTCAAACTGATGACCAGAACCAGACTGATAGTGGAGGAACCAATCAAAATAAAAGCGACAGTGAGATTATATTCAAGAGCTCTTTGCTTCGAACACGGTTGGAACAACTTGAAAAGGAGATTGAAATTTTTCGCCAGGAGAACACCACTTTACACAAGAAACAAAAGAGCCACACGGAGGAGGTACAGAAATTTAATAAGGAGAAAAATGAGTTCAAGAAAAAGATGCAAGAAGAGAAGGAGAAAATGGAGTCATTCCTTCAAGAGGAAAGAAAAAAACTGAACAAAGAAAAATCAGTATTTGAGAAATACTGTAAGGATCTGAGGAATCAGCCAACAAAGCAGGAGAGAGAGCAAATACAAGCTCTAAAGCAACAGGTATGATATGTGTTAAGTGGAAGGCCTGGATACTGCTTAGCGTAATCTTGTGTCCTGCATGTAACCACTGCCATGCTGATCTTATTTAAAGAACATTCATAAGATTTTTATTTTTGTTGTTACGCCGTGCATGTTGTTGAGTTACTCAATCATTATACCAACTACTGTACATATATAAAATTTTATATATGTACAGTAGTTGGTATAATGATTGAGCAATTCATAAGATTCTTTAAATAAAAATAACATTTCTGCTGTTGAAAATCTACAAACTAGTTTAACTGTTCAGACGTGAAAAGAAACATTTCTTTCATGGTTCTTATCTCACACCAAACACATCTGGACCATACAAGTCACAGCTTTGAAGCAGTGGATATAATAAATAAAAGGGTTACTACCAGGGGTGCACAAATCCCAGGTGCCAGGTTGCTGCAGTGACTAAATTTTGGACGGAGAACCTAGTACTCGTGGGCCCTGAGTACAAAATTTGCTTCATTTCACCTTTCAGGTGCCTAGAATTTTGAGATGGCACCTAGATTTCTGGAAAATTTATGCACCCCTTGCTTACATTATGATGAAACAATCATAACAAATCTTTTTGTCACAGAAAATTAGAAACAGAGTTGTACTGTCCAAGTTTGTTCCATTTTCTTCAAGTGTGTGTCTTTTATAATGCCATGTACACTTCACTACAATGTAAGTTTTACTGCACTGTGTTCTGTAACTGTTGTGTCTTTTTACACATGCTTACACTTACAGTAGTGAGAGACCAAATAACAGATGGATGGATTCAAACAGGTATGGTTTATTTCATGATTATTTCAATATTTCATCTTGTATAGCATTGACACATGGCAGTTTGAATATAATGAAGTTGAAGAAAGCAGGTGCATACTAACTTGGATGCTATCCTGGCATCAGCATGGAGGAGCTGAGTAAAACCATACAGAATTCAAGATAGCTGGTCTTCCAGCTGACAGTTGAACACAGAATCTCCTGAATACAAAACAGACATTTATCCAGCCAACCACAATGATCATTTTGAGGAGTTAACATTCCTGCCTTATATTCGTGAGTTTCCAGGTTTAAATCTCAACCCTGATATGGTCTATTGTGAGAATTTGCATATCCTCCACTTGGAAGCTGCATTATTATCTTGGCACTTTCCATTGGCATGCCTTACACATCCTTTCCAATTCATTATTCAGTAATATATAACCTACACAGCTGAAAAAGTTGTGTTGTGCAATTGAAGGAGTGACAGTTTGTCACAATGGAGCTTAAGCAGCCCAGCCACAACATTTGATTCTCTTTTAGTGTGTACTAGATACCACTATTTCATGTTCTTTATTTAAATTTTGCTTGCAGCTTGCAGAATTACAGGAGGAGGTGCACAAAAAAGACAGCAGGTGGAGTGCTGCTCAAGTACGAACAAGGAACAGACTGAAACAACTTGAACAGGAAAATGCACAGCTTAAGAATGAAGTTGAAAAACTCAAAAAAGAAAAACTTCACACAAAATTGGTTAGATTTGCCATAGTAGTGGTGGTGGTGGTGGTGGTGGTGGTAGTAGTAGTAATAATAGTAGTGGTAGTACAAGAAGAAGAAAGCTCCTCACCATTTAAAATGGAGTTGTTATGCCAAGCCTGGTGTTACCAGGCTTATTAGGCCATTCATATACCATTGCTGTGTGTACAGTGAAAAACTCCTGATAATGGACAGAGGAACTGTCCAAAACATGTACAGGGTGGCCGAGAAGTCACCGTACACCGACCAATACGCTACCATAATTTGATTTGAATCACTTAGTACGCCTTGGTTACATGTCCAGTGCATCTGTATGTGCACCTTGATGCTGGACACAGAAACAGATGCGCCTCCACGTCCTCTTTGACATACATCGGAGCATTTTTGGAGTAATTGTGCGAAAGGCGTCTTCCACAGCTCTGCGCAAATCTTCGTTGTTGTTGTAGCAACGCACAGCCACTCTTCCCTTGATAATACCCCACAACGAATTGTCTGGTGTGGTAAGGTCAGGACTATGTGGTGGCCATGGCAATGGTGCCAGAGATGTCGGTGAGCCACGGCCAATCCAGTGGCCTGGAAAACGTTCGTTCAAAATATCATGCACAGAAAGAGCGAAGTGTGCTGGTGCCCCATCGTGCTGCAGCCACGTGTCATCCAGGAGTCCTCTGTCTCTCAGCTGAGGTATGAGCCATGTCTCCAACATTGCCGAATAAGATGCCACATTCACCGGTCCATCGAGAAAGTAAGGTCCAATCAGATAATCTGATGTCATACCCGCCTATATCATCACATGTGGTGGATTATGTTCCAGCTCCTGCGTGAAATTGGGATTCTCCTTTGACCAGAACACCACATTTCTGTCGTGTGCACTGCGATAGATGGCACATTCGTCACTGAAAAGAACCTTTGTGCGGGATACGGCATTTGAGAATGTGTCCAGCAGAGCACGGCATGATTCATAGCGTCGATCCATGTCGCCATCCGACAGCTCATTCACAAAGGTTGGGTGATACGGCCTCACATTCAAGTCTTTCTTCATGTGGTCTTGCATTGTTGCCCGTGGCACACCAAGATCTGACGATCATTTCCGTGTCGATTTCACTGGGGAATGTTCAATGGAAGCGCCAACCGCTGCACTTGTTTCCAAGCACGTTGTTTTTCTCCCACTCCACGGCCTGCCTTTAACACTTCCAAGAGCGAACGCTCGTTTTTCCCAATCCAGCAGTGTCGCTCTTCGTGGTGGAGCCTTATTAAACCGTTCCCGGAACGCAGCCATCACTTGGGACATGGTTTGTCCTGTGT
>Ga0131853_10014507_pt1 | contig 14444 bp, 11 predicted proteins | sample TergutLab28metaG_FD_92764 | JGI IMG/M metagenome (GOLD analysis project Ga0131853, IMG submission 92764) | Labiotermes labralis P1 segment gut microbial communities from Petit-Saut dam, French Guiana - Lab288 P1 (version 2) (version 2) | ecosystem: Host-associated > Arthropoda: Insects >... | reverse complement strand
TTACAATTTTCTTAATAAAATATTTTTATAACCATATTTTTAAAAACAAACCTAAAACAAAATTATCCCCAGGGTCAACCCCCCCCCCCCCCCGTGACAGATTCTGTGTGCGCACCAGAGAGGAATTGCTACTTTTGCGACATCTTGTTCATGTTTCTATTAAATTAACTCAGGTGTAATTTTCTGCCTTGTTTTTTATTCAGTGTACTTGTAGGGGGGCTGTCTGAACTCCATTTGTGGCATCCATCAGCTACATCAGACTGCCAACCAGGCTGACGGATAACGGAATTGACTGGTCAGACTGCAGCAATCAGTTCTGTGTTGGTAACGGGAATCGACATTGATTTGAAAGAAAACAGGTGTCTAGAAATGCAAGATAGAGCACAAACTGGGAAATTTGTTTGGAACGCCCTTATCTACGGATTTTATTATGTAACATTAAGTTGTCTTAGTCATCTCAAAATCGAGTTTTCTTTAGCAATATGTACCGTTAAAAATCATGGGAATAATTTATGTTTGTTGTGGGGATTTAATTGAAACCCTGGGTGAAATTTGAGAGCGAAATGCCATATATTTTTTCAGCCAAGTAACAATTATGGTCACCACTGCCCTAAAAATTGATAAATAGTTTATTCCATCTATCTGTTCTGTCCACAGGCGCGTGGCAGAGCGATTAGGTCACGGGCTGTAATTTTACGATTGTTTTTTTCAACCTTATTAACACTTTATTTATTACGAACGAGAAAGTCGTATTACGTGTATGTCTTTAATGTATTAACAGTGACAGTGAACCTCTCCTGCCATCTTTTGACAGTATAAGCCAACCGTATGCAGAATATTGGAAATTAAATGTACATTACCACGAAGATGTAAATTAAAACGTCCTGCGGGAAATTTTACCATGGGAATGGTTTGTACAGCGGGATGTGGGATATCTTTGGTTCAGGGTCGGGTACTGTTGTTACCAGTGACGCTGTCCAAGCATTTTAATCTTGCTATCAGAGTGTATATAAATAGCAAACTCTAATATGTTGTCATTCCCACTAGTGGAGGTGACACTCAGCGCTGTTCACCTTAGAGCATCAGCCAGTGGCGAGAGGGGGAAGAGTGCATTCAGTTCACATACAGTAATTATAAAACACGTGGAAGTACGTTTCTGTGTATTCACGTGTATAAAACATGTACAAGTAATCAGCATGGCTGCAAATGTATTTTGTGGCATTTTCGAAGCAGTTCCACACAACACATGTTTTTCTTCAATTAGCACATGTTACATGATTTTCGGTATGGCCATGAAGTATAATCCGTGTGTTTTGAATTTGAATTCTGGTCATAATGGATATGTGTACGTGCAGTTTCATGTTCACGCTGTACCACTGTCATGTCCAGCTTGGTTCAGATTTTATCAAAACTACAGAATTCGTCTAATGAGTACAAAGCTGTCAAAATCGAACTAACCGCATTCTTGTCTGTTAATGTTGGGGAGTTTCTTTTTCTAGTTGCCAGTGTCAACATGTCTGCTTCCTTGTCTTACGCATTTTAAACTTCTATTTTGAATTAAAGTTCGGATTCATACATATAAAATAGGATAAAATAGTCAAACACAACTGTGAAAGTTTTATTAGCTGAGTAGTAGCATCACCAATAAAAAACTACTACTTAGCTAATAAAACTTTCACAGTTGTGTTTGACTATTTTATCATATTTTATATGATTGTAGTACACAACGGAGATACCCCAACTTAAAATTATTTGGATTCATACATTAGAAAAAGCTTTTTAAACCGATAAAGCACCACCATAACTGCACCCACCACTTACCTCGACGTTATAAATAAACTCTGCAGTTTTCCCCATACAGTGTGCAGCATGTTTCATATGAGTCTCCTTATAAACAGCAGTCTCTTTGAGGTCTTCGCTCTTCTGAGACGTTACGCAGCGTTGATTGTTAGTCAGTTACCCGCGTGTCGGGACAGCCCATCATTCCTATCTTCCAGGGTCAAGGAGTCCTTCCGGGACAGCCTGCCGTTCCTATCTTCAAGGTATAGGAGTCCACTGCTTTACCTTTGAAGATTGGAACGATAGGCTGTCCCGACACGCTGGTAACTGACTATCAATCGACGCTGCGTAACGTCTCAGAAGAGCGAAGACCTCATCTACACCGTGGCGGAAGCTTGAAATCACGCATAGAAGTCCTTCCCTAAACAGTACAGTGATACCTCGGCTAACGAAGATAATTCGTTCCGGAATCACATTCGTTAGCCGAAACTGCTTATGCCTTCAGGCGTCTCACTTCTCGCTGTTTCGAACGTAAACAACCCAGTCGGGTTGGTGGGTCTCCCCTATGTGATGTGGTCAGCTCATTTCTTTGTCACACACATACAGACGGAAAAGATAATCTCCTGGAATGGCCCGACCGTTCATGTTTGCTGCTTAATGTTAGCGCGCGCATCCACTAAAACATTCGTTAGCCGAATCCATATTCGTTAGCCGAGTCCGAAAAACAGCGGAAAAAATCTCCGTTAGCCGAAAAATTCGTTAGCAGGGTCACTCGTTAGCCGAGGTATCACTGTATTAGCTTATGGGTATGTGTATTGTGGACCCTGTGTGTTTGCCCGGAGGCAGGAATTGACTCTTTAACTGTGATGTAGATTGCCTTCGTGCTATAGTAATCAGAGGGCATTCCGGGGAGTGCAGTTTACAAGCAGCGTCTATTCGGCTTCCCAGACTGGACTGTATCAACAGATTGTACGATGTGCTGACGCCGACCAAGACAACGGATGAAGACTGTCACATGTGTGTACTCTAAGTCACGGAATTAAGCGTATTGCTGTGTTGCTGACATGTAATTCCATCTGTAAATAAAGCTGCAGCGCACATATCCAGGCTACCTTGCGGGGGGTTTTTTTTCCGACCTGCCGGCTGCAAGTGGTTGAGTGTTTCGTCACTGTATTTCTGGTTTGTCTTCAAGCAAGGACTGCGGAAATTTCGTAATACCAAGTTCTTACTGCATTTTTGTTATACTGGCCTCCCGATTTACACTCGTCAGAATTAAACTCCTTTCCAAATTTTCCCATTAATCGGAAAATCAGAACTCCGTAGTTCGTATGTCAAGGCATCTTGCGTCAACGGTCTTGCTCCTTGTACACCAGACCTGGTCTTGTCTGTACGTGCGAAGTCCTTTAATTTTAATTCCACATAAAGATCTTGATTACAGTATCCTGTACAAACAGGGCGATCTTTCTACCTATAACGGTTTGGTCCGTGCCATAGGTCAGGCAGTTGGTCGCCGGCCTTTCACTGCGGAGGCTCGAGTTCCATGCCTGGATCAGTCCTTGTGCCGGATTTGTGGTGGGAAAGGGACAGGTTTTGTTCTTGAGTACTTCAATTTTCCTCTGTTCGTATTATTCCACCAATGCTCCATACTTATCGTCCATATATCATCAGTGGTACGTAATATTAGCAATTAAGGGTGCCGTTAATCTTTTAAAGCCTACTGGTTACTTGATGCACCAACAAGTATAACATCAAAAAACTCTACATTTTGCCCACACTGTATTAGTGTGTTTTGTATTTCTCTCAGAACAAACAGCGAATTTGTTCTATATAACATTAACTAATTGGGGTTTTTTTATGTTTATGGTTCCGTGCATCGCTGATCTATATTAATAACTGTCCAACGAGATGCAACACAAAGCAGTCTTTTTGTTATTCTGCAAGTTCACTCTACTTGTTTCGGGTGTCAAATCATACCCATCATCAGGAGTACACAAAACTGTAACTACAGCCTCCGGTACTGATCATTTTTTTGTGCAGCTACCTCCCTCCAACGTGGCCAAGCTTGGCCACGTTGGAGGGAGGTAGCTGCACAAAAAAATATGACCAGTACCGGAGGCTGTAGTTACAGTTTTGTGTACTCATGATGATGGGTGTGGTTGAAACCCGAAACATGTAGAGTGAACTTGCAGAATAATAAATAGACTGCTTCATGTTGCATCTCGTTGGACAATTATTAATATATGATTGATTTTCATAGCCGAGATTAAAAATGTTACTGCGCGGTATGAACGGGATCTTTAAATAAAACAGTATACACTGCATCTTTAAAGGGATAAATAAGACACTTAATACTCGTGTAACAGTTTGTACTGTGGACTATAAGTTGTAGTGTTGAATAATACATATTACCGGTCCTCGGAAGATTCAGTGCTGTGTTTGACGGTGAGAGGTCGGTAACCCTGAAGTATGGCGTGTAGTTGATACAGGGCTTATATCAGATGACAGATTTCATGCTGAGGGACACAATAAAAGGGACACTTTATTTTGCTTACATTAAATAGTGGACGGGATATGTTTACTGTCCTGTTTCTTTCAAGTTCATTTTTTCTGTTTCAAGTTAATTCTTTCTTACCAAACAACAAAGGAGCCTGGCCCAAAACCAGCAATAGTGTTATGCAAGTCACCGTTCTTATGATAATTTTGTAAAGAAAAATTATTATCCGTCGGTAACAACTCTCAAGAAGGTTGCCCAGTCATATGTAGTTATTATAGAATTTCACGATAAAAATAATTGAACCAAAGGTAAGGTTCACCCTAGAACAGGCCACGAAGGCCTAGAGGGGGAGTAGAGGTATAGCTCTACTCTTTCTTTAACCTCGGCGCTAGATGGGGTGAGTGGTCAACGCCACGCCTCGGCCGCTTTACACCCGGGAAGACCCGGTACCCATTGTATAGGAGGCTGGGTGGGCCCCAGGGCTGATCTGGACAGGTGCGGAAAATCTCGCCCCTACCGTGATGCGATCCCCGGACTGTCCAAGCCCTAGCGAGTCGCTATACCGACTGAGCTATCCCGGCCCCCAATTGGATCAAACAAACATAAAGTAATGTAACAGTGGCCCGAGGAGAACATAGCTACTCGCTACGGACTGGGCGTTTCCAGGATCGAATCCCGGTTGGAGCGAGATTTTCCTTGCCCGTCCAGACCAGTCCGGAGGTCCACCCAGCCTTCTGTTCAATTGGTACCCGGTGTTTCCCGGGGGTAAACGGCCGGGGCGTGGTGCTGACCACCTACCACCTTCTAGCGCCGAGGTTGCGAAAGGGATGGAGCTACATCTCCGCCTCCCCTCTGTGGCATAGGCATTTCATGGGTTGACCTTTACCTTTATGTGAAGTACCCATGACTATTCCATGTAAAATTCGAAAAACCACATACTTAATATTCAGTATTATGTATGATTCTTGCAGTAATACCAACAAAATAATTGTTATTGTTAATTACAAATGTAACAGTAACTATTCACCAAAACATAATTATGATGTATTTGATTCTCCAGTTATTTAATGACGCTGTTTCAACCATAATTCTAAATATTATCGTTTGACATGCCACGATAGTCATGCAGGTGAATTTTGAAGGTGGCAGTCTTGGTGTAATTCATTCTATTGACGATGTTCGACCGAACGGACCGAGATGAAGACCAGGAACTGTCGGTCACAAGAGCATTGGAACACTGTCTGAATGGATGCCACATACTGTAATTCCCACATATGTCTGACGCACGGCTGTGACCGCTTGTTTGGTGTTCGTATCGTTTAGTTTGCGGCTTGTACACAGATTTGGACTTCTTACTCTGAACTTGGTGCTTTAAAGGTTGTCACCTTCTGTACCATACGTAAGCTTCAGCATCTCTGGTCTTTGTGAACTGTAGTGATAACGTATGAAGGTTAGGAAGTGTGGCATCGGGATTGTGGTGAGAACTAATTTCATGTCGTAGCCCGTTAATCAGAATCTGATACCCGGTGAAGGCCCCCCTCTCTCCATATTCATTAACATGACATCGTTGTAATTAATTCTGCGTCTCACGCGGTAAGCCTTTCCCATGCGTACAAGACAAAGTAGCTGTATCATAACACCAGAGCGGTTACCGGGGCGACGACCTGTAAGGACGCCTGGGGTGCAGTAATCTGCCAGTTCACATGATCTGGGTGAAGGATCCTGTTTTCTAGATGGCGTATGGAGGTCAGAGTACAGAGAGTGCTCATAAGCTGGATGCTCAGAACACGACTACTGGGATTTCTTGATCCAGCTTCCTTTACTCATTTGGAATGCATGGTGGGACCCTTGTGTGCAGCGAGATAAGATTGCACCGAATGTAAGGCTACTCAATTATTACACCAACCACTGCACATATATAAATTTATAACATTTACACATTAAAACATTAAAAACGCTCCGACATGTTTCGGTCCAAAGACCATCATCAGGGAGCTATATGCTCCGTGTTATAGTCACACTAAAAATAGTCACAGATTACTTTCATTGTACAAGTTGGGTGTTGTGGCAGCATGCCGTGTTGTGTAATGTTATGTGCTTCGTTGCGTGATACGCAACGAAGCACAGAATGCACATCCATAGCACGGCACTCTTCGCAACATAACATTACACAACACGGCATGCTGCCACAACACCCAATTGGTACTACGAAATTAATGTGACTAATTCTAGTGTGACTTTAGCAAGGAGTATATAGCTCCCTGATGATGGTCTTAGGACCGAAACATGTCGGAGCGGTTTTAATGTTTTAATGTGTAAATTTTATAAATTTTATGTATGTGCAATGATTGGTATAATAATTGAGTAACCCGACAACATGCACGGTGTAACAATGAAAATAAATGTAAGGCTGCTGGTCTGTAATATTGTAAGGTTTTGAAATTGAGGGTCAGGAAAGAAATTATTATCGCCAACTTCTTTTACAACTCGTGTGTGTGTGTGTGTGTGTGGTGTGCTGGTGATTAGAAACTGTAGCTTACATTATGCCTAATGAGATGAAATTAAGTTGTTAATTTCTGTGAATTTTTTTCCATTAGTACATATTCTCACTACCATAGATTTTCCATTTTTAATCTCCTTGTCAACCAGATGTGTTATTTTAATATACAACACATGATAAAATAGAATAATAATAATAAATAGAATGCCTTGAAATAGATTACCCAGGGTAATGAAATAACTACTCCCCAACTGGCAGAACGAATCATGATAGACCTTTGAAGAGACTTCTGGATACGTGAGACCGGAACGGGTCAACAAGTGGCCTAACTCCATGGAAGATATATGATGATGATGAAGAACACATTATATAAAACTGCCGGGAATGTTACTAATTTGTCTGAATATCCAGTATTATTTGTCTGGCTTTAAACAATAGTCGGTTTGTTATTACTATTAAACCATTTTAGGCGCGTTCGCAAAATTGCGAAAAGCGACTATTAGCTTCATCAAGTCTGTCCGTCTCTCCGCCCGCATGGAAAAACTCGGCTCCCACTGGACAGATGTTCGTGAAATTTGACTACTTTCCGAAAATCTGTCCAGAAAATTCAAGTTTCATTAAGATCTGACAACAATAACGGGCACTTTACGTGAAGACCAATTTACATGTTTGATCATTCTCCTTAGAATGACAAACGTTTCAGACAAAAGTTGTAGAGACAATCAAAACACGCATTTTGTAATGAATCACTTTTCTTTTCGAAAATCATCACCATTTGTGACATAATGTGGAAAAATATTGTAGAGCCGGACAGGCCACGGATGACAATATAGCGCATGCACATTGCATGTTGGATACGTAAGGCTACAAACACACACACACTCAGAATATGTAATACTTATTGCTTTTCTACTGCAATAATGGTTGCACAAAGGCGCCCTAATGTTACATTATACCTGCATTGCCTGTCCTGTTTGAGTTCGCCACGTTCTTTCGCATTGTCTTTTTCGAGTATCTGCTCCTACGTAATATATCGAGGTCCTCGTACATTAAAGTTACTAGTGTACTTTCTGTTTCAGACATTTGCTTGTTACCAAGTTGGAGTTACGGATAGTATAGAAAGTCAAGCATTTACTTATCGAGCTTCCCAGAATTCGTCCTTTGGTTCCAAAGTATTTCCGGGTGGGCAAACTCGCGGACATGATGTACCACAAACCTTGCTTGTTTACAAAATAAGGGAAATTGGATACAAAGTAATTTTTATTGCATTTTATCTATAGCGTTTAGCACTATTCCGACACTAGCATGACGGTACTGGAATGAGTCTGAACTACGGAAATGCGTGATACTATTTATTCCGCAATATTTTATCTCGCATTCTCTTTTATAACTATGTAAAGATTGTGTGGATAAAAATGTTATCTAGCTTGCTGTTCTGTGTGAGTTTGAAACTTGAGATCATTAGAACTGTAGGTACCGAAAAAAGTAAATGTGTAGGGGAGCTTTACAGTTCTTTACTGTTTATTGCAGTTGTGCTCATTATGTATAGACGATTAAGAAAAGACGCATATTTGTCTGTTTTAGTTCTGTGCAGTGCTGGTTGGCACACGTGTTAGATTTATGCTCAGTTTATTTAACGCCTGAACCAGGAAAACCGCAAGAGTGCCGGTCTCCAGACTGAGTTCCAATCATGCGACAGATGTAACAGGAATAAGGACGGAGAAGCGTGGCCGGAAGACATTTTGAAAATGTGCATTGATGTGCTACCTACTCGCATTCGGAATATCCCACAATCGAATCTTGACCAACGTAAAGGTTCAACAGAAAGTTCAAAAGTTCACGATGCTGAGTGTTGAAAGTGCAGTGTTTTGGGCTTTGTCAACTTGTCCTGGAGGCGGATACCACCTTTTTAGGAATAAATTGCTGCTTCCATTTTTATGGTGAGTGGAAATGAAACCTTAAAATGGAGGCTGTATGTCTTTCTGAACCTTCTGTTGACCACCAAGACTACACGGTGTCAAAGACCGGAAGGCCCTAATCTCCAGCATCCTGACAGACCCTTAATGGCTCATATGAATTTCCCGGCGAATACGTATAAGATGTTTACGATCAAGTACATATTTTGGAAGCCGATCCCAGTGGCCGCGCGGTCTAAGGCATGGTTCTTCGGCCGCTCGCTTGTTGGGATTGCGGGTTCGAATCTCGCCGGGGACATGGATGGTTGTCTGTTATGAGTGTTGTGTGATGTCAGGTTGAGGTCTTTGTGTCGGGCGGGTCACTCGTCCGGAGGAGTCCTACCGAGTGTAATCTGTCTGAGTGTGATCATGAATCCTCGATAAAGAAGATCACCTGACCCACTAGGCTCTGTCGTGTCATGGGGAGGAAAAAAAAAGTATGCTTTGGAATGTAACACGGTGGTTTCGTCAAGTATTACACATTCATGGTAATCGTCAAATTTATTTCGATGTTATATCTCCTCTGTAACTGGATCAGCGCCATTAATTACGACAAGAATTATTCGATGCTTAACAACTATATTGTGAACTATGCGCTGGGCTTCCCGATTGTAAGGTTCAATGGCGTGCTACTGTTTTGGACTTTGTAGTACGTCAGCTTCATTCACAGAGAATACAAACAATCCAGGGAGTTAGATTAGCGTTGAGGTTTACTTGGAATTGCTGCTGAAATTATGCAAACCGTGACGGTCAATTTATTTGCACAAATATCGTGAACTGAACGCAATGGTATGGAGGTTTTTATCTGTAAGTTCGCTTGTATCAGCTGTGCAACTACTCACCGAATCCATTGTACTGAGCACACTAAATTTATTGTATATTGTAATTGTAATTGTCTTTCACGTGGGCCCAATTTATCTAAATTTGCATGAAGCTTAAATTAAAATGTATGAACTGTTTGGAAAACTCCTGTAAAATATTACAAAGAACTTGATTAAAAAATATTGTAGCTCAAGTGCGGGCGCATGCGCGTCTGTGTCATTAGCGCAGGCCTTTTTCAGAATCTTATGGCCACTCAACTTGTGAAGAACTTTCCGTCTGTTCTCTTGTTCACGTTGCGCGCCCATCAGTAAGGTCGGTAAGAAACTGTCATTTCCAGGGGCGCGATGTAAGACACTTTCTGAGCGGTGTGAGCAGTTCTCCGTAGTGCGGCTGATGGTCGACGATGTGTAATTATAAAGGAACACGTCTGCGTTCCTTAATTGGCGTAAAGAAACAGATTTATTTTCTTTTGTTTCTTATTTTATTTAACGACGCTCCGTGGCCTGCGAATATATAAGCAGCTTGGCAAGAGGAATTGTGTTATGGTTATGAACATCGAGTGTGGAAGAAACGGCAACTCTAAGCTATGGTTTTCTGAGGAAGTGACGTAAACCAAGGAAGTCTTATAACCAGGTAGTCGATCTCACATTGAAGATCGAAATTTGGTCCTTCCCGAATGCCTGGCAGGAATGCTGCTACGTAAACCGCCAAGTATGTGGTGACGTGTCATGCCGATTTTACTTCGGTGGATGGTAGGCAACGTTTAGTTCCGATAATGATTATTAACTAACTTATGAATTCGAAATTTCCTGTAACTCCCCGCCCCCACATAATTCATTATTTTCCACCAATTTGTTCCCGTTTCGAAATTTCTCACGGTTGGGCTTCAGAAAAATGTACTTGACAAAGAACAGTAATGCAATTATTTGTATGTAATATTTTGCGTGCACAGTGTGATTTGAAGTAGTGTTACATAGACTGTACACGTAAACTGAGGTTTCAGAATATTACAGCAGCATTCTTATATTCTTATAATAAAACTAACGATATGCACTACTCAGCATAACCTGTATGTATTGCTGTGTGTACAGTACCAGACTCCTGATGATGGACAGAGAAACTGTCCGAAATATGTAGATTTCTATTCCTAAAATAAATTTGAGAAATTAGTGCATCTCGTTGGTTTTATTATAAGAATATATCACGATGCACGGTCGTCTGAATGTCAAATATTACAGCAGTGTTACTTTTGCCTCCTGTAACTTTGTAACCGACGCAAAACGCCTTGTTTTATGTATGAGCCACACCGCTTCTCTTGCTAAGCTGCTCGGTTTAAATTCGCCGTCGAAAGCCTACCGCCTAACCTGAGCTTCTTTGTGGTTTGCCTCATTTCCTCTTGATGAATGCCTTAATATCACCTTGAAACAGACCACACCCTTCTTCTTTGTCATTTATAATAATCCTTTCTCCGCACTCGACCCCAAAGAATGCGTGAATTTGACGCGGCAGTGTTAAATGTTTATCGAACCTACCAACCATATTTCTTTCATGTTCATGTTACTGAATCGGCCGTATAAGGTTATGTATCCTTTCTCAGAGCGGGTTTTCGATCTCTCAGGCCGACTGGTCCCTGAGAATTTTACAGTGTTTTGTCTATTAGGCGGCCCAGCCCTTGACATGAACTCCAGATTGGGTTAATTACGAAGGTGAGCAGGAGGATGGAAGCATGTTTGTAGAGCAGTGGCTGATTGACGATTCGGTTTGACATTAGGGCACTGAAGGTGCTCGAAGGCAACTGGAAGTAGTTAATATTGTGCAAGAATAAGATTACCTCATCGAATACGGTAAATGTAAAAAAACTCACTAGTAAATAGAGCCCATACAGACGCAACATATCAACTCTATACGTTCGTGGTTTATATTACGCTACATGTTTCGGCCATACATATTGACCATCATCAGGTGGAATGCAGGTACAGAAAGAAAAGCGGTGCAGAAGGGGCCTCTCCTTTTACAGTCGATCTGCTAAAATGCCTTAGATACTATTCCCGAAAGAGGAGTAATAAAAAGGAACAGTAAAAGATGAAAACAAATACAATTATGTATAAAATTTGTTCGAAGTCTAATATGTTGTAAATGAAGTCGGAGGTGTTTCTGTATTACAAACAGTTCTGTAGTGGCACCATCCTCTTTGTTACACGTGGTACATTAGAATTCATACGAAACAGTTGTTAACATACGATATTGCAAAACGGCAAACACCTGACATCTTTACTAGCAGCACAGGGTGCCCAGTAAGTCTCGCTGTTCATGCGACGAAGTTAACACGTTGTAAAAAAGTGTATAATAGTTTATAACATCATACCACGCGTGACTTTAACACACGGATATTCGAGGTTGCTCTGTTAGTGCAGTTTGCGTGCTCATGTTCTTAGAGTAGAAGTTTGATATTCAGAAACATCTCCGAATTTATTTATGACGTTTTGGACTTCGTACAAATTTAATGGATAATTTTATTGATTTTCATATTTCACTGTTCCTTTTTATTATTCGTCTTTTAGAAATGATATCTAATGTATTGTAGCAGATAGACTGTGAAAGAGGAGGCCGCTTGTGTAGCACTTTTCCTTCCATATCTCTTTTCCACCTTATGGTGGTCAATATGAATGACTGAAACACGTAGTGAATAATAAAAGACAAATGAATAGAGTTTATGTATTGTGTTTATATGGAATGTATTTGCTAGTGATTGACCAGCACAACGGGATAATTTTACCCAAAATGTAAAAAAAGTACACTCGTCCCTATGCTGAATTAAACACCAAGACATAAAGATATGTGGGGAATGGAGGTGTAACTCCACGAATGTTTTGTTTCGGCACTAGGTGAATGTGAGGGGTAAACTTGACACCGACGGCTTTACCCCAAGGGAAAGCTCTTGCAAGTATCTGTTGGATATCAGGCTCGGTTCGCCCTACAGCCGGTCTGCATGCCACAAGGAAAAGAAGAACATGTGCTTCCGGTAGCCTAGTCACTGTACTGACTGAGCCAACTTCGCTGTAAGAACACTTGAATATTCCCATTTCTCAGTAATATCTGTTACTAACCTTATATAATCCAAGGAAATGGGGCCTGTAACGTGCATACAGAATGAGGTGATTACATATATATATATATATATGTGTGTGTGTGTGTGTGTAACGTCACTTTTCAGTAATCAGCATTTCATCTCCTGTTCGGGAAGTCTAGGTTACAAATTTTGGCCTGTAAACACACTGTATTGACAGACGTCTTCCTTAGTTTTCCTTAGCGCCTCTAAGGAAATGCTGGGCTAGTATCCAAAGATAGCCCATGACCGGTTCCTTCAACATCCCTTCCAATCCATCACTCATTAGCCATCCCACCTTTCGACGCCATGCTGTTATAGTTACTGACGGCTGCGTCACATAAGCCATTTATGTACGAACATAGAAAGTTTTGTAGTTAGATCTTAAAAATCTTGAAACGTGACAGGTTGTTACCCTTTTCATAGTTATATTTTAAGAAATCTTACTCTAAAGTAACTGGAATTTTATATTTTTCATACCGTGCTTATTTTTATAATTAATACATAAACCAACAAGTGCCCTTAGTAAGATAGAGTTTATGAACAAAGACTGATGTTCGTCATAAATTGTATTTTGTTAAGTGCATTTGTTAGTAATGTATTAATTAAAGTACCTGCCATCCGAGATGTCCTGCTGCGTGTCGATGATGATGTGTGCGAGGGCAGGAACCAAATCTCAAGCAAGTATTTCCGTATTCTGCGGGTTCTGACGTTGAATTGTGTGGTGCGTTTGTCTTATAACCTGTGTTTGGGGTCATAAATTCTGCTGAACTTATATGTCGCTACATAGAAGTTAGCATTTCAAATCCAGTTCTTAGGACGGACACTCGTATTAGTCATATTTGGATGTTGTCCAAGTTACAACGGGGAGTTTGTTGAACAAGACCAGGAGAGGAAGCTTGTCTTGTATTAGCCAGCCAAAATGATGGCAGAGGGGCGGAGAAGGCAGAAGGGACGAGATTTAAATGGTCTTCTCAGTTCCCTTGGTGGCGAAGATTAACAGGAGCACTTAGCGGGGTAGGGGAGACATACAATGCGTGTCTCCCAGTCGCTCCTCGCGAGCCGACACATGAAAAATGAAAGCTTTTCGCTCCCCCGCTCCGAGAAGTAGAGTGAAGCAGTCCTGCTGGGGGAGAATGTTGATGCAGGGAGCATTCAGCCGGGAGAAGGGGTGCAGCGTATTTCACGGGAATATGTAATTCACTAATCCATAAGCTTTGTTCACTGTGACTCTGTTATAGAAAAATTCACTGTTGCCACTCTAAGTATGTGTACAGTATTTTGTCCAAAACTGTACGTGTAGAAGTACCGTTGTTGGTGTATCGTATTATACCGTAATATGTAAGGCCTACATGCATAAATACGGGGTATGGAGGCTCATTGTTGTATAAAAACGTAAAAATATACATAAAGCTTCTTTAGGAAAATATTATTGGAATGAGCAATATAACAGATCAGTTGTACTGGAAACGGTGAAGTTACCCCTATGCGTAATTACATACTATGCTCTTAACGCATTTGGCTTGGTGGAGGTACAGCTCCACGCATTCCGAACTTCAGCACTAGAAGTGAGTGGTGAGCTTCACGTTTCGGCTGATTTTAAGCCGGTGAAAGGGGGCGCGGCTTGCATTGGCTGGCCGCAGTGGCGAAGATAAAAAGTCTCAGACACTCCTTGAGATCAACCCCCCCCCCCCCCCCCCCCCCCCCCCCCCACCCCGCCCCCCCCACACACCCCCCCCCCCCACACACACACACACAAAACACCACATACACCCCCCACACACACCT
>Ga0131853_10014506_pt1 | contig 14445 bp, 7 predicted proteins | sample TergutLab28metaG_FD_92764 | JGI IMG/M metagenome (GOLD analysis project Ga0131853, IMG submission 92764) | Labiotermes labralis P1 segment gut microbial communities from Petit-Saut dam, French Guiana - Lab288 P1 (version 2) (version 2) | ecosystem: Host-associated > Arthropoda: Insects >... | reverse complement strand
GTGTGTGAAGAGGGAGATGTTACAGTGTTGTGGAATCAAACAGTACATACGGACAGAGAAGTTACAGCAAATAGGCCAGATATAATAATTAAAAAAAAAAAATAGAAAACATGCACACTGATAGGTGTGGCAATACCTGCAGACAGAAATGTTGTGCAAAAGGAAGCGGAAAAGAAGTTGAAATACAAGAGTTTGTGTATAGAGATACAGCGAATGTGGAACCTGATATGTACAATTGTACCAGTAATATTTGGAGCCATTGGAATAGTAACGAGAAGCTTAAAGAAAAATTTGGAAACTATACCAGGAAAGCACTCGATAGATTCACTACAAAAGACAGCTATACTTGGAACACCACACATAATACGGATAGTACTGCAATGTGAAGCTTGAAGCCTGAGCGGTGGGGATCACCGCTGGTTCAGGAGAAGTACCAGGAAGAAATGCCTGTGACAGGAGACATACATATCGTATAATAATAATAATAATTATAACACCAATAATAATATTATTAATTATTATTATTATTAACTGAAGTTGGGTTGTCACCCGGTGGCAGTGGTTATTTTACATGGATACAAAATATGAAATTGGTTACTACGAAATTTAAGTCGGGAGGGCTACGTGAGAAGCATGTAGTAGCAACTTGGAATCTTGGGAACTATCTCAGCATTAGCTTTTAGGCACAAGGAAGCCAAGAAAAACCTGTGTCGAGATGGCCGGTCGCAGGACCTTCCGAATACTGACTTCTAGCCAGCAATCCGTCATAGAAAGTATAAACAGCAATACACACATAGTACAACAAATACACATAAGATGACAACAGTACACATAACTAAAACAATACACACAAGACAACTTAAAACTAGCACAATTCACAGGAGTCAAATTAGAATACATGTACAAAAGGTAAAAACACCCAAGTAAGAGAGTACTGCGTATAGTTTCAGTACTGCGCATAGTTTCAGTGCTGCGTATAGTTGCAGTACTGCGCATAGTTTCTACCCATAAATGGGATATCTTCAAAAGAACTTAACAGACATTTAATGTTAAGTGAATATTAAGATTAGGTTCTTCTGGCATGTGATGCCGCGTAATTTTGTAAAGATGTACCAACGGTGTGAAAAACAATATTTATCTCCGAAACATTTCTGTTCCTGACTCTCTACCCAACGGTACAGCGCTGCATTCAGAACACTGGAACCTTGTATACGGTATGTTTTCCCATTCACTCTGATGCAGGAAACGCCGCACATGCCGCTAAGTTGAAAAGGAAATTACTTTACAGTGCCGATCTGCGGTTATCCGACATTCCGCGTTATTTGACCTAGTCCATACGATTTGCTGTTTACAAGTATGTGCTGCGCACGCACACACGCACAAAATAAAACTTGCCTTAATTGGAAAGGCAAAAAAAAAAAAAACAGTTTCCAAATCGTAGCTGCTACTGTTGTACAAGTTTCGTATAAGAACCAGAAGAACGCGTGGATGGATTCGGAAATTGTCCGAGGCCGGCTTTTCGATGATTTCCTGCTTTTTTATGGCCTTTTCCGTAATCCGACCGCCTATGAGTTGCGATTTTAGTTGACTAGTCGGGACTCTACTATATTTAGTTACCGGTTTTGTAGATATTATTGAGCTGCAATTTGGTTATTGCGCCTCCTACGTTGCTGTTGTATGAATTAAAAGTTACGCGTGCTATGCTATCAGCGTCCGTCAGACAGCGTCACAAACGCACAAACTGGAATGTACAAGTACGAACTGACGCATTTGTCCATGATTAGTAATTTAATTATGCAAAGGCTCATGAATTTCAGTTTTCAGACCGAACGTTAACAAGAAATGTTATGTATTTATACGCTGTAACGCTATCAGATAAGTATAAAATCGAGTTACCTGCCGAGGCAACACGATAATTACAATGTAATCATCATAAATTGAAAATAAATTTGTTTTAAAATTATCCTGTGCGGGGAGCGATACAAGCACTCAGTATCCAATGCCCCCGTTACGTCATTAAACACACGAAACGCTAATTGCGGACTTTATGTCGTGTGTTTTGGGTTACAGTCATATCCTGCGTGGCTGAAATTGGGTGTGATGAACGAAAGAATTAGGGATTGTCAGGAAAAGAAAGGGCGAAGAAAAAAGACACATTTAAAAAAAAATCAATGAAAATGAGAACGAAATGCGTAGAGGAAGGAAGTGGGAAATTGTGATGACAAACACTAGTGAGTAATTACTGTACGTAGGGAGAAGGCAAGCCTTTGGTGATTTTCCTTCATAGTTTATTTTTTAACCCAAGGGTGCAGAAATACCGGGCGACTGCATGTTGTGCGGAGGTGCCCAATATTTTTGGGTCCTCAGTATGGAGCTTGCTTCGTGTCACCGTTCTGGCGCCTCTAATTTTATGTGGCCCCTCCTCCGTGTATTTCAAAAACTGTACACTCCTGCGTTAATGTGTTGTAAAACACTGCAGGCACTGTGACATTGACAGACACTGTGCTCAGAAATCTTTAAGTTATTTTTCATACAATTTCCCTAAACGCAAAGAATTTCCAAAAATGTACGTTAAATTATAAATACAGGATATCTACTGATATGTCGCTCTTTAGTACGAAGTGCTTTTGAGTAACTGGATGAAGTACGATTTGATCTTAATGCAACGTGGGAGTCGCGGTGTGACGTCATGAATCAGAATAGAGACCCACCAGTGCTCTGTGTTTAAAATTTCCCTTCCACAATTTATCAGTATTACTTCTAGCTTAAATGGAACGTGCTTTCAGACAGACGGCCAGGCGTAACACCGTCATTGTATGCTAATTTAAGTACTTAAAAGCATGTTAAATTATATGTTTTGTTTCTCGCCTAAGGCTGTAACATTTCTTGTGTTTGTGTTGGTACATGTTATTTCGTATGCCAGGGTGACCAACTACACGAACTTCGGAAGCCGCATTCTAGCCTTCAAAGTCGGCAACAGCAGTGGGTTCATAAAATAATGTTTTGTCCTTATTTGATTCCTTTTCGTTTTCATGTATGAGTGTCCTTTTTTGATACTAAATTTTTGAACCGCCTTTCGCAGTCTCCTCGTGTGTGCATGTGAGTTACATAAGACTAATGGTGAGGTAAATATCAGTCATGAAACCACAACTATGGTAGTATGGATTTATGATGGTATTTAATAGCAAAAAATAACTACATGTTTCGGCCAATACCGGCCATCTTCAGGTTATTACAATTTTGCTCAAAGAGTATCATAAATAAAGTGATTGTAACGCGTAACGATGATGAGATCTTAGCATCACCTCCCAATATAGGCATATATATGATACTTTTTAGAAAAATTGTAATAACCTGAAGATGGCCGCTATTGGGCGAAACATGTAGTTATTTTTTGCTATTAAATACCATCATAAATCCATACTACCATAGTTGTGGTTTCATGACTGATATTTACCTCACCATTAGTCTTATCTACACACAACGGGGATGACACACCTCAGAATTGTGAGTTACATGTATATGATTTGTACACGCGACTTGTCGGAGCCGCGTTGTGGCCACCCCTTCCGCATTCCATGAGCCTGGAGAAGTCTATATATAGCTGTAAGAAGAGTGCGGATTCAGAAAAAGCACTGCCATAGCGTGTCCATTTGTGCAGATGATGATGTTGCATGTCTTGCTTGCGAACTGCCAGTACGAGGGTCAGTTAGAAAATAAGTTTACATGACACACTTTCGTAACTAAAGAACCGTCACTGATTGTGGTTTATCAGGGGGAATTCGTCACTAAGCAACTGTCGCGTCTCCAGCATTTAAGCATATCTTACTGTTCGCAAATTTAAAGATGATGGCGAGCTGAGTGCTGATAACACGGGGCACAGACTGCCGTGAACTGGAAAGAGAAAGGTCCTTTCACAGTATGATAAATGACTCGAATATGGAGAGGACAACGTAGAATAACAGTAGAATTGCATGTGAATTGCTATTGCTAGAGCTTAAGTAAAAAACCATATATGTGTATTTTAAACCTTATTGTGCTTTGTAACTGAAGAATAAAATCCAACTATATGCCACTTATTACTTTATTATGCTTAAGTTAGGCTCAACATGTTTCGGGCACCGTTATGCTCATCATCAGGAGATCACGACGATAGCGTTGGCTACAACATAGGCCGTCTGGTTCTCGAGTTGCTGGCTGTGTTACAGCCTTCGGTCCAGACACTCATCCATCCTGCCTGCACTTAACTTCCAACCAGCAGCAACTCGAGAAACAGACGGCCTATGTGGTAACCAATGCTATCGTCGTGATCTTCTGATGATGGGCATAATGGTGCCCGAAACACGTTGAGCCTAACGTAAGCATAATAAAGTAATAAGTGGCATCTAGTTGGATTTTGTTCTTCAGTTATCAAGATGATGTACGGTCCAATACACTTCAAATGTGTTTGATGCTGTTTGAGTATAGGGTGTTGAGGAAAATATTTGGGCGTAAAGAGGGGCGAGGTAACAGGAGAGTGGAGAAAACTACATAACGAGGAGCTTAGTAGTCTGTACTCCTCACCCAATATTGTTCTGGTGATCAAATCGAGAAGAATGAGGTGGACGGGGCATGTAGCACGTATGGGGGAGAGGAGAGGGGTATACAGGGTTTTGTTGGGAAAACCTGCGGAAAAGAGACCACATGGAACACCCAGGCATAGATAGGAGGAAAATATGAAGATGTATCTTCAGGAAGTGGGATATGGGGGTATGTACTGGATCGAGCTGGCTGAGGATAGTGACAGGTGGCAGGCATGTGTGAATGCGGTAACGAACCTTTGGGTCCCACAAAATATTCGGAATTTCTTTACTGGCTGAAAGCGGTTGGTTGCTCGAGAAATACTCTGATCCATGGCATAAGTATGTCAGTAAGTAAGTAAAAAAGTAAGAATGTATGTAAGAAAGTAAGTTGAGCCTAATGCTATGATGTTACATCACTGGAATTCATAGTTCGGATTTGGTTTTAAAGTCTACCATATTTCCTGAAATTCAGGTTCTTACCAGGAACAGGCATGTTGGCTGGTCATTGACAGATTTGTGCTGTGAAACGCGAACCCGCACTATCGCAGACCGAAGTACTTTCAGAACTTCTTTGCCTTTATGTTATCCGAAACTAGACCATTAGTTTCGGAAGCACGAACAGTCACGACGGTTTGGAAATGAGACTAATCCGTTAGTGCCTCATGTGGCCATGGAAATGCTTTATTCAGAGCGCTGTTGAAGGAACTATTATATCGTCTAAAGCAGTGTTTCTCAACCGCCGGGCCGCGGCCCGGGACCGGGCCCTGGCATCAATTATACCGGGCCGCGAGAGGTTCTCCTGGAATTTGTCATTTTAGTTTTCTAAGCAATTTTCACAAGTAAATGTTTTATAGTGGAAATATTCTGAGGCGAAAAATATTCGTGAATGTGTCGAAAAACTCAGACCCAGATGTTGACCTGAGGAAACTACAATATGCTACAAGATTTCATTCGTCCGGTGATAGATAACTAATTTAAATGTAATTTTATATTTGTCAACATGCCACACCTTATACATAAGTGTACTAATACTCTTTATGATCATGCCATAATTAATTATTAATACCTGTGTTAGTTTAATGTGTGAACTTAAAATTGGAAAGGTACCGACGAGTAAATCTGTTGGGACCGGGCCTTCGTGTTATGAAAAAAGAATTCACCAGGCCGCGGTCTCAAAAAGGTTGAGAAACACTGGTCTAAGGTCCTCTTCCTTTCGGTGAAGGATGTTATTTCTTCAACAGATTCGCTGCCATAAAACACACTAGCGTTGGACGGCTGACTGTTTCGTAGAAGTAAGTTCCTCTGGGACGTTTCTTTCGATATATGGTTGACAGGTAGTTCCGAGAAGTGAAAGTTTGTGTAGATCTCCAGTTTTGCTTGGTGGATTCTGCCTGTTATTGTTTTATTTGAGGGTTCTGTTGAAGGACTTAAATTTAGTAGAGATTTATTTGCGTTAAATCTGCTGGGCATAACCTTAAGGTCACCATCGCCGCCATGTTTGTAACTCTTAACTTAGAAATAATATTCCAGATACAGTGAGCAACCTTTGTACCAAATTTCGCATGCTTCGTAGGTAACCTCATCTATTTGATGTTTTCCATCCCGAAGTGTTATAACATATAAATACAGCACGTCAGTCGTTAACACAACACTTTATTTATACACAAATATAGTGTATTTTGTCAGGGCGACATGTTTCGACCTTATAAAGTCATCCTCAGGCCCTCCAAGAAGACAGTTCCAAGAGTTGTTTCTGTTTCATTGCATTATGGGCAATGAAACAAACAACTGTTGGATCTGTCTTCTTGGAGGGCCTTAGGATGACCTTATAAGGTCGAAACATGTCGCCCTGACAAAATATACTATTTTTGTAAATAAAGTGTTGTGTTATCGACTGACGTGTTGTATTTATAACCTCAACTAATTCACCCCTGGTGTAAATTTCTCTCACTTCCGTCTTCATGCTATAGCACGATCTGCAGATGTTGTGTTCTAAGAAGAACTGCATTCTGCTCCAATTCCTTGCACGTGTATTCAAACACACACAATTTCAGTACTTAACAATAGATACCGCTGGCTTCGCTATCGCCACGCATGTTCTTTCATGCGCCATGTAGTTGTTATTGATGACAGGGTAGTGAAAGTGAGTTTTTAGACGCCCTTCAGTTGTACAGTTTAAGTTTCCAGATTCCTGAAAAATGGATAAACTGTTTAAAATGTTGAAAGCCGGCGAAGAGAAAGTTTCATGACTTAAGAAGCTTAATTTTTCCCTTTGAGGGTCGTAAGTGTACCAAAACTGTAGATTCGTGTGATATTTTCATTTTGATTTGAATATCCCAGCTTTTGTTGGTGCTGGAGCCTGAGAATTTTTCTACCGGCGTTTTGTGTATGGCTGTTACTGGAAGACTGCATCCCATTACGAGCCACTATTTTGACTGCAAATTTCCAATATTCTTTTCCGATTAACGTTCCTATAATTATCTGTGATTTTTTTGACAAGCGAACTGCAACAATAAAACACGTGCTGAATCCCGACAAGGGTTTTTGTACAGTACTACTGTACCACGTATTCACATGGCACAACACGTGCGGAAGCACCAGCATATAGCAGGCCTAATTCCATATGGTCTCCAGCTTCAAGCGCTAGTAACGTCAGCGAGCCTTGGCTGATGTCACAAGTCAAATTAGTGCACGAAGTCGTGTGCGCATAGATCAGTGTGTTTCTGTAGTCAGAGCGGTGGAGGTGCCAATGTTCGTCTGCTTATGTAGCAGCTGCGGTCATGTGACTGAGGTAGGAGGGTCGTAAGGTTTGTGAGACTCTCGCCGAAGGCTGTCATGCAAAATGACGGGTATTGTGGATGTAATCCTGCTATACATTCTGCTGCACGAACTTGATTTTGGTCAGACCTCGAACCCCTTCTCAGTATCATATATGCCGTGTATCGGTGCTTTCACGTCACACAGTGAGGTTGACCCACCCGAGCAGCTTGTTCTGTTGTGATCCTAGTCGATACACAAAACTTTTTTGATTTCTTTTGTGATTTTCGTCATTCCCTGCAGGCATATTCCATGGCAGTCGTCAGCCGCTTCCTCTCGCATTCAGTTCACTGAATTGTGTTCACTGTCGTCCTAGAATTCGAAAGTATGAGCCTGTAGCCTGAGATTGTGGCAGCTTAGTTAAATAAACCTCAAGCAAGTAAATGAATGAATGAAGAAATAAATAAATACGCGAGATTTTAATCTTCCTTCGCGGTGTAGTTGTGGCCTTATCTCTTGCACAGCCTAGATTGCTGTTTGGTTACCGGCATTTCGGGACAAATTGTCTGTCTAAGACTCTTTGCCCCTTAAGAATTGTACCTAAACGTCGATAACCAATACCAACCTATACCGCGTTACCTTTCAGAAGAACGATATCTACAGGTAATCAGTATGCGATTTTTCAGGCTTCCGGCTCGTTGTATATGAGGCCTTCGGTTTTCTGACATGTTACGCCTCCGAGAATGCTGTTTGGTTTCCGACTTTTCGGGACAGGCTGTCGGTCCAAGACGGCTTGACCCTTGAATATGGGACCGATAGATTGTCCTGAAACGTCGATAACGAACTGCCAACATAAGCTGCGTAACATCCCAGAAACGCGACGACCTTACTTGTTTGATTGATTGGATTGATTGATATATTACATGGATAGATAGGTAGGTAGGTAGGTAGGTAGGTAGGTAGGTAGGTGGGTGGGTGGGTGGGTGGATGGATGGGTGGGTGGGTGGGTGGGTGGGTCGATGGATAGGTTGATTAAATAAACAATGTCATGCTGATAAGATATTTTGCATTTTTATAGTGACGCAGCTCGTACTGCTGCATTCTGTTCAGTTCCTTAAATATTTTATGGCCCAGTATTTTCACTGGTTTGTATCTTCCTTGGAACAAAATTAAGCCTTTGTTCAAGCCGGCGCTATGTTTATTTTTGTCACTGTCGCCGTCACCAACTCTAAGCTTTTGCCAACGTTTGTGTGATTCCAAGACAGTTGTTGTTGCTAATGTTTCTTTTGCTGTCACACTGGCGGTCTTCTGTTGTCATCAGACCTGCCGGCCTCAATCCCCAAATTGGTACCAACAGCTCTCTGGCAGCCGGCCAGCCTGGACAGGCCGGCAGAGGTTTGTCTCGCTGCGGTGCTGCTGTGGTGACATTCTTGCATTTTGGTTTAAGCCGTTACAGCTAAAACCTACTGTACCACTTTTATGACCGCCTGGAAAGTAACTAGATAGACGGAGCATGAAGCACAGCAGGGGAGGTACAAAGCAATACATACAAAATATTTTCTGTGAAAACATAAGGGAACAGATTACTGGGGAAGCTGTCCGTAGGTAGGAGACTAATAATGGAACATGCAGAAATGTTTGTTTGTGAACTGTGTCGTTATCTGTAGTCGGGATTTTGTGAGCACGTTAGCGAGCCTTCTGGATCTTCAGTTGTGGACTTTTCTTAACAAGCTAAGCATATAAGAACTTCTCAGACAGGTTCTATACCAAGCGCTTAGAAGAAATCCAAAGATGGAAGCATCACGATCTTACGAACTGTCCGCCGGTAGTCTGCTCTTCTTTGTGGTTGCATAAACCAGCAGTGCCAAAACTCCTTTCCTCTAGAAACGTCATTTTTTGCGCTTATTAATGTGACACCCCATTGTGTCAGTGATCTGAACAAACAAATCTGAACACAGCCGTGCTTATTAATGAATATGGTGTATATGTCTAGTTGAGAAACATGTTTCGACTTAAGTTAGGCCATCGTCAAGATCTTTACTGTGTATTATCCTCCTCATTATGTTTTTAAAGTCGTTTAAGAGCCTGGATATGACGCAATTTAGGTCGCTACTTGTTGCTTAATTAGTCTCATGGACTCTGTTTTCTGATATAATTGTGTGCAGACTGCTATTACTTTGTTTTTATGTTTTGCTGACCGTGCATCCTGGTACAACTCAGGGTAAATGACCAACTTGATGCACAATTACGTTATGTAATACGTTTATTATTATAGTCTTCTACATGTTTCGAGCAACTCTATGCTCACCATCAGGAGGATGGATTGTATTAATGCCGCATCTGGTATAGTATTCCTTGTAAGTGACCGTCCGGTGTGATGGTTGAGAAGGAACCTGCACACCGGACGGTCACGTACAGAGAATACTATACCAGATGTTGTATCAATGCAATTCGACCTCCTAATGATGAGCACAGAGTTGCTCGAAACATGTAGAGGATTGTAATAATAAACGTATTAGATAAGGTAATTGTTGCTACTACTTTCTTTATTCGCATAATACTTTCCATACGAGTTACGTGTTTGGGTGTGTCGTGGCGGTTTGTTGGTTTGTTGTTAGAGTTCGAGGTGATTTACAAATACCAGAGTTGCATAAGGTAAAGTTAAAGTGTTCCCGTTACAGGCCCGGTGTGGCCCAGAGGATGGGTAGAGGTATAGCTCTACTCTTCCATTACCGCGGCACTATAAAGGGGTGAGTGGTTAGCAGCACGCTCCGGCCGCACTTTACTCCCGGAAAAGACCCGATACCCATTTTACAGGAGGCTGGGTGGGCCCCAGGGCCGGTCTGGACGAGCGGAAAATTTCGTCTGCACCAGTATTCGATCCCGGACCGTCCTGCCCGTAGCCAGTCGCTATTCCGATTGAGCTACTCGGCCCACATACCACAGTTGTGCATGACATTATTGGTCAGTACTCTCGGTGCTGGTGGCATTTTTTTAAATTTCAAGAAACGTTACACTGCGGTTAAGAGACTGATTATGACGTCATATATCTCATTGTGACATTCCATTATTCCAGGACTGAAATATGACCTAATGGTGCCGCGGCCTTACGCCATTGTGTCCTGTGATTTCGTTGTGATGTACAGCTGTACCCTTGTAGGGATGATGGATCACCTACTGCGCACATTTATATCAATACTGGGTGCTGATGGTGCGGGTAGTTATAACCAAGGTGGATATTTGGATGCTCTGGCTTACGTATGGTTCCATAATACAAATGCTTTACATTATTTTAACCAGATGTGTGTGTGTATGACATTATGAAAGATCCGTTTGTACTTTTTATTTTACTCGCTGCCATGTTTTTTGCTATCCATGGAACAGGTGTCTATTTTCCCACAAAAGGGCTTAATAAAGTGATCCTCTCTTTGCCATGCATTTTATTGATCGAAGTGACCCAATGCCGTCCTGTACACAAATCACAGAGCTTTTTCGTTAGCTGGAACTCGTTATGCGATTAGAATGCAGTAGCAACAGTCACGCCAGGTACAATAGGTGAAAGATGTGCCACGACATTCTATAATCAGTAATTTCCCTGCAACACTGGTAAGAACGAACTATATCTGCTGCTGTACTTATTTTGAGGCTGTATAATGAGGCCAGTAGAAGCTGCGATTGAACGGTTATGCGGTTTGTGATTGGCCTTCAGTCCCTGTAGTTTGAGTAGTATTAGTGCTTCGTGTGCGGCAAGTCCCGGGTTCAAACCTCGGCACAAATTTCGGCTATCGAGGATTTGTTTTTTTTTTTTGCTTTTTTCCCAGATTCCACCAGACTAATACCAAGTGAGTGCGTCAAATTATTCCACTACCATCTTTGCACGTTATTCCTACTTCGGTATTTACTCAGTTCGGGTAAGGGGTAGGATGGACACGGATTTTCCCTTCTCGTGTAGCTGAAAGTTGCCATTCTTACACGTGTCTCAGCGGTTGTCAGTTGTAGTCTGTTTTCTTCATAGTTGCACCGAGCATGTTGATGGTATTAAGTCCTTTATTTGTCCAACTAATGCACACAAATTGTTATAAAATTGTTAAAGGTTAAAATCATTTAAAATTATAATAGTTGCTCCAACATGTTTCGGTTTACACAAACCATCATCAGGGAGCTCTCAGCCTGTGCTTCGCTAAAGTTACAATGTTGACTTCGGTTACATATCATTATTTGAAGTTATCGGTATTGTGGCTGCATATAGCATATACAATGTTGCAGCAGTATACAGATGTAGACAACGTAGAGACAGTTTCTACAGTTGACGTCTTTTATTATTATCAGCGGCTTATCTGCTACTTGTGGGTTAGGTAATAGTCATTTTACACACACACACACGCACACATACATATATATATATAGCAATTTAGGTGCGTAACCTGAAAGGTTGAGTCCACTTGGAAGAACAGGACATAGATGGAAGGATATTAGTAAAATGCATGTTACACAGTCATTGTATGATAATATCGTCTAAATACAAGTGGCTGGTGACAGGGTTCAATGACGAGCTTTCCGAGTTCATACAAGTAGAGAATTTCTTGACCAGTTGAGCTCGCGACTCTTCAGGGAAGACCCTCTATCCGATATTTAGTCAGTCAGTCAGGTAGAGGCTACAGTGGTCTGAAGAAGAAGCAGCAGCGCACAGTGGTGGTGGTGTTGGTGGTGTTTCGGTACGGGACTGCAGTACTTCTCACTGCTGTTACGATGTTTTGTTGAAATATTTAAAAAATACATTTCAATTCACAGCGCCACGTCGCAGCAGTTGAGAGAGAGAGAGAAAGAGACTGGATTTCATTTTATGAAACGCGCACGTGTGTAATGCTGTAGGGCCCATCCACTTAATCCCATTTGTGTGCGGTACAGACCTTAATCCGTTATACGTTACTTGAATACAGTTTTAATGCATTCATGTCGTGTGTCCTTGACAGTGGTACCGACACTCATTCCTACCACTGCTACATGATGTACATGTGTGGAGAGGGTGTTCGTTCACCCCTGGAGGTGAGTAAGAAACTGGTAAAGTGAGGTACTAACCGTAAATAAATTTTTATACGTTCTGGAAGCTGTAGGCACACTCTGCTGTGCAATTTAGCACACAAACAGCATATTAAACAGCGGTGCTGTTGAGACACAGAGATGACAGACTTGTACACGGTACTGACTGACTGACAGGGATTCCGTCCTTTACTCTTTCGGTCTAATCCGCTTGTGGTGTTTGCTCTTCACCAGCTGTGCTTCATCAACAGCACTTCAGTCGAGCGAATTTAACCCCCTACTTAAGATCAGAACTTCACTGAGTGCATCTGAACACGATGACCACTTCAATGAACTGAATCCCAACTCCAGTTCTGCTTCACGATCAGCACTGCAGTTAGCTGAAACTTAACTCCAGTTCCGCTTCACGATCAGCACTACAGTGAGCTTAATCTTAACTCCAGGTCCGCTTCACGATTAGCACTGCAGTTAGCTGAATCTTAAATCCAGTTCCGCTTCACGATCAGCACTTCAGTGAGCTGAATCTTAACTCCAGTTCCTCTTCACGATCAGCACTGCATTGAGCTTAATCTTAACTCCAGCTCCGCTTCACGATCAGCACTGCATTGAGCTGAATCTTAACTCCAGTTCCGCTTCACGATCAGCTCTTCAGTGAGCTGAATCTTACCTCCAGTTCCGCTTCACGACCAGCACTTCGGTTAGCTGAATCTTAACTCTAGCTCCGTTTCGCGATCAGTACTTCAGTGAGCTGAATCTTAGCTCCAGTTCCACTTCACGATTAGCACTTCAGTGAGCTGAATCTTTACTCCATTTCCGCTTCACGATCAGCACTGCAGTGAACTGAATCTTAACTCCAGTTCAGCTTCACGATCAGCACTGCGGTGAGCTGAATCTTAACTCCAGTTCCGCTTCACGATCAGCACTGCAGTGAGCTGAATCTTAACTCCAGTTCCGCTTCACGATCAGCACTGCGGTGAGCTGAATCTTAGCTCCAGTTCCGCTTCATGATCAGCACTGCAGTGAGCTGAATCTTAGCTCCAGTTCCGCTTCACGACGAGCACCGCAGTGAGCTGAATCTTAACTCCAGTTCTGCAATTCCATTTCTGCTTCACAATCAGCCCAGCATCCAGAAGATCTTAACCTTTTAAGTTCTTCCATTCAGGGATCGATATTTCTACTGTGACGCTGATGAAGTTTGCAGTCTTCATGGTTACGACACTGTGTATATTGGTACATAGTAAAGACATGTCAGAGGAGCCTACTACCTTCATCTTCAGTTTACTGCAAGAAATGTGTACTTCAATTTACACGGCGTGTTCTCCCAACTTAAAATAATTACTGATTTTGTGTATTGTATAAGTGGAGCAACGAAACAAATGCTCTAAAAACTGCCGGTCTTTCGGGAGGAATTATATTCCATCACAAATTACGATCATGTTACTAGGGACATAAAGGGTGATTGGAGATTTGAAGTCTGAATTTTGTTGTTTGTACGGCCTTTCTCGGTCTAAAACGTCATTAATATGTGTCCTGTTTTCAAGTGTTATGGATGAGCCATTACACGAACGTTAAAAAAAATGACGGCATGTTGCTCGTATCAGTTAATTAAGATTGTCCTTTACACATACTGTAGAATCCTAAACACGGCGGAGCGATGCATATTGTATTACTGCGTGCCGCTGTTGCCCCAGAAATTTCGTTTATCTCCAAAGACGAAAGAAGCCAAGTGTTGATATCTGGAGATCGGGGTGGCTAATGTTATGGACCGCCGCGTCCGATCATCGACAAAGGAAGCGATGGTCGTGCTGCATGTTTGTGTGTTCATAACTGTCAGAGTACAATGAATATTTCCGTTGTATCACACAGTGTGGTGTAGATGTGACCCCCCCCCCCCCCCCCCCCCTCTCCGTGGCTTTTGTTTTTTTTAACTTTTCGAGTAAAAATAAATTTTCCTGTGCTACCCAGAGTGGGGTGTGGGTGTGCCCCCCCCCCCCCCCCCGTTATATCCGGCAGGTATTCGTTTCGAACGTTGGTCGGATTGACAGTTGGTGCGGTTTCCCGCAGTCTGGTTGAGAACGTCCCGTTG
>Ga0131853_10014505_pt1 | contig 14445 bp, 14 predicted proteins | sample TergutLab28metaG_FD_92764 | JGI IMG/M metagenome (GOLD analysis project Ga0131853, IMG submission 92764) | Labiotermes labralis P1 segment gut microbial communities from Petit-Saut dam, French Guiana - Lab288 P1 (version 2) (version 2) | ecosystem: Host-associated > Arthropoda: Insects >... | reverse complement strand
AATCATCCCTCGTTGGTGTCCTTAGGCGTAACCTCTTTGATTTACGGATGCTTTCTGCTTTCTTAGCTTTCTTTAAGCAATTTTAAATTAGATTCACGTGTTTTCCAGCATATTCTTCATAGACACAACCCTGTACCCGTGGTAGAATTTTTGAAAATTACTTGAAAGAAAATACCATACTTTCTGGCTTGCCATGATGAATAGGAGATGGAGTGTTGTCTAAATTAGTTGCCTTTGGGATTTGCTCAATTATATTTATTACGTGGATCGTTGCATATATACTTTTATCGGTGGCGATTTCGATGCTAACTGATGGAGACATTGGGGGAGCGGTTTTTGGTGCGGTTGCAGCGATAGGGTTATGGGCTATAGGGCTTTGGATATTTAGGAAGATGAAAAAACCTAACCATCACAGAAGATATATGTTGTTTTGCTTTCTGGCCTTTACGGTGTTTCTGCTGGCGCTTATCTTTCTTGCGATTGGGGAAGTGGCTATTTTTGTTGTTAGCCTGGTGGTGGCGTTGGTATGTTTGTTATTGGGCTTGAAGTTCTTAAAGATTACGAAAGCGCAATCACCTGCGCAAAGTACATCTAACCAATCGAACCCTATAGTGCAGGAGGAGAGTGGAGGAGCTTCAAATATTGTTGATCAGGGGTACCAATACATACAGCGGCTAAAGCAGCTGAGGCTCAGCATACAAGATGAGCAGGTCGTTAACCGAGTTAGCCGCTTGGAGACCATTGGTCAGCAGATCATAGAGTTTGTAGAGACACATCCGGGACATACGGGAAAACTCAATAAATTTATGGATTATTATTTTCCTACGGCTTTGAAGTTTTTGGAGAATTATGCTTCCTTTAGTCAGAAGCCTGTAAAGGGAGAGAATGTTCAGGAAACTTTGGAGAAAATCGCTCAGGGGTTGATTAGTATTGAGAAGGCTTTTGAGCAGCTACTTGATAATCTGTATGAGGATAAGGTGATGGATATGGACTCGGAGCTGGCTTTGTTGCAGCAGACGATGGCTATTGAGGGGTTGAGGGTTGAGGATCCGTTTTGAGGATTGTCAGAACTATTTGATGGGGTTGGGTGTAATGCCTCAATAGGCCTTGCATAGACATGATTTGACCTTTGTGATATGATTTTGGAAAGTTTTACAAGATTGTAGAAAGGGCGTGGTTATGGTGTTTTGTACAAATTGTGGTGAAAAAATACTTGAAGAATCCAAATTTTGTCGTGAGTGTGGAAGTGAATTAATTATGTCTGATAAGGAAGTAGAGATAATTTCAGATGTGGAGACAGATTTGACTCCAGATATATCCGTAGATGTTGAAGAAGAAGCATCGCCCAAGATATATGCTAAATCAAAGTTGATTGCCAGCTTATGTGTTATCGGATTGTTTCCAATCCTAATGAATATTTATATGATCTCTGCAATATGTCTTCTCGTTGGAGGGGTAGTTGGTTTGCTAACTCACCGAGTAAGGGACATAGGAGCCAGAAAGTTTTGGTCATTTGTTATCATATTGCCTAATGCAATAGCAGTATTTGTCGGGATTTGGGCTCAAAATTCAATTCCAGGAGTATTAATTTTGTTTGCTGCTTTACTCATTTTGGTAATACCATTTAGACTTGGACGGAAATCTTAATAATGATGGATTTTTAAATGTTTTAATGTAAACAACCCCATTCGAAGGGTTGTTTTTTTATTTAATGATAGGAGGTATAGGAGTGGCAGATGTAACATATACAATAAAAGTTCACATGGATTTGAACAAGCTTAGCTTTGATTTTCGAAAAATAGCCCAATCATTCGGTTCTTTTGAACAAGAATTCACGCGTATGGCAGAGGGTGTTATTAAAAAGATTTCTGATCTTGCTGAGCATCTCAAAAATTTTGTTCCAGATTCAAATTATGCTAAAAGCATGGGTGAGACATTTCTGAATGATATGAAGAAAAGTTTAAGCCCAGAAAAACTCATATCAAATATATCGAGTGGAGCAATTGCAAAAGTAGTCAAAGATGAACTGAAAGAAGTATTTGGAGATGAAGTTAAAGGCTTCATTAAGAAAGGTTTCACAGGAATAGGAGAAACCATCACAGAGGGCCTTGAAGACATTAAACAAAAAACGACTATAGGGCTTAATTTGTACAAAGACCAATTTATGGGCATGAAAGATAAAGTAATCGAAGTATTTGGAGATATGAAAGAAAGGATGGTGGAGATCTTTGGTACTGTTAAAGAAAATGTTATCACAACTTTTGGAACTATCAAGGAAAAAGTTACTACTCACTTTACCGAAATCAAAGAAAAAGTTGTTACCGGATTTGGGACTATCAAAACTCAAATTGCTACTGCATTTGCAGAAATTAAAGCTAAAGTGGCTTCTACATTTGCTTATATCAAAACTAAAATTACTGCTGCATTTGTAACGTTTAAAGCTAAGATTGCCGCGGGTTTTGCAAAACTGAAAGCATTTATTGCACCAAAACTTCTGGCGCTACTTGGCCCTAAAGGCCTTATACTGGCTGCGATTATAGCGTTAGTCGTGCTTATTGTAAAAAATTGGGACACTATTAAAGAAGCAGCAATAAATGTTTGGAATGCAATCACCGATTTTGTAGGCCGTGCAGTCGATGTGATTAGAAATGTATTTTCTAGTGTTGTTGATTGGTTTTCGGATAACTGGCAGGCGATACTCCTATTTGTGGTAAACCCATTTGCAGGGGCTTTTAAGCTGCTTTATGATAACTTTGAAGGATTTCGGGATTTTGTTGATGGATTTGTCGAGGCTATAGGCGACTTTTTCAAGAATCTTTGGGAAGGGGTTCAAAATGCTGCGTCAGCTGCTTGGGATTTCATCAAAGGCATATGGGAAGCTGTCACGAGCTGGTTTGATGACAATGTAATTACGCCCATTAATGATTTGTTTAGTGCTGTCTGGGAGTTTATTGGAAATGCGGCTTCAGATGCATGGGAAGGCATACAAAATGTTTGGAACACCGTTGCTAATTGGTTTTCCGACACAATAATCACTCCTATAAGAGATGCTTTTGATATAATGTGGGAAGGTATAAGCAATGTTGCTTCAACTGTCTGGGATACTATATCAAACACTGTAAGAGGCGGAGCCAATGCCGTACTTACTACAATTGAAGGTGTTATAAACGGCGCAATAAGTGCAGTCAACAGAGGAATAGGAGCAATTGCAAACGCGATTAACTCTATTCGTGTTGAAATCCCGGATTGGGTTCCGGGCATCGGTGGAAACGGGCTGGGCTTTAATATCCAATCTCCCCAAATCCCCAGCATCTCAATCCCCCGTCTGGCCAAAGGCGCAGTCATCGCCCCCAACGATCCCTTCCTAGCTATCCTGGGAGATCAGCGGCAGGGTAAAAACATCGAAGCCCCGTTATCAACCATAGAAGATGCCATCTCCAACGTATTCCACTCCATAAGCGCAACGGCGGCTAATCCTTTCAATTCCCTGGCGATTGCCGCCATGACTTCATCCGGCGGACGCATGGGAAGCGGAGCAGTTAAACTCGACAACCATAGTATAGCCGCTATTGTAAACGGCATTTCTCAATCCTTTGCCACAAGCCTGTCCGATTACATGGCCGAGGGTGCGGCATCGGGCAATGATCTGGTACTGGAACTGGACGGCCGCGAATTGGCGAGAGCCAGTTGGGAAGGATTAGCCAATGAAGCCGGACGTCGTGGTGTTCGGTTTGCATATTGATGAATCAACAATGAATCCAACGGATAGGCACTTACAAATGCTGTGTTCATTTTCATCGACATGGTTTGCCCTGAATGATATAATATGCAAAAATTTGCAGAATGGGGCGAGACATGGTTTGTTCGAAATGTGGAGAGAAGTTGCCTGAGGGTTTTCAGATTTGTTATGTATGTAAAAGCCATGCGGTTACATTAGAAGAAAAAATGCAAATAGATGAAGAGACTAAAAAGGATATAGTCAATATTTCAGATAAAGCAGCTTTAAAATTAAAAAAATCAACGGATATAACTGCATTGACTGGAATAAGTGCATTTGTGAATAATTTAGTTTCCTTTATTCTATTAGCTAGTGCATATATATTGTTTATGGGAATGGTTTCTGCGTTTGGTGAGAGGAGCATTGGCTCGTCTAGTACTATAGCAGTTATTGCAATAGTACTATGGCTTTTAGGGATTGGTCTTTTTACCAGGGCAAACGGAAATAATCCAGTACGCAATAGGTATGCCATGATACTGCTGCTTGCTATATTAGTGTTTATCTATGCCCTTATTTTAAATTCGTATGGACAGGATGGAGGTTATGTAGTAGGACTTATAATATCAGGGTTCAATTTATTGTGGGCTATAGGTGGATTTAAGGATACTAAAAATGAATTATCCGACCATGATTTAGCTTCGAATCAACCAAAACCTATAATAAAAACTGAAGATGAAAGAGCCGAAGATCTTGTAAAGAAGGGCTATCAGTATGTACATCGTATGGAACAATTAAAATCTTATATTCAAAATGACAAAATCACTAATGCGGTCACTAATATTGAAACTATTAGTCGGCAAATATTGAGGTTTATTGAAACGCATCCTAAACATTCTGGAAAGCTAAATAAATTAGTGGAATATTATTTTCCGACAGCGATAAAACTTTTGGAAAACTATGATGTTTTTGATCAAAAACCCATAAAAGGTGAAAATGTCCAAGAAGTTTTGGGGAAAATCTCTCAAGGGTTGATTAGTCTAGAGAAGGCTTTGGAGCAATTACTTAATAATCTATATGCAGATAAAGTGATGGATATAGACGCGGAAGTGACGATATTACAGCAAACAATTGCTATTGAAGGCTTGAATAGTGAAGATCCATTTGCCCTGAAATAACGGTAAACTTTTGGTTGTTAAGAAAGTTTGTGCAGTGTACTGAATAAACCAATGCTGAAATAATAATTTGTTTTTTGATAAGCCATCTTTGAGATGGTTTTTTTACTTACAAAAAACATCACAGAAAAAGGAGGCAACAAAATGAGACAATTAATCAGAGCTGGCACAACAGCAGCCGATTCTGACACCGGTCAGCAATTTGCAAATAAAATAAATGCAATGACCGAAGAGCTTTATGCGGGAGTCAATGATTCCATACAAAACTGGCTCGGGTCCCGCCCCCCAATCCCCAATTGTAACAATACGGCCCTAGACCCCGGTTATCATCGGACAGACATAAATACGCAAAACGCCCCTGAGAGAGCCGAAGGGGCTTTATTTATGCTCACAATATCAGGGGATCGCGTCAAGCAGATATGGTATGGCCCCAATAATACCAGATATGAACGCGGACATATGAATGGTACTTGGTCGGCATGGGTACTTGGAGATTTGCGTATTGGCGAATTGGAGACGGTCACTTTCAACAATGTACCACTGAATGGGCTACAGGGTGTAATCAATAGCCTGCCAAAACAGCTTAATCAAAATTATGTAATCAATGCTTCGCCGGGAAATGTCAACTTGTCACTATCCATTAGAAATTTTTCCGGGCCCGGTACCCTCCATATTCGGGGAGCGTTATCCAGGAATACATTAACTCACAGAGTAACCGGCGTGACGGTTAGCCATGTGTCATGTTCCCGGGTGATAGTCGACGGTTTTACAGTGAATACCTCCTTTGACGCTACGCATTGTACAAGTGAAATTATGTTTAACATGTGCAATGCTGCGGGAGCGTCTCCAACCGGTATTTTCACAAACTGGTGCTCGATGGTGAACGTATGGGCGTGTACACTTTCTAATAAAGATGCTGCGGTGTGGGGATCAACCAGTTTGATTCGTGTAAATGATTGTGCGGGTGCGGGGAATGGTATACTCTATGCCGCTGCAAATGCCGGTATTATTTGTATTGTTGCTTCCGGCACAATTCAGCTTGCTCGTACGGGTAATTTTGCGCACTGTACAAACGGTGGCGTTGTCTATGATCATTTTGGGCGGCCATTTCATGGAATGGGCGGAGCGGGCGGGACCGGGTTAACTCCGGCAGAAAATATTTCGGTGACTATTGCCGATTTGAGGACTTTTTTAAGGTCTCGTTCCAGATATTTGAGTGGGAATTTAACAATTACCGTGAGCGGTGGAACTACCACGGATGTGATTGAAATCACCGGTTTTTATGGCCCCGGTATTTTAACGATTAACGGATCTGCGAGTGCTAATTTGCAAACTCATGTGGTACAAGGATTTACAATTTCTAACTGCCATGTTGGTTTTCAAATTAATGGATTTACCACCACTGCCACCGCGATTGCCGCTTTTACTGTAACCAGATCTCCTGTGTGGAGTGAAATCAACAACTGTCATATTCGCGCCGGCACTGGTGCGGCAGGCATTGTTGCAGGTCATGGCAGTAATATTCAAATAGCGGGTACGGTGATCAACGGACGCAGTATTGCAATCCATGCTCACAATAATTCTATCGTAGATGTGGCTGGCAATGTTGCCGGTAATGTCACCGGCACAGGAAATAGTGTGGCGTTGTATGTAACAAACGGTAGTGTTGTCCGGTCCAGGATTGCCTTGGGGATGGACGGTGGGGTATTCTTTTCAAATGGTGGTTATGCGGTGATCGGCAGTGATAATCTCTCGCCGCGAGACGGGCAATTTGATTTGGGAAGTGTGGGCCAGCGCTGGCGTACATTGTTTACCACTAGCGGTACGGTCAACAGTTCGGACGAGCGGGAAAAAACCGATATTGCTCCACTACCGGATAATCTGCAGGATTTTTTTATGCGGCTTAATCCTGTCAGTTATAAGCGTGTTGATGAAGAATCGGGGGAAGTCCATTGGGGATTGATTGCCCAAGATGTTGAAAAGGCTGTGCAGGAGTCTGCGGATTCCGGTGAAGTGCAGCGTTTGAATCGGTCCGAAACATCACCTTTTAATAATTTTGCCGGAGTGGTGAAAGCACCGGTTGTTGAAGTGGTGGATAGCGGTGAGGTTAAGGAAACGCGGGTTCCGGTGAGGCGATATGAAACCAAGGTGCGGGAAGTTCCTGTTACGCGTATGGTTTCTGTGGATGAATATGAGGAGTTGTTGCTTAATAGCGCCGTGAGGTTTTCTGCCCATCCAAATGTTGAACTTGGTGGGATTGGTGCCGATAGGGTTTCTTCCGATATGGCTCCTTTCGACACAGCTCCTTTTGATACAGCTTCTTTTGATGCAGGTTCTTTTGATAGGGTTTCCGCTGAATTATTTGAGGTTTCTTACACGGAAATGGTGGAATATACGGAAGAAGTAGACGGTTTTGAAATTGAAACCGAGCCGATTATGGAAGAGCGTGTGGTTGGAGATCGTTATGGGATTAGATACAGCGAATTTGTGCCGATGCTGATCAAAATGGTGCAGATGCAGCAGGGGGAGATTGAGGCGCTTAAGCTGGCTAATGCTGATAAAGCCAAAAAATAATTTATAGTGATTTCAAATTAATTCACTTTAACCATCCAACAGTTAACCATCCGACAAAGGGTGGTTTTTTTATTCAAAAAGGAGGTGGATACCTATGACCCATAACTGGAAGTTTTCCTATGCCGGATACGATCTGCCCACACCGGACGAAAACGGTATAGACGTAGAGTTACAGCCGATAGATACGACGGAGCGCAACGCCGCAGGGGACTTGATGATGGAAAAAGTGGCACTAAAACGCCGTGTTTCCGTAACATGGTCCAGGTTAACAGGCAAGGATACCAATACCATCATGTCAACTCTGGCTAATAACCGTACCGGTAAGCTGGAATATTTTGATATATCCGTGGGAGATTTTAAAACGCTCGATACCTATTACGGTTCGGGAGCAAAAGTAAGCTTTACCCGGTACGATAACGATATGGCTAAGCAAAAGTACAATTCCTTAACGGTAAACTTTGTTGAAATGTAGGTTTTATATGATTACATGTGGAAATTTAGATGCAGAAATGGTGGTGATGTGATGGTATCAGTAGTATACAAAGAAAATATTTACCCCAAAGGCGTTCCCCGAGAAACCGTGGCGGAAGTCAACTACTCCCTTTCTGCCCCGGACAGTAAAGAGGGCGGGGAGCTGAATCTTCCAACAGGCAACTCCATGTCAAGACCTTGGCAGGTGATGAACGAATTGCGGGTACAGCCGGCCCCCGTAGGGACTCTGGAACCGGAACACTGGACTTTAGAGGGGCGCTTTATGATTCCGGTGGCACCGGATGTTCAGGATGGGCTGGAAATCGGGTTTTGGTCAAAATGTCAATCGGATGAACTGGGCTTTTTTGATACGCCCTTAGTCATAGAGCGGATTTTTGATCATGTGCAAACATTTAATACTTTGGGTATCGTTTTTGATCCGGCCAGCGGCAATTGTTGTACCGAGTTTGATGTAGAGTTTTACGACGGCTTTAACAATCTGGTCTCCCGGGAAGAAGTCGTCGATAACCAGGAAACCACATACCGCACCCAAATGGGTGGGCTTAATATATGGCGTGTGGTTATAAAATTGTACCGGACCAACCGCCCCTTCCGCTTCGCGCGGATCATAGAAATCGATTTCGGTCTGGTTATAACCTACACCGATAAGGATATATCTTCAATAAATCTCGTCAACGAGGCCGATCATGACGGCAGGTCTTTTATTTTGCCGGAATTTAATCTGACGATTCTCAATGACGGTATGTACAATCTGTTTGACCCGGAAGGATATGGGCCATATTTTTTACAGCGCCAGCGTTTTGACTATAGACATGGCTTGGTATTGCCCGATGGTTCTACAGAATGGGTGGATTGCGGTACGTATCATCTAAAACGATGGAAAGTGTCTGACAGCCGGGTGGAGTTTATGGCTACAGGCAGGACTTTTGGCTTAGAAAATACTGTTTTTCACGAAAGCAGCTTTGTGGAATTTCCCCTGCATCAACTGGTACGCAAAATTTATCCCCAGGCTCATGTGGCCGTTGCAACCCCACAGATTATGGGCTATTTCGGCAATATTGACTGCCGCCGGATATTGGCCCAGCTTGCGGAAGTATCCTGCTGTCTGGTGTACGAAGACCGGCGAAATTTTGTCCGGTTTACAGATATCATTGGCCAAAACAGCGACACTCCTGTGGATGTTTTGGATTATTCCAATGTCATAGGATCCCCGGAAGCGGAGACCAACGAATATTACAATGCCATCTCCCTTGCGGAATATGATATGTCCGTGGAAGATCGGCAAATATCCAGGACAAGACATAGCCCCGGCCAAATTATGGTTGTGTTTAGCAATCCAACCCAAGGAGAACTTGCATATGAGCTTACCGAGGGTTTTTCCTTGGAAAATGTCATATGGCGCACCATGTATATGACGGGGACTATCGTTCGCGAAGATCCTTTATCCACAGTACCCGAGGCGGAACTTACCATACATGGGCAAAGTGTTACCCTGACACGGATCGATAATCTGTATCCGGCCCCATGGCATACAGGACGGGAAGAGACCCAGCCCTACAGAGTTGATTTGCCATTTTTTATCACCGCGGCCCCTCATTATCTGGAATTACGGGAATGGTTTTTAAAGCGTAAATTTGAAGTGATCAAAAAGCGCCTTGGGGTTGATATCCGCTGGCGGGGTAATCCGGTCAGGGAAGTAGGGGACTTTGTGGAGATGGTTATTGACAATCAAGGCCGGTCTCAAGGTATGCATGTATCCAGGACGGAGCTGATGTATGACGGCGGTACCCTGAGCGGCCGTATAACCACTGTCGGTGAAAATCCGCTGATGGGGGGTGTTTAAAGTGGCAGACAGAGAATCCTTGGCGGTGATGGAGTTTCCCTGGGATCCCATAAGGCAGGAAGACGCCCATCGTACGCACCTGACAGTTGAGATTATCCAATTGATTTTGGAGTATCAGCGGCGCTTACAGCAGATTGTTTTGGAATACCTAAATCATAATGTAACCCTCATTGAGCCGGACTTATCCAAAGGGATAGAAACCATCCCATACAATGAGATGATTGATGGTATAGAGACTAATCTACGTAATTTGGTGAGTGGGCATATTGTTGTGCCTGGGATGCAGAGAGCGCGGAGATGGCACGGAGGACTCTGGGATGAAAGGTTTTTGGATTACACCGATGTTAACCGGTGGTTTGAAACGATCCGGCTGATGCACCGGTTTATTCTTACGAATATAGATCGGCAGTATACGACCAATAACTCTTACTTGGGTATGAAGCCGGACCACCAGGTACTTGGGATACCAAAACAGGAGGAGTGGAAGGAGTTTTTTGCCTTTGCCGAGCCGCCGAGAAGGATAAGGTCGTCATATATTGTGCTAGTAGATGGCGTACTGATTGAAAGTGAGCATTTGATGAGATAGGAGGCATAGTTGATGGATTTGATGAAGAAGATAGACAAATACCTATCACAGGCGTTGGTCATTGATAAACGCATTAAAGCATTGGAAGATACAATCCGGCATCTGCAGGATAAGCTGGAATTTGTGGGCAGCACCCTGAGTGAAACAAAGGTGCAGACCAGTCCCGGAAAGGATCCCAAAGGGGATATTGTGGCCGAGCTGGTAGATGCCCAGGAGGAATACCGGCAGGATATACTTAAGTTGTTGGATTATCAGCAGAATATAAAAAGGCTGATAGAGAAAATCCCAAATGATAAGCAGCGGCTGATTTTCCATGAGCGGTTTATCGGTTTAAAGACATTTGAGGCGATTGCCAATGACAATAACTATAGTTTGAAAAATGTTTTTAAGCTGCGCAAAGCCGGTTTTAAAGTGCTTGCGGATATTTGGGAAAATATTGGTGACTGGCATGAGATATTTTCGCGGGTAGAAGAAGCGGGAATAGAGGCGTGAGTCGATTGAATGAAAACACAGCAACAGCAGACTAAATGAGGAAGTAATGAAGAAGCAATGAAGAAACAGTGAGGGATTATAGAAAGGAAGTGGCTTTATGGCAGTAAGACCCATATTCCAAAACAGAATTTTGGCGGATCACGAAGGAAACGCGTCGGCGCAGTTTGATGTGGACGATCAGTTTCTTCCATTATTAAATGTAGTCCGCCAGGAAGGAACTTTTATGAATGCGGGGCAGATGAATAATCTGGCGTATTTTTCAAATCTGGTCTCTTTTGGCGGGACAGAATGTATTGTAGATGCCTCCAACAGGCGAAACCCTAAAATGACGATCCGGGAAAGTGAGCCTGATGAAGAGACGGGCGAAAAGCGGCTGATTGCGGAAGTAGAACTGGAGGAGGTCGAGCGGAATAAATGGACGTATAGGGACAGACTGTATGATACGGTGTTGGCCTATGATGAAAGTAATGACCAGATGAGAACCCATCATACACTGGTGCAGGAAAGACGCGGAGAAATCGTGAGGGACAGACGAATACTAAAGGTGGTGGTGTTATGATCGATATGTTGTATCCGTTGATTCAAGGGCTGGGCGGCGGCGGTGTGTATTGTATATCGTCCACAAGCGGGATAAATGGCTATGCAGCCAATCACGAGGATATTGACGAGTATGATACGGGGTTGTTGGTAGCGGTTACATTTTCCGCTGCCAATACCGGTAATGTGACGCTAAATATTAATGACCTGGGTGCCAGGGATGTACTGGGCGATAATAATGTGCAGCTGCGTATGGGCGAGATTTTAGCCGGATCCACTCATCTGCTTATCTTTGATGGGGCGCAGTTTTTAAATGTATCGCAGCGGGCAAGATTAAGCGCGGCTCAGATGGAGACGGTTTTGGCAGGGCTTATAAGGACGCTGGGTACGACTACGGATATCGTGCCGACGGATACTGTCATGCAGGCTTTGGGGAAGGCTGCGTCGTTGGCTTCACCGATTACGGGGTATGCACTTCCGGAAAATCCGATGCCGTTAGCGGCGAATCAAACCCTTCGGGCGGCTTTGGGTAATTTGCAGGGGCAGATAAATGATCGAGCAGGCTTTAAAATACAGAGAGGTCAAGTGAATATTAGCCCTGACAGAGGCGAAGATGACACCATGGGCACCATTGAATATGATCGTATTGACGTCAATAGAAGTATCCCTATTCTTTTAGGCTACCGCGCTAGGACGGGATGGATTGGAGGAATTTTGGAGACTTTTTATTATCCGGTGCACTTGAGAAAAACTGTAAATGCGTTTGGGCCTACGAGTCTTGATTGGGTAACGGTAGGACTTGTAGGAGGTATTGCAGGTGGAGGGAGTAATACGTGGTTTGATTGGTGGATTGTAGAATTTTAGAAAAGAGGCGAGCTATGATTAAAAATAATTCATTTCTACATTTACAGATACAAGCAGGTGTAGTCACTGGTGTATCGCATTTGAGTGGCATCGTTGAAAGTGAAAACCTCATTTTCATAGAAGATGCGGCAAAGCTGCCTGTATCTACAGATGACATTTTTGGCTGGCGATACATAAACGGCGAGTTGCTTCCGCCGCTACCGCCAACCGAAACCGAGACTCTGCAAAAGGAACTGGCGGGAATAGAAGCCGAACTCTGGCAAATGTTCCAACAAAGTCAGTTTGAAGCGTTTTTAAACAGCGGGGTACAAAGCGTTGCAAAAGCAGTTTCTAAAAACACAGATACTCACAAAAAATCCCTCATAAAAAAGCGGGATAAAATAACATCCAATCTTGCAAAACTCACAGCAGAGGATGTTGATCAATCATGATTCAAGATCAAACCACCCAAACTCTCTTGCAAGACATAGCCGCCATAAAGGCCAACCTCACATCCGTTAACAAAAGGATCGACAAAAACGAAAACCGTACAGATCACATCCACAAATTAGCGGCAAATCTCGAAAATCTCACCGAACAGCTAAAAATCCAAAACAAGCGGTTAGAAAAAATGTTTGATTCATTTGACGCCAGAATGAAACTGCAAAGTGAGCGGATTGACGAGGTGGAGAAAAAGGAGTCCGTATTGGAAAAGAAGTTGCTGGAAAAAGACTCTAAGCGGTGGGAGAGTGTAGTAGGCGCGATAATCATCGCGATGGCTACCGCTGTGGTTATGCTTTTATTTGGAAATATCAATTTATATTAAACGGAGGTGAAACTCTATGAACATTGTGATATCCTCAGGCCATGGGCTGCATGTTCCCGGCGCTCGGGATATTATTGACGAGGTGACCGAGGCCAGGCGGGTAACAGATTGGGTGGCGGCTATCTTGCGAAGCGCTGGGGCGCTGTCAAGCGTATTTCACGATAATACATCCCGAAATCAACGAGACAACATAAATACTATAGTGAGACACCACAATGGACAGATACGCGATTTAGACGTATCTGTCCATTTTAATGCGGTCGCTGGTGGCACACGTGATGCAGGTATCGGTGTTGAGGCGCTATACCGAGTGGGTAACGCACAGACGAGAGAATTAGCCGGACGAGTAGCTAAAGCAATTTCCAAAGCTTCCGGTTTGATCCTTAGACATCCACGTTCAAAGGTTCCTGGTGCTGTGGCTCGAAATGATTTGGGATTCTTAAACAATACAAACGCCTACGCCATTTTGATCGAAGTCTGTTTTGTTAACTCTCGGACAGATGTGCGGTTGTACCAACAGCACTTTGAAGCGATATGCCAAGCAATAGCAAATAGCTTGATCGGAGGTATGGCAATGAATTTTGATGTGAATGTAAACGTAAATGGGACGCTAAGTAGAAATGCAGGTGTCATCATAAATGACAGAACCTTTGTCCCTCTTGCTTTTATAGCTGAGTCTTTAGGAGCTACGGTCAGATGGGACGAAGTGTCAAGAACCGCTTCTATTGACGGTGGTGCAGGTGTAAATTTGGAAACGCTGTTTACTAACGCAACCCCAGATCAATGGCGGCAAATTGCGGCTATTTTACAAGGTAGATAATACTAATTTCACCTTAAAGTGTGTTTGATACCCCTCTCCTATGAACATTTTATCCAACGGAGAGGGGTTTGTTATTACTTTCAAAATATGAATGTGCCTATGGTACAAAAAAAGAAAAGGATGATGAGAGAATGAAACGATTTGTTGCACTAATTATTGGGTTATTGATGATTCTTACTACGCTACCAGTCACTATAATGGCTGATGTGGATGAAGTATCTGCATATGGGAGTGTATATGAAGAGCAAGAGTTTATTGTGGATGAGGCATATCAAGAAATAGATCACATGTCTAATTTACAACCGGAAATTACTGATCCCGAGGCATATTTTGCATTGATGCGATTACTTGTCAGAACTGTGTATCCTATGGATTTTTATCATTTAGGTGTTGTAGCTATTAGGGCGACACTTGGTGAAGCGGTAGTGCTTGACTTTGACAGTATTCATGCGACGCATGTGGCTTATGAATATCTTTATGACCATCCGAATGTTGTGTGGGTTGAGCCTGATAGGGTTATTTATAGTCCGGTATTTGAGCTT
>Ga0131853_10014504_pt1 | contig 14446 bp, 13 predicted proteins | sample TergutLab28metaG_FD_92764 | JGI IMG/M metagenome (GOLD analysis project Ga0131853, IMG submission 92764) | Labiotermes labralis P1 segment gut microbial communities from Petit-Saut dam, French Guiana - Lab288 P1 (version 2) (version 2) | ecosystem: Host-associated > Arthropoda: Insects >... | reverse complement strand
GCAGTCGACCAGCACGGCGCCCTCGCGCTCGAGGGCCGGGGCGAGCAGCGCGACGACGCGGTCGAGCATCACCGGCACGTGCTGCTGACTGCTCACCCCAACCCCTCTCGACTCTCAAATGCGCCGGATCCGCAGAGCCAGGTCTCATGCCCGCTTCCGGGGAAGTGACCCTCTGGAACCGGGGAAGGGACCCCAGATGGTCGTGGAAGCGGGACTGAGACCTCGTCCTGCGGATCCGCTGTTCTGTTCTGCTCGTGACGGCTACTGCTGTGGTGCCTCGTCGAGGTCGGAGTACTTCTCCGCGGTCTCGGCGTCGTACTCCAGCCAGCGGGACTGGTCCCAGATCTCGATCCGGTCGCCGACGCCGATGACGGCGACGTCCTTGGTCAGCCCCGCGTAGGCCCGCAGCAGCGGCGAGATGCCGATCCGCCCCTGCTTGTCCGGGGTCCCGGGCTCCGCGCCGCTGAAGAACGCGCGGGTCACGTCACGTGCCCCCCGCACCTCCCGCGGCTGGGTCATCACCCGGGCCGCCTCGGCCTCGAAGACGTCGTTGGGCCACACGACCAGGCACTTCTCCTGCCCTCGCGTCACCACGACCCCCTCCGCCAGACGGTCCCTGAACTTGGCCGGAAGGAAGAGCCGCCCCTTCTCGTCGAGACGCGGCGTGAAAGTGCCCATGAAGAACATGGCGCCCCTCCACTCCTCTGGGATCTTCCTCCACTTCGCCCCACTGTACTCCACTTTCCACCACCACGGCATCAAACCGCGGTGTTTTCGCGGGGTTTTGAGCGTGGATCCGGTCCGATCGGCGCTTGCGGTGAAACTTCTGCACCCCCGGCGTCGTCAGGAGAGGAGCAGTGGGCCGTGGCGGGGATACCGGGACGAGGGAGCCGAGTGGTGGGGCGTGGTGGAGTGATAGGGGAATGCCCCGAAACGCCGTACCGTGAGCGCAGGACCAATGGGGTGGAGGACGACAGGTGAGTACGCCGTCATCGGGAGGCGCGGACAGCGCCGACATCGAGACCGTCATGCGAGTGGCGGAGCGGATCCGCACGAACATCGAGCGCGTCATCGAGGGCAAGCGCGACGTCGTGTTCGCGACCCTCGTGGTGCTCCTCGCCGAGGGTCACCTGCTGATCGAGGACGTGCCGGGCGTCGGGAAGACCCAGCTGTCGAAGTCGCTGGCCCGCTCGATCGACGGCTCGGTGCGACGCATCCAGTTCACGCCCGACCTGCTGCCCTCCGACGTCACCGGCGTCTCGGTGTTCAACCAGAACACCCGGGAGTTCGAGTTCCGCCCCGGCGGCGTCTTCGCCAACATCGTGGTCGGCGACGAGATCAACCGGGCCTCCCCCAAGACCCAGTCGGCACTCCTGGAGTGCATGGAGGAGCACCAGGTCACCGTCGACAACCAGACCTACCAGCTGGAGTCGCCGTTCATCGTGATCGCGACCCAGAACCCGGTCGAGATGGAGGGCACCTACGCCCTGCCCGAGGCGCAGCGCGACCGCTTCATGGCGCGGGTCTCGGTCGGCTACCCGCCGCTCGCCGCCGAGCTGCGGATGCTCGAGACCCACACCGCGGCGAACCCGCTCGACGACCTCGAGCCGGTCACCGACGCCGTCGAGATCCGCAAGCTCATCGGCATCGTCAACCAGGTCTACGTCGCCGACACCGTGCGTGAGTACACCGTGGCGCTGACCTCGGCGACCCGCACCCACCCGGAGCTCTCCCTGGGCGCCTCGCCCCGGGCGACGCTGCACCTGCTGCGGGCGGCCAAGGCCTCGGCGGCGCTGCAGGGTCGCGACTACGTCCTGCCCGACGACGTCCGTGCGATGGCCGGGGCCGTGCTGGTCCACCGGCTGCTGCCCTCGGCGCAGGCCGCGATGACCGGCCGCTCGGTCGAGGACATCCTCACCTCGATCCTCAACGTCGTCGCCGTCCCCTCCGACGGCCGCTGATCGGGCGGCACGGCGATGAGGGAGGGACTGCGCAGGCTGACGCTCCGGGGGCGCGCCTTCCTCGCCGCGGGCATCACGGCGGTGGTGTGCGCGATCGTGCTCGACCAACCGCAGCTGTCCCGGATCGGCGTACTGCTGGTGGTGCTCGCGCTGGCGACGGCGTACGTCGTGGGGCGCGGGCGCTACCGGCTCGCACTGGTCCGCACGGTCACGCCGCACGTCGTGACCGCCGGGCAGCCGGCGCGGGTGGAGCTGGTCATCACCAACGAGGGCTGGATCCCGACCGGGTCGCTGCTGCTCGAGGAGGCGCTCCCCTATGCATTGGGGAGCCGGCCGCGCTTCGTGGTCGACCGGCTGGGGCCGGGCTGGCGCCGCCAGGTCGACTACCAGGTCCGCTCCGACGTGCGCGGGCGCTACGACGTCGGACCGATGTCGGTGCGGGTGACCGACGCCTTCGGGCTGGTCGAGCTCGGCCGCGCCTTCCAGACGACCGCCCAGCTGGTGGTGACCCCCCGCACCGTCGAGCTCTCCCCCATCGCGCTCGGCGGGGCGCGCAGCGCGGCCGGCGACAGCCGGCCGCGGGCGTTCGCGATCGGGTCGGCCGAGGACGTCACCGTCCGCGAGTACCGCCGCGGCGACGATCTGCGCCGGGTGCACTGGCGCTCCTCGGCGCGGGTCGGCGAGCTGATGGTGCGCCGCGAGGAGCAGCCCTGGCAGGCGCGGGCGACCGTCTTCCTCGACAACCGGGCGCTGGCGCACCGCGGCGCAGGCGCCGGGTCGTCGTTCGAGGCAGCGGTCGTGGCCGCCGCCTCCGTGCTCGTCCACCTCGCGCAGCGCGGCTACACGGTCCGGCTGGTGACCGCCTCCGGCGAGGTGACGGGCGGCCGATGGCACGACCGCACCGCCGGGGCCGACGCGACCGAGATGCTCCAGGCCCTGGCCGACGTGCAGCTCGTCCCGACCCCGACCGTCGACGCGGGCTGGGCCGGCGAGGCGAGCGCCGGCGGGCTGACCGTCGCGATCGTCGGCTCGGTCGACGACGCCGACCTGTCCGTGCTGCGGCGGGTGCGACACCAGGCGGGCTCCGCCCTCGGCATCGCGCTCGACGTGGGCGCCTGGGCCGGCGGGGTGCCTGGCCACGCCGGGATGCCCGCGCTGGTCCAGCACGGCTGGCGCGCCGCCGTACTCCATCCGCAGGACCGGCTCGACGAGGTGTGGAGGCAGCTCGGCCGCCGTCGCGCCGCGAACGCCGCGACCAGCGGGTCCACCGACCCGGCCGAGGTGATCTGATGGAGCGCCTGCGCGGTGCCGTCGCCGCGGTCGTCTGCTTCGCGACCGTGACCGCGACGCTGCTCTCGTGGCAGAGCTTCACCACCGACCCACGGCACTACCTCGTGCCCGGGCTGGTGATCGGCGGTCTCGTGCTCGTCGCCGGTGTCGCGGTGCGCTGGGCGCGGATGCCGGGCGCCGTGGTCGCCCTCGTCCAGCTCGCCGTCGGCCTGCTCGCGACCAGCGCCTACCTGTCCGGCACGCCGATCCCGGTGACCGCGGCCGCCCGCGCCCGGCTGGACCAGGCGTTTACCGACTGCGGCAACGTGCTGGCCCACAATCTGCCCCCGATGCCTGTCCAGCACGGTCTCGCGCCGATGCTGCTGCCGGGTGCGCTGCTGGCCTACTGGGTGGCCGACGTGCTCGCCTGCACCCTGCGCCGGCCGTCGCTGGCGGGGCTGGTGCTCCTCGGCGTCTTCACCGTCCCCTTCAGCGTGGTCGGCGGCGGAGTGCGGTGGTTCGTCTTCGTCCTCGCCGCCGTCGGGTTCCTCGCGCTGCTCGCCGTCCAGGAGTCCGACCGGGTGGGGCGTTGGGGCCGCCGGCTCGGCGACGACACCCCCGGCGCCGTCAACGGCATCACCGACCAGGGCCGGGCCGGCGCCCCGGTGCTGATCGGCGCGGCCGCGACCGCCCTGGCGGTCGCGGTGCCGAGCTTCCTGCCGACGATGAGCATCGACGTCAGCTCCTGGGGCGGCGGCGGCAACCACAGCCACGACCCCATCGTCGTCACCAACCCGATGGTCGGGATGTACGGCAGCCTCCACCAGCAGCCCAACCAGCCCCTGGTGCAGGTCGCGGTCACCAGCGGCGTGCCGCAGCAGCCGGCGTACCTGCGGATCGCGGTCCTCACCAAGTTCAACGGCACCGAGTGGAGCACGGGCGACCGCAGCATCCCGACCGACCACACCTCCGAGCAGGCGATCGACCTGCCCGCCGGGGTGCAGGTCGGCGACGCGACGTCCTACCGGATCACCGCGCTGCCGTCCTTCAAGTCCTCCTGGCTGCCTACCTTCGACGTCACCACCCGGATCAGCGCGGCCGGCGACTGGCGCTTCGACACCGACACCTACGACTTCATCGCGGCCGATCCGTCGCTGACGACCGCGGGCCTGACGTACGCCGACACCGCCGCCCCGCTCGCGCCCAGCAAGCAGGCGCTCGAGCGCGCGCCGTCCGGCGCAGCCGGCGTCCCCTCCACCTACACCGAGCTGCCGACCGGCTTCCCCACCCAGGTCACCCAGCTCGCCGAGTCGCTGACCGCCGACCAGCCGACGCCGTTCCAGCAGGCCGTGGCGCTGCAGAACTGGTTCGCGAAGTCGGGCGGGTTCCGCTACAGCCTCGAGCGCTCCGGCGGCGACAGCAGCGACGACCTGCTCCACTTCGTCACCGACAACAAGGTCGGCTACTGCCAGCAGTTCGCCACCGCGATGGCGGCGATGGCCCGGGCGATCGGCATCCCCGCGCGGGTCGCCGTCGGCTTCCTGCACTCCACGCCGACGCCGGACGGTAGCTATGTCTTCCGCGGCCAGGACATGCACGCCTGGCCCGAGCTGTGGTTCCAGGGCGTGGGCTGGGTGCGGTTCGAGCCCACGCCGGGCGTGGGCGCCAGCCTGCCGGCGTACACCCAGGGCGTGCGGCTCGCCGGCGCGGGCGCCGGCATCGATCCCGGTGACACGCCCACCAAGGCGCCCCCCGGCGAGAAGGGCCCCGGAATCCACGGGAAGAAGCCGGACCAGGGCGCCAAGCCGGCGACGACGCCGGTGCGGCAGCCCGTGTCGCACCCGGACCAGCGGTCGTGGGCCTGGGCCTGGGTCTGCCTGGGCATCCTCGTCGCGGCAGCGCTGCTCGCCTCGCCGTGGTGGCTGCGCCGGCGGCGCCGGCTGCGCCGCATCGCCGGCGGCGTGGAGGACGCCTGGGCCGAGCTGCGCGACACCGCCAGCGACCTCGGGCTGCCCTGGGCCGAGGGCGCCTCACCGCGCGAGCAGGGCTCACGGCTGGGCCGGTACGTCGGCACCGGGGAGGCCTACGAGGCGCTCGGCCGGATCGTGCTCGCCGTGGAGAGGACGCGCTACGCCCGCACGCCGGGCTCGAGCGCGACCGCCCGGGACACCGCGGTCGTGCTCGCCGCTCTCGAGGAGCGCACCGACGCCCCGACCATGCGCCGGGCGCGGGTGCTTCCGCGGTCACTGTTCTCGGCCCGACCGACGGGCGAGGGCCGCGGACGAGCGGCGGCGGAGCGGGAGTCGGAGCGCCGGCTCGTCGACCGCGTGGGCTGACCCCGTCGGGAGCGACCGGATCAGGTCGGGGTCACCAGCCGGTGTTGTCCTGCCGGCGGCGGCGCCAGCGCTCCTCGACGCGGTCCATGAAGGACGCGGACGAGCGGCGGCTCTCAGGATGGCCGGAGGCGGCCAGCAGCGGCCGGCCACGGAGCGCGTTGAGACCGACGGTGGCCGAGGCCAGCATCACGACGAACCCGATGATCCCCACCGCCCACAGCCCCGAGACGACGCCGGTCATCAACAGGGCGATGCCGCCGGCGAAGACGACGCCCGCAGCCGCGGCTCGGCGCTGCTGGGCTCGGCGGAAGGCGGTGCCGCGCAGGGCGGAGGCGAGCTTGGGGTCCTCCTCGACCAGGGCGCGCTCCATCTGCTCCAGCATCCGGAGTTCCTCTTCGGAGAGCGGCACCTTCGTCCTCCCTGGATCGGTCGGTGCCGTCAAGTGTAGGCAGCCGGGTGCGCGGAGGGTAGGCGTCGCCGCAATTTCGCCCTACTTTCGGCCGGCGGATCCTTGCGCACGGCCGAGGGTGGCCAGGAGATGCAGCTGCGTGGCGAGGGGCAGGTAGTCCGGGCGGCTCGCCACGGCCTGCTCCAGCTCCACCAACGCCGACGTCGCGCCGGGCTCGGCGTCCAGGAGCGAGCCGGGCACCAGGTCGGCGAAGACCCGCACTCCCCGCACCGCGTCGACCACGAAGCCCGCGGCGACCAGCGCGTCGACCGCCTCCTGTGCGGCGAAGCGACGACCCGCCCGGCCGACGGCGGTCGTGTCGTCGAGCAGGGCGAGCGCCTGGCCGAAGTGTCCGGCCATCGCGCGGGCCAGCACCGCCGCGCTGCGCTGGGCGACGAGCAGGCTGACGGTGCCGGCCGGGCGCAGCACGGTCGCGATCGTCGCCAGCGCCGCCACCGGGTCGGAGACGATCTCGAGCACGCCGTGACACAGGACGAGGTCGCTGCTGTCGGCGCCGACGACGTCGAGCAGGCTGGACAGGTCGCCCTGGTGGCCGGCGACCTCGACCTCACGCTCGCGTGCGCGGCGCGCGAGCGCCGCGAGCGCGTCGGGGCTCGGGTCGACGACCGTCACGCGGTGGCCGAGCTCGGCGACTCCGACGGCGAAGCCGCCGGTGCCGCCGCCGATGTCGACCACGTTCAGCGGCGTGGCCGTCTCGAGGAGGGGGCGCAGCGCCTCCCACACGACGGCCGTGCGGGCGTGGCCGCGGCGCTCACTGGGCCGGTCGCTCGTCGACATGGCACCAACCCTAGGGGTTGCCCGCAGCGAGCGTCGTCCGGTGCGTGCGACGACAACGCGGCCAGCGTGCGCGCCGGGTGGCGCTCAGCCGACGCAGCGGATCGGGTGGGCGGAGAGCGAGGGATGCGGCACCAGGCCCAGCGAGGTCTCCACCACCGCCAGGAACCGGTCGGCGTCGCGGACCAGGTCGTCGGCCTCCCGCTCGGTGACGGCCCGTGTCGAGCCGGCCTCGGCGGCGGCGCGCTTGCCCGCGCCGGCCGCGAAGAACGACGCCCACTCCCCCAGCTCGGGCGCGACGTCGGCGAGCAGCGCCCACGCGTTCTTCTGCACCCGGCGGCGGACGGGCGGCGCCGGACTGGCCCGCGCGGCGAGCAGCGCGGCGACCGCCCGCAGCGCCGCGACGTGGGCGCAGGCGTAGCGGGTCGGGACGTCGGTGGCCGAGATCGCGTCGGCGAGCGAGTCGGCGGCGCGCATCAGATAGGAGTGGGTGGTCGCCGGCAGGGTGTGCATGTCGCCTCTCTCTCGCCGAGTTCGAACAGGTTTTCGAACGATGCCAAGGTACAGCGGCCCACCGACAGTTCGTCAAGGACGGCGTACCGCATCGCTACGCTCGCCGAGTGACCGACCATCCCTCCGTCGCCCGGTTCCGCGCCGTCCACGCCGAGCGTGGCGGCACCGGCGAGATCGTCGTGCTCCCCGACTCGGTGCACACCGCGGCGCTCGCGGCGGCCGCGCTCGGCTGCGAGGTCGGCGCGATCGCCAACAGCCTGCTCTTCGACGCCGCCGGCGCGCCGGTGCTGATCCTGACCTCGGGCGCGCACCGCGTGGACACCACGAAGGTGGCGGCAACGATCGGCGTCGAGCGGCTCGACCGGGCCTCCCCCGACTTCGTCCGCACCCACACCGGCCAGGTCATCGGCGGCGTCTCGCCGCTGGCGCACCCGGCGCCCGTGCCGACGTGGATCGACCCCTGGCTGGCGCGCCATCCCGTCGTGTGGGCGGCGGCCGGCCACCCGGCGTCGGTCTTCTCCACGACGTACGACGAGCTGCTCGCGCTGACCGGCGCGACCCCCGTCGACGTCGCCTGACCGCCCCGACGACGCTAGGGTCCGGTCGTGCGCGTGGTGGTGGTCGGCGGAGGGTACGGCGGGCTCGCGTCGGCCGGCCGGCTGGCCAAGATCGGCCACGAGGTCACCCTGATCGAGGCCGCCGACGAGCTCGGCGGCGCGCTGCGGCCGGTGAGCCGCGACGGCTTCACCTGGGACGCCTCGGCGCACGCGACCCTGCTTCCGGCCGTGATGCGGGACCTGTTCCGCAAGTCCGGGCGGCCCCTGGAGCGGGAGGTCGACCTGGAGCCGCTCGAGGTCGTCCGCGAGCACCGGTTCGAGGACGGCAGCGCCGTGCGTCTCCCTGCCGGCACCCGCGGCGGCCAGCTCGCCGCCGTCGACGAGCTAGGCCCGGGGCTGGGCCAGGCGTGGGTCGACCACGTCGCGGGGTACGCCGAGGACTGGGAGGTGCTGCGGCAGGGGTACTTCGAGTCGCCGTGGAACCCGGCCGCCCTGCCCAAGGACGTCGCCGCCCGGCTCAACGCGCGCACCTCCCTGCGCAAGCGGCTGCACCGCGACCTGAAGGACGAGCGGCTGCGGCTGCTCGCCGGCCACCCGTTCGTCGCGGCCGGCCACCGGCTGCGCGACGTGCCCGCCTGGGCGGGGCTGAGGAACTACCTCGAGCAGCGGTTCGGCGTGTGGACCCCGTCCGCCGGGATGGGCGCGGTCGCAGAGGCGCTCGCCTCCCGGATGGCGACCCGCAAGGTGGCCGTCATGACCGGCACCACCGTCGTCGACCTGGTGGTGCGCGGCGGCCGGGCGGCCGCGGTGACCACCACGACGGGCACGGTCGACGCCGACGCGATCGTGGTCGCGGTCGACCCGCGCCGGCTGCCGGCGCTGGCGCGCCACGTGCAGCAGACGCTGCCCGCCATCCCGCCGCGGATCATCCACGTCGGCCTCGCGGAGGCCCCCGAGATGCCGGCCGAGCTGGTCCTCCACGGCGACCCCACGCTGGTCGTCCGCGCCCGCGGCACCGCCTGGACGATCCACGTGCACGGCCGCCTGCTGGAGGACCCGCTCGAGGCCCTGGCCCGCCACGACATCGACGTACGTCCCCAGCTGCGCACGCGCGTCGACCTCGGCCCGGCCCAGCTGGTCGAGGCGTGGGGCGGCTCGCCGCTCGGCGTGCGGTGGTCGGGGCGCGACACGGTCCGCGACCGGCTCGGCCCGCGCACGCCGATCGAGGGCGTGTACGCCGCCGGCGCGCACGCGACACCGGGGGCGGGGCTGCCCTTCGTGGGGCTCGGCGCGGCCCTGGTCGCCCAGCTGATCGGGCCGGCCTGACCGCTCAGACCGTCAGGTTGAGCTTCTCGAAGATCTCGAGCGTCGCCGTGGAGCGGTTGAGCGTGATGAAGTGCAGGCCCGGCGCACCACCGTCGAGCAGCTCCTCGCACAGCTCCGCGGCGATCCGGATGCCCTCGGCACGGATGTCGGCCGGGTCGCTGTGGGCCTGGATGCGCGCGACGACACGGTCGGGCACGGAGGTGCCGATCAGCTCGCTCTGCCGCGTGATGGCGGCGAGGTTCAGGATCGGCATGATGCCCGGCAGGATCGGGATGTCGACGCCGCGGTCGCGGACCCGCTCCACCAGCGAGAAGTAGTCCGCCGCCCGGTAGAACATCTGGGTGATGGCGAAGGCCGCGCCCGCCTCGGCCTTCGCGACGACCACGTCGGCGTCCTGCTCGAGCGTGGCGGAGGCCGGGTGGAGCTCGGGGAAGGCCGCCACGCCGATGTCGAACTGACCGCGTGCGGCCAGGTGCTCGACCAGCTCGACGGCGTGGGTGAAGCCGCCCGGCGTGGCCGTCCACGGCTCGCGCGGTCCGCCACGCGGGTCGCCACGCAGGGCGAGCACGTTGCGCACCCCGGAGGCGGCGTACTCGTCGAGGACGGCGTCGACCTCCGCGACCGTGTGCCCGACGCAGGTGAGATGGGCCAGCGGAAGGAGAGCGGTCTCGCGGGCGATCCGCTCGGTCACCCGGATCGTGCCGTCGCGACTCGAGCCGCCGGCGCCGTACGTCACCGAGACGAACGTCGGACGGTAGGGCTCCAGCGCCTCGATCGCCCGCCACAGCTGCAGCTCGCCGGCCTCGTCCTTGGGCGGGAAGAACTCGAAGGAGAACGACCGCTCGCCCTCGCGGATCAGCTGCGAGATCCCCTGCGACGCCTGCTCCATGCCCGAGAGTCTAGGGGCCTGCATCCGTCGCTCTGCGCCTGCTCCACGTCGCGATACGGGCCAGGATCGGGGGCGCCGTCGGGCGCATCCGTCCACTCCGTAGGCTCACCCCGTGAGCGCTCCTCCGGACGGCCGTTGGGACCCCGCCGACTTCCGCGAGCGGGTGCAGCTGGCGCTGGACGGCTTCCTCGACCGGCAGGTCCGGCTGCTGGCGCCGCTCGGTCCCGACGCGGCCCGGCTGCTCGCCCGGGCCCGGGCCGCGGTCACCGGCGGCAAGCGCTTCCGCGCCGCCTTCTGCTACTGGGGCCACCGCGCGATCGCGACCCCCGCCGACCCCGCCGCCGAGGACGGCCTGATCCGCGCCTGCGCCGCCCTGGAGCTGCTGCACGCCTCCGCCCTCGTGCACGACGACGTCATGGACGCCTCCGACACCCGCCGCGGGGCGCCGTCGGCGCACCGGGCGTTCGAGGCCGAGCACCGCGAGGCCGGCTGGCACGGAGGCGCGGAGCAGTACGGCGCCGCCGGGGCGGTCCTGCTCGGCGACCTGCTCCAGGCGTGGGCCGACGAGCTGCTGCGCGGCTGCGGCCTGCCCGTCGAGCGGGTGATGGCGGCGCTGGAGCTCTTCGACACCACCCGCAGCGAGGTCATCGCCGGCCAGTTCCTCGACGTGTCGGTCCAGGCGCGCGGGCGCGCCGACGTCGAGACCGCGATGACGGTGCTGCGCTACAAGTCGGCGAAGTACTCCATCGAGCGGCCGCTGCACATCGGCGCCGCGCTCGCCGGCGCGACCCGGGAGGACCTGGCCGACCTGTCGGCCTTCGGGCTGCCGCTGGGCGAGGCCTTCCAGCTGCGCGACGACCTGCTCGGCGTCTACGGCGATCCCGCGACGACCGGCAAGCCGGCCGGCGACGACCTCGTCGAGGGCAAGCGCACGGTGCTGGTGGCGCTCGCCCTGGACGCTGCGTCGCCCGACGACGCCGAGACGCTCGACCACGGCCTCGGGACGCCGCTGGACGAGGAGCAGGTGATCGCGCTGCGGCGGATCATCACCGACTCCGGCGCCCAGGCGCAGGTCGAGGCCGCGATCGCCGAGCTCGGCGGGATCGCCCTGGCCGCGCTCGATCGTGCCGGTGTCGACCCGGTCGCCCGCGCCGCCCTGGCCGGGCTCGCCGGCGCCGCTACCCAGCGGGTCAGCTAGCCGCTAGAAGGCCATCGCCTGGGCGCGGCGCTTCACCTCGGAGCCACGGTTCTCCCGCAGCGCGTCGATCGGCCGGCCCGGGAGGTTGTCGTCGAGGAACAGCCACGCGATGCACTCGCGGTCGTCGTACCCGCCGTCGTGGAGCAGGGTGAGCAGCCCGGGCAGGCCCTTGACCGGCAGGCCGTCCTGGATGAGGAGGGCGGGGACGCGCTGGCCGGCGCCCTTCTCGCCCGGGTTGGGTACGGCGGCGGCGAGCTCGTGGTCGCGGATCATCGTGCGGACCTTCGCGACCGTCACACCGAGCTGCCGCGACGCCTCCGCCCAGTCGACCCAGTCGGCGACGAGGGCGGCCAGATCGTGCTCGGCAAGGGGCTTCTCAGACATGTCGGCCATTCTCTCCCGAGACGTGTCGCGGCCGGGAACCGGGCAGCGACTCCGTACCATGAAGGCTCCGGTTCCTTCCCCGACCGGATGCAGGAGGGTCGACGTGCAGGCAGAGGGCCGTGCCCGCTACGGCGGTGCTGCGCGCCCTGACGCCTCCTCCGATCCGATGATCGGACGGGTCCTCGACCGCCGCTACCGCATCACCGCGCGGATCGCCCGCGGCGGGATGGCCAGCGTCTACGAGGCCCACGACGAGCGGCTCGACCGCACCGTCGCCATCAAGGTGATGCACCCCGGCATGGGCGACGACGCCACCTTCGCGGCGCGGTTCGTGCGCGAGGCCCGCGCCGCGGCCCGGCTCTCCCACCCCCATGTCGTCGCCGTCTACGACCAGGGCACCGACGACGGCACGGTCTTCCTGGCCATGGAACTGGTGCCGGGCCACACCCTGCGCGACGTCATCGCCGCCGAGGCGCCGCTCCCGCCGGCCCGCGCGCTCGCCCAGCTCGAGCCGGTCCTGTCCGCGCTCTCCGCGGCCCACAAGGCCGGGCTGGTCCACCGCGACGTCAAGCCGGAGAACGTCCTCATCTCCGACGACGGCCGCACCAAGGTCGCCGACTTCGGGCTGGCTCGTGCGGTGACCGCCGAGACCCAGCACACGTCGACCGGCGTCCTGATCGGCACGGTCTCCTACATCGCGCCCGAGCTGGTCGTGGAGGGTCGCTCCGATGCCCGCGCGGACGTCTATGCCGCCGGGGTGATGCTCTACGAGCTGCTCACCGGGGTGAAGCCGCACACCGGCGAGTCGCCGATCCAGGTCGCCTACAAGCATGTCCACGAGGACGTCCCGCCGCCGTCGGAGCGCGTGTCCGTGCCGGCGTACGTCGACGCGCTGGTCGCCCGCGCGACCGCCCGTGACGCCAGCCTGCGCCCCGCCGACGCCGGCGTGTTCCTGCGCCAGGTGCGGATGGTGGCCGGCGCCCTCGCCGACGGCGTCGTCGACGACCCGGAGCTGGTCGCCGACCTGCTGCCCCCGGTCACCGGCCGCACCGCGCGCCCCGAGCCGACCATCGCCGCGCCCGTGCCCGCCTGGGTGGCCATGGACGACGCCGGCGACGCCACCACCGCCCTGCGCACGGCGCCGGCGTCCGCGGGGTCCGGCGACACCGCCGAGACCCGCGTGCGTCCGATCCAGCCGGCAGCGCAGCCGCCGCGGCGCCGCCGGCGCCGCCTGCTGCCCCTGATCGTCGCCGTCCTCGTCCTCGCGCTCGCCGCGGCGGCCGTCGTCCTCGAGCGCGACCACATCCCCTTCCTCGACCGGGTGACGGTGCCGGGCATCTCCAACGACTCCCGCGCCGAGGCGACCTCCGCGCTGCAGCAGCTCGGGCTCACGGTGGTCATCGGCACGCCGGCGTACTCCGACACGGTGCACGCGGGCCGGGCGCTGACCACCGATCCCGGGCCCGGCGCGACCACCCACAAGGGCGACACGATCACGCTGGTGATGTCGAAGGGCGTCGAGCAGTACTCCCTGCCAGACGTGCGGAGCATGCCCGCCGCCGACGCCCAGGCGGCGCTGACGAAGATCAAGATGGACGTCACCGTCCGTCGGGTGTGGTCGGAGGCCGTCGACCGGGGCGAGGCGGTCGGGACCGATCCCAGGTCCGGCACCGTGCTGCGGCCCGCGCACCCGGTGACGCTGCTGGTCAGCAAGGGGCCGCGCCCGATCACGACCGCCAACTGGGTACGCCGGTCGGCCGCGCGCGCCGAGGCGCGACTGACCCAGCAGGGCCTGCACGTCAACACGGTGTCGCAGTACAGCGACTCCGTCCCCTCGCGCCACGTCATCGCCCAGGACCCCGGGCCGGAGCACGTCTTCCACCGCGGCGACACCGTCACGCTGACGGTGTCCAAGGGGCCCGAGCTGGTGAAGGTGCCCAGCGTCCGCGGCGAGGGCACCGACGCCGCGACCCAGGACCTCCAGGCCGCCGGCTTCAAGGTCGAGGTCGACCACTACAGCATCTTCTTCGGGCTGGGCATCGTCATGGAGGAGGCCCACGACGGCGAGATGATGCCGCGGGGCTCCACGATCGCGATCTACGTCTCCTGAGGCCCTAGCATCTGGGCTCGTGACCCCCGAGCAGCGCAACCCGATCGGCACCCACGTCCAGGTCGGGAATGGCCTCGTGGCCGGCGCCCTCGCGAGCGCAGACCTCCTCGGCTGCGAGACGCTCCAGATCTTCGTCGGGAACCCGCGCGGCTGGGCGCTGAGCGCCGGCCGTCCCGAGGAGGACAGGGCCTTCCGGCGCGAGCTCGAGGCCCGCGGGATGCGCGCCTTCATCCACGCTCCCTACCTGGTCAACCTCGGCTCCCCCACGCCGGAGACCTACGCCAAGTCGGCGGCCGTCGTGGCCCACAACCTGCGCCGCGCCGCCGAGATCGGCGCCGAGGGCGTCGTCATCCACACCGGCTCCTCGGTCAGCGGTGGCGAGGATGCGTACGCCGCCGGGCTGGCGCAGACCCGCGAGGCGCTGCTGCCCGTGCTCGACACGATCGCCGGCGACGACGCCCCGTGGCTGCTGCTCGAGCCCACCGCCGGTCAGGGTCGCAGCCTGTGCGCGGGCGTGGAGGACCTGACGGCGTACCTCGCCGCCATCGACCACGACCCCAAGGCCGGCATCTGCCTCGACACCTGCCACGTCTTCGCCGCCGGCGCACCGCTCGACGAGCCGGGTGGGGCCGCGGCCACCCTCGACCGGATCGTCGAGAT
>Ga0131853_10014502_pt1 | contig 14448 bp, 10 predicted proteins | sample TergutLab28metaG_FD_92764 | JGI IMG/M metagenome (GOLD analysis project Ga0131853, IMG submission 92764) | Labiotermes labralis P1 segment gut microbial communities from Petit-Saut dam, French Guiana - Lab288 P1 (version 2) (version 2) | ecosystem: Host-associated > Arthropoda: Insects >... | reverse complement strand
TGGGGCCCACCCAGCCTCCTGTACAATGGGTACCGGGTCTTTCCCGGGGGTAAAGTGCGGCCGGGGCGTGCTGCTGACCACTCACCCACTTCTAGTGCCGCGGTCATGGAAGAGTAGAGCTATACCTCTACCCACCCTCTGTAACGGGATCACTTTACTTCATTTCATATTTATGTACGTGCATAATAACCACTGCTACCGGGTGACAGGCCATTTGCAGTTAAATATATTATTATTATTATCATCATCATGATCATCATCTCCTTTATACAGGGTATTTATACTTATATTCCTGAGACAAACTGTGTCCCTAGGGAATATAGTGTTGCAACTATTCTGTTGTTACTATTCATGGTGCTAATATCGTTAGTTTCAGAGTTGAATCTATTGAAGTGTCTGGGTTGCAGGCTATATCTTGCAACCCAGACACTACTCCAGCCTAATCGCACCTAACCTCCAACCTACAGCAATCCAAGAACGAAACGACCAATGTGGTAATCAACATTATTGTCGCGAGCTCCTGAAGATGGACATAGTAGTGCCCGAAACATGTTGAGCCTATAAGAAGTACAATAAATTAATAAGTGGCCTCGAGCTGGTTTTTATTCTTCAGACGTCATTGAGATCGAAGCATTCAGAGATGTACAGTTGATGGTACAATTGTATTGGTACAATTGTATTGGTACAATTGTATTCGAAGGTGTGTTTTGTTTGTTGTATTTTTAATCGTTGGCAGCAAGTAGTTTGTTTGTTCTTTGGTCAGTTCCTTTGAAATGGTTAATTTAATTTATTCAGCGCGAGGAGCTGGTTGGTAGGGTGTGGGAAATCGTTGGTAAATGCATACAAGAGAATGCAATTACAGCGGCACTTGCGTGCGGTAGGGGGCTGCCCCCCTAATTGTTACAGGAACTTTGCATTCTCGCCTTGTTTATCTTCCCGGAGCACCGGGCCGTAGGAACACTTCACCCAAGTGTGTGAGTTCTGTTTTTTTTCTCTCTCTCTCTCTCTCTCCTTTTACAACGTGAAAGTTTGAGTGAAGTTTTGTTTTCACTGGAAATTGATAGCAGCTAAGTTGTACAACTTGATTTACCGTTAAAACTTTCATTCTCTTCCGATTGCATAAACTTGGGATATCGAGGGCGGTATAGCTGCACTGTTAGGCTACCTGCTCACTCGCATCAACATATCGCAACATGTTTCGGCCCCCCCATCGCATATTCTAACGAGCAGTTCCGAGAAAAACTTTCAAAAACTCTTTTTTTTTTCTGTTAAGTACATCTCTGTCACAAAAGAGCTTTCTTTTTGGATATTGGTTTTATTTTATTTTGATTTTGGTGAAGAAATGTTACTTAAAATTTACAGCCCAATGGTTTCTATATGTACCACCAGTTTAACATCCAACAATTCTATGTTCTACCCACACAGTATATTAACGTGTTTTGTGTGGATCTCAGAACAAACAGCGATTATTTCCCTACACATCATCAACTTATTGGTTTTTATAACCGAGACCGAGAGTGTTTACTGCGCGGTACGGACTGAATTTTTTTTATATAAGTTGACCGATTTCGAGAGTTTAATCGGTTAGACGCAAGACGTAGCAATTCTGTCACAAAAAAGTTTGTCAGATATAACCTTGACGCTTTGCACAGTGACCCTGTAGGTACTTGTGACGTACAAAATTCAGGTCTTGCGTAGCTGTACGTGTGTGTCCGCACCGGGTTTCACGTGTTTCCAATGATTCATTAGCTACAGCCATCAAGCCGGAAGCGAGAAAGAAAATCTCTCTTACTAAAGTTGTTTATTTCATAATTTTGAATCAACTGAGTCCAAATTTTGACATATCACAAGTGTGACAATGCGCCACGTTATTGGTATCGATTGTGGGGATGGGGCAGCCCCAAATAGCAGAGTCCCGAACCGAATTTCATGGAAATTTTCGAATTTGTTCAAAATTTTATAGCTTAAAACACATGTACATAGAACATACTGATTTTGTGAACAAATTTTTTTTCCTTTAGAGAGAAATATAGACCATAAAATGTAGTCTTTGGTGTAAGTATTTGTCCCAAGTATTAATAAAGCTCTCAGAAAAGGAGGTACTTGGTTCTACAGAAACTGCCAGCAGTTGCAAATTATGAGTCACCTGTAAATTTGTCTAACGTTTAGTTAGCATATGGATAAAAAAATCAGTTTGAAGTGTAGCGGAGAGAAACGGGTGAATGTTCTGCTGAGTTGAACATAATTGCTGTCTTGTGGAAGTAAAAAGTGCCTTTATATTGTCGAATGTACGCTCAAGAATTACGTGCATGAAAGTAAACGACCCATAAGATCATCATGCGGACCCATTGAACATTTTCTCCTCTCTGTGTTCGTAGCCTCTAACCCTATTTGCCTTATCTCTTATCACCACGAACATTTTCTTGCAAAGCCATAGTCTTATCCCGAGGACAGCAGACATGCTGAGAGTTCTGCTTCGTGATGTGAACACCAGGTGGCTCTAATAAGGCAGGGCCCGTGCGGCGTCGGAGTCTCTCCCCAGTCATTGGCAGCGCTCCGCCTAAGCACTCCCGCAGGCATCAGCACGTCCCCTGGCCCCCCATTACAGACACCTTAGGGCTATTAGTACTGCAGTGAAAGAGCTTCTGTAAAGGCTGGGATAAAGACGCTGTGCAAACAAAGGAATTAAGTCAGTTTGCAAAGTGACAAACAACACTGTTCTCAACAGGAACACAATAATAAGGAAAATATGCTCTTGAACATTGTGATGTTTTTTTCCTTGTTTTATATATTCGTCCCAGGGACAATGCCGGAATGGAACTGAGATGAGTTTTGATGTTTGGTTCTTGCAAAAAGTGTTTACTGCGAGAGCGGCTTAAGTAACATCGATGTGGTGGCTTGAAACTTTTTGGGCTGCCACCTGACTAGGACGCCACAATGAGGCTGTGCATTCGGGAATGGCTAAATGTCGAGTGGTTTTAAGACATAAGAAATTATTTAAACTTACGTAAATAATAACCCGAGCAGAATTCATAAACCTGGTTTATGTTTACATCCTTTGCGTCCACTGCAGGCTAGACAGGCCATTCTAGTTGCGCACACCAAAGGTTTCGAGACGGGCCGAAACGTAACTATGCCATTGCTGAAATCCTTCTTGCATTTTGTTTCCTCACATGTTTTCTAATTTATTTCTTTCTTTCTGTCGTTATTTACTTTATTGCTACTTTCCCTCTGTCCTGTGTTTCTTCTCTCTTTTTCTACTGTCTTACTTCGATATCTTTAATTAAGTATTTCTACGTCTTTTCTGTCTTCATTTCTTCGCCCCGGCAATTCGTCTCTTCAGTCCCTTATTTGTACATTTCTCTACATTTTACGTACTTTCTTTCGCATGTATACTAGAAGAGGCAGTGTTTTGGCATATTGTGTACCCGGAAGTTAAAAACATCAGCTCTCTTTTACTTATATTTTATGATTCTATACAACACAACTGGGATGTCTCGCCTAAAACTTATCAACTATCTGCTTGCAATAACACTGCTTCTGAATTGCTTACTGAATTGCAGAAATTATTAGAAATGGTCAGTTGAAAATTCAACAACCAGTTTCCGAAAACTTTCTGCTGGTTAAAAATTAGTAAAAGGGGGTGGGGTTGGGTGGGTGGGAGGTGCTCCAGTTGTTTTTCTAGAAATTAAATCTAGGAAACGGGGTGGGGCTGAGCATGTAACACGTAAAGGATAGAGAAAAGTTGCATCGGGGTTATGGTGGGGAGACCTGAGGGAAGGAGACCACTTCGAAGGCCTAGTCGTTGATGGGAGAATAATATTACAGTGGATAATGAAGAATTGGAATGGGGAGCATAGACTGGGTTGATCTGGCTCAGGATAGGGACAGATGGCGGGCTGTTATGAATGCGGTAATTACAATCCGGGATCTATAAAATGTGGAAAAATGCTTGAGGAGCAGAAGAACTTTGTAGGTTCTCAAAAAACGGACTGTGCTCTGTGGAGTTGGTTGGATAGTTAGTTAATTAGTTAATCAGTTACTTAAATAGTTAGATGATGGAGTGTTAACATCTCAGCAAAAGATTAGTTACTATCTCAGCTTTTTTGTATTTAGAAGAACATTAAGTCTTAATTCTGAGCCTAATTCGGTAGGAATCACTCACCGTACCAATAGGAACTGGACGTAAATACAACAGGCAGCTTATGTCGTTGTTATACCAAATATAGTGGACATCCGTGCAGTAGTTTTTTTAGGTGAAATGTAATGATCGGGTACGAATTTCTATTATTTTTTTTCTCTGTACCAACTGTGAAGGCATGTGGAATTGGAGGTATAGCTCCACTCATTCTTAACCTCGACACTAGGCCGTAATGATTGGCTAGTTCTGCACCCGCAAAGAAATTTCCTCCCGTATTAATTAAACAGCAGACTGTGTGGATTTCAGAGCCTGTCCGGACATTTCCTAACAGATACAAAGCTCTCGCCCTCACCGGTATTTTCGAATCGTGATTTTATTTCACTAAATTTTCGAATTTTATTTCACTAAATTTTCGAATTTTATTTCACTAAATTTTCGAATCGTGATTTTATTTCACTAAATTTACGAATTTTATTTCACTAAATTTTCGAATCGTGATTTTAGTTCACTAAATTTTCGAATTTTATTTCACTAAATTTTCGAATCGTGATTTCATTTCACTAAATTTTCGAATTTTATTTCACTAAATTTTCGAATCGTGATTTTAGTTCACTAAATTTTCGAATTTTATTTCACTAAATTTTCGAATCGTGATTTTATTTCACTAAATTTTCGAATTTTATTTCACTAAATTCCTTCTGGACGGTCCCAGTGGCCGCGCGGTCTGTAGGTCTGCGGCCGCTCGCCTGCTGAGATCGTGGTTTCGAATCCCACCGGGAGGCATGGTTGTCTGTCTGTCTGTTGTGAGTGTTGTGTGTTGTCAGGTAGAGGTCTCTGCGACGAGCTGATCACTCGTACAGAGGAGTCCTTCCGACTGTGGTGCGTCGTTGTGTGTGATCTATAACTCTCGTGCATAAGGAAGCCCTGGCCCACTGAAGGCTTTTGCGCCCAAAAAAAATCCTTCATGCTGTGAACAGTACATAAATGGGATGGGATGAAGCAGCGCAAACAGCTTGCTGAGTCTCTTGGAGGGACGCTTCTTTAATGCTTTGGTTTTAAGAGAATATAATATCAGTTTTCTGAGTACATATAAATTAGATTTGTCAGCCGTCGGTAATGGAATATTTTATTACTTATTTACCGATAAACAGATCGCCAATTGTACCAGTAATTTTAACCACACTTTTTCCTATCAAGGAAACTGACTTTTTTTAGCACAAAATAAATTTTTTAAGCTTTCTGCATATTTCTAGATTTTCATTTATGGCTAGCAACAGCACGATGTCAGTAACCCCCAACTTTATCTATATCCACCATTTATTTTAATATTGAAGATGTCCGAATTTTTTAGTTCCATTTTTTGTGGGTGTCATTGGGTCCTCGTGACAAACAGTATTAAGCATTTCGGAATCGACTCCAAAATATACGCTCAAACGCAGCTTCCCAAACAGTACCAAATTTTCCACATAATTCGGCTGTCCAAACACAAAACTAATCCCAGACGCTAAACGCCTTTTCTCCATTTCATATTTCAGCAGTCTAGACCCCATCATTTTCCATTCTCCACTTCCAATCTCTCTGCATTTCCTACAGGCTAACTTTAACAGAAGGAAAAGTGGACAGACCCTGGGTACTTTCAGAGCAGGAAATCTTTACGTTTTCCCTAGTAATACACACCCCTGCTTCTTCTTTGTTTTCCACTTTCCCTCTGTGTTAGTTCTCAGACTCCTGCGATTGACCAAATCATTCATCTCTCTGTGGTATTCCTCAGTCCTAGAGCAGAACCTAAAATTGTACACTAGGTCCACCATTTTTAAGAGATTAATCAAATTATTTTATATCAAAAACAAATGTTGTATCAACCAATATGAAGGCTAATAACTAGCAGTGTATTGAACTTACTACACATGACAAAATTCCACCTTGAAATTTGTACTTTATATGCAACGATTCTAGTATTAAAACAGAAATCCACCATGCTTCAACCCTTTCTACAATAACATAAAAATTTGTCCCATGATTCATCTGAATACTGAAGCAAAAATAGGCCCCAATACTAAGTTTAGAACTCTTTCCCTCCAATAACTGAACAGTCAACTTCCCATCACTGTAACTGCCTTACTGTCCAAACCTAATCTCTTTCCCAACCTACTTCTGAAGAAGGACCTGCAGGCACCATCTTGGAATGTTCAGAGCTCTAAAATGTTGTGTCCGTGTGTGTAACAAGTGTTGACACGGCCCTCCACCCGCTTCTGATATTCTTTTCTGTCTTCAGGCTTCAAAATAATGCATTCGGTTTATACAAATGAGACACTGGTAACCGAGTCACGGTGGTGGTTTGAGGAACTGTGGGTAAAGCCTCGAAGGTGTAACAGATGATGTGTGAATTGCTGACTGCAGCTAAATGTGACTGCTCGTGTTTTCGTGCAGTTGGGTAAGGAGGCTTCTACTGCCGTCCATGTGTTCCGTGCACAAACAGAAAGTGTATCGTGTGCAACATGGGAAGAAGTGAAGGCTGCATCACTTGAGAATCACTTGTCAGTACCACAATGTGGAAAACTGCAGCTGTGCACAACGACAGGACAACAGTGGATGGATGAAATGGAAGAGTCAATACCGCTCTGATCGCGTATTGCAAACGACACTGTATTAGAGCGCTCTGCTTTGTATTGCTTATGTAAATCCAATACGCCAGCTATTGTTTGTAACCACAGTGAGCGTATCGGTTCAGAAAAAGCCTTGACACTTGTAAAGAAGAATGTAACAGTGCTTCAAGACTCAGTATCTGCCATGCAAATGAAGGAAACGTTGGCTATTGATAGCTTATCTGCAATTCAGTTAGATAATATTAAAAATCGTGTTCTTCACAGTAGAATCTTGGTATCTTGAGAACTATTTCCTTTCCGGGAAGTTTCACTGCTTCGTTAGATGAGGGGTTCTTCCTAAACGCTGACAGCCACTCACCTGAAGACGTGGTGTCACATCACAAAAAACCCGAATTCTCAGCCACACCGCTCTGATAACGTCAAACCTCAAGCTGTTGCTGCATTACAAAGACCATCTCTTGAGGCTGTTTATGGAAATAGAGGTAAAGTGATCCCGTTACAGGCCTGGTGTGACCCAGAGAGTGGGTAGAGGTATAGATCTACTCCTCCATGACCGCGGCACTAGAAGGGGGTGAGTGGTCAGCAGCACGCCCCGGCCGCACTTTACCCCCGGGAAAGACCCGGCACCCATTTTGCAGGAGGCTGGGTGGGCCTCAGGGCCGGTCTGGATGGGCAGAAAATCTTGTCCCCACCGGAATTCGATCCCGGACCGTCCAGCCCGTAGTCAGTCGCTATACTGACTGAGCTACCCGGCCCACGTTTATGGAAATGATCCTTCTTTTTTCTAAGATTCATATGGAAAACACACATACAGTGTGTGTGTGTGGGGGGGGGGGGAATGTAGAATATATTGATATTAAAGGGTGGGCTGGGTTAGCTCAGTCGGAATAGCCACTCGCTACATGCTGGACGGTCCGGAGATCGAATTCCTGTGGAGACAAGATTTTCCGCACTCGTCCAGCCTGGCCCTGGGGCCCACCCAGCCTCCTTTACAATGGATACCAGGTCTTTGCCATGGATAAAACGACCGGGTCGTGTTGTTTACCAACCACCCCATCCAGCACTGTGGTTAAAGAAAAAGTACAGCTATAACTCTACTCCCCCTCTGGGCCTTCGTGGTCTGTTCTGTGGTGAGCTTTACCTTTACATTCATACTGACGTTAAAGGAGGTTGAATGTCTGCAGTAGGTACACGGTGAGGTGTCACTGTCTTTTAAAAGGGCAGGTTATTTTGTGTTAGATCCGGTTGTGGTAATATTGGCTCTTAACTGAAGAATAAAAAAACCAACTTGATGCCACTTATTATTTTTATTGTACGTCTTAGAGGCTGAACATGTTTCAGGCACTACTATGCCCATCATCAGGAGCTCGCGACTATGATGTTGGTTACCACATTGGTCGTTTCGTTCTTGGTTTTCTGTTTGTTGGAGGTTAGTTGCGGTTACCCTGGAGTAGCGTCCGGACTAACCGCACCTAACCTCCAACAAACAGAAAACCAAGAACGAAACGACCAATGTGGTAACCAACATCTTGTTCGCGAGCTCCTGATGATGGGCATAGTAGTGCCTGAAACATGTTGAGCCTGTAAGAAGTTCAATAAAATAATAAGTGGCATCAAGTTGGTTTTTTTATTCTTCAGTTATTACAATGACGAACGGTCCAATAAACATCGGATTCACTCTTAAACCTACCGATAGACTTCCACATCTGCTACCCCAGCACCCACACAGACGTAAATCCATTGACCCCCAGCTATTCACCCGTTTATCCACATGTCGGTATTTCTATATGCTATTCCACAAACCGCGTTCCAAACACCGGTACACTTATAAATATTTGTATCTTGTGGATACTTGCCACTTCGTGGGAAAAGCGAAACTTTACAAGTACCGCCCACGTGTCGTTTCGCAGCGACTGTGGGTGTGAGTGACACATTTGTTCACGTGGTTCCTTGACAAGTATCAGCGTCTTTGTCAGTAACATCTGAGACTGAGTGAGTGTATCAGAACAAGAGAAGGGCGTTCCGGCTGTCGGACCTGGTGCACAACAGGGTCAGCAGACATTAATACTAAGTGGCTCACAGGGACTGGCAGCTTTCTGATAAGCCGTCAGTTGTTGACGTAACAAAAATATCGCCCTAATGTCTGTCGCCGGACACGTGTGGGCTGCATTCGGCGGTGGGTCAGTCGACGATGCGCCCTCACACCCAGGTCTTGATCCAAAAACGGTTAACTTGTAGGTGATGTTGGACTGCTGGACAGAAGAAAAATGTGGCCATAGGTGAGCACTTTGTGGAACAAATATTTTTGTGTGGACTGAGAGAGCTTTTGACGTTCCGTTCATCTGTTGGATTTGGTCACTCCGTTTAAATTCATTGAAGAGTACAAATCCTGACGCTTCTCACTGCGTAATTTTCACCAGTCTCTTTTTATTTCCTCTCTATAAGTTTCAAAAAAGCGGAAGGCTAATTGGATTGGTCACATCTTACGTAGAAACTGCCTTCTAAAACAGGTTATAGAAGGAAAGGTAAAGGGAGAGATGGAAGTGACAAGAAGACAAGGAAGAAGACGTAAGAAACCACTGGATGACCTTAAGGACAGGAGAGGATATTCTCATTTGAAGGAGGAAGCTCTAGATCGCACTGTGTGGAGGAATCGTTATAGAGGAGGCTTTGGACCTGTCGTCAGACAGAATACTGAATTAATGAAATTTCAAAACAATATCCTCAGCAGGATATTCATAAAGGACCCTCATTTTTTATTTACTGTCCTGAAGATGGAGGTAACATATTTCTCCGAAACGTTCTCAAATGTACCTCGCAGACAACCAGTGATACGTCATCCTTTATTTAGTTTACGAAATATACACAACAATCGAATTACAAATTTACTGTTAATTGCAAATTTTATTTTTATTTTTTTATTTTTTTGTTTTTAATGTATAAAATTTTCAACTCGATACAGATTTGATGTAATTAAATGCAGATATTTATGGCAGTAGCCTGTATAGCTCAGTCAGTATGACTGTCCTGTTGGCTGCACAGTCTAGCAAATTTTACCCCCGATTCCTGGTACCAACTTAGATTTTTCTCTTCTGCGAAATTTCCAGACCGGATTTGGGGCCCATACAGCATAGTAGTAAATGCACAGTGGGACACTTTTACCGGAAGGTAAAGCTGTCGGAGCGTGATGCTGACGACTTACCTCCATCTAATTCCGAAGCTAATAACATATTGTGCTGTATTACTCCTCCACATGCCCTCAGGCTGTGGACAGGGAAAACCTAGGCTTGTATAGTGCAGAGTTAAGAAATGCTAAGTAATTTTTAAGCAAGGCATCCAAGTTTGTGTTCAAACATACTAGAAAGTAAACGTAATTCATGTCTAAACACGTATTTTTCTGTAACTAATCATCAGCAACGTCTTTCGGCTATAAAAACAATCTACAGGATCAAAACATCACCATAGTAGGAAATGTATATTACGGTGCCACGTGTTTCAGCAAGAGATCTCGTCTTACATCAAGATGGAGACATTGTGATATGTAATGTACATTAGAAATAGGGTTTGAAGATGGTTACTTGTATATAAAGTTGTGTTTAGGCTGGATTTACTTTTGTTTCATATGCTAGTAAATTCTAAGTAATAGGCAGCACTAGAATCGTTCAGAATTACCCCAAAACTCCAAAACATGTTCACGTGTTCTTTGGGAAAAGGATGTGGCTAATGGTTGTCCTAACCTTTACACTTACATATTATTAAAGTCTTGTACAATAGAAATAAAGTGCAGGAAATAGGGTCCCATATCCCTTCCCTTCCTTTTTATCTGCAGGTCTCAAAAGTTTTTGTCGTCCCTGATTTACATATTTTATTTCATCAGTATATGCTATTTGTTTCGGGTGGGTATTTATTAAAGGCGATTAACATATATGTCACAGATTTATCCCCTGCTTTTGTTGTTGAAATATAAATTCCATGTGTATCCCCACAAGCACAGTATGAAATCTCATATTCATGGATGCGTATTAAATAGACCTCCAGAGCTTGCCCAATAATCCAGGGGTATTCAATAGGGATTTCATGATGGCAAAATTCCGCTTAAGGATATTTAATAAATACACACACTTCGAAATGCGTCGAGCCAGAGTGTGAAAGCGGAAGTGCTATTTAAATAGACCATCTCCTTTGAGAATAATCCTTGCTAATTTGAGAGTGAATCAGCTGGTCAAGAAATTCCCCCCCCCCACCAGTTTAGGAACACAAAATTTCCTGTGTTTACACAGCCCCTCCTCAGGACCACATCCTACACTAATCCACAGCTTTTATATATAGATATATTTTAATTCTAACGTCCCGTTTAATCCTTGGTCTCTGCAAATATCTGTTTCCCAGTTTCTCTTGATACCGGCCACGGAAACTAAATAAGAAAATGTAATCACGGGTACAAATTGTGGCGGTCTACGTTGTACATAATCTTTTCGATCTTTCTGTGACGCGATTTTCTTAGGTCCAAAAATTTTCTTCGGTATTTTTGTATTTTCTTGTACGTCCGTACTGTCTTTTGGGGGTTTTCAATTTCCCTATTAAAAGACTAAAGAAAAATCTTTGCTCGTGGGTAATGCAGCCGGATCGCGAAACTAGCAACTCGATTGTGCCTAATACCGAGGCTAAGAATAAACGGAGCTGTGATTCTGCTTACCCATAGGCCTTCATGACGTACGTAGGGTCAAATTTATTACCACACTCGTTCTAGGATTTTACCATGTGGTCATATACCATAACTGATACACGCGTACAAGCGAGTAAAATTTTATTTTGTAGTGGCCTGCTGTACTAGTAACTGGATTTGTAACAAGGGGTCTGCCGAGACGCAGCTCTCAATGGCGTTATGTATTCCTTACAATTTATCGACGATGGGAAGTACATATACCAGCGTCTAAGGAATTTCATATACCGTGTTGAAACAAGCAATAACTTATCGTTCTTGTTACAATGTATAAATTCTTATTGTATATACCACTGCAGGACCGGGATAGCTCAGTCTGTATAGCGACTCGCTACGGGCTGGACGTTTTGGGGATCTAATCCCTGTGCGGGCGACATTTTTTGCACCCGTCCAGACCGGTCCTGGGGCCCTCCAAGCCTTCTGTACAATGGGTACAGGATCTTTCCCAGGGACAAAGCAGCCTGGGCGTGGCGCTGACCACCCAAATCCCATCTAGCGCTGAGAGTAAAGAAAGACCAGAGCTGTACATCTACCCCCCCCCCTCTGGGCTTTCATGGCCTGTTGTAGGGTGAAAGTCTTGCCTGTACATACCATTCAAGTTACGTAATGTACAGAAGCCTGCATAGTGCAATACAAACAAGAGAACAGCCTAGAATACAGTGTATGTATTTGTCTAACACAACTTTATTTGATGGTAGAGATATGTATAGAATTTATTACATAAAGAACAACTACATGTTTCGGCACTTTACATTGTCCATCTTCAGGTTGAGAAATGGAAAAAAAATTAGTAGGTAGCTATACTCGACTTATGTGGGCTGTATACAGTGGGGAGGTAAGAGGTGAGGTGGGCACGAGATCTCGTATGTGTTGTGTAGGATGGGTGGTGTGGGTACATGGGGTTCTGCTATTGTACGCTATGTCTAGGTTAATATAGTTAGATCTACGGAATCATCTTATGTTTGTAGAAATTATATGTACATATACACTTAATATATATAAATATGCAGTGTGCAATCTTGATTATATAAGAGAACAGCCTACCTGCTGCAGCCAACCCCGTTCTCACGCCGCCTCCCACCAACTGACGGTATTATTTGTTTTCAACAATTTCGATTCCAGACAGAAGCAGCATGCAAATTGTGAAATATTACTTCAGTGTAAAAATTTGAGATCTTACTTTATCAAATACAATTTTATACGTTTCTTTTTAATTGTTTTTTTGTATTAGCCTGAAGATGACCTTTTATGGTCGAAACACGTTGCTATAATAACAATTACCAGAATATAGTTTTGTTGACGGGATTCATTTATTTACCAATTTGAAATGTGGATTATTCAATATGTTGATTTCTTCTTCATGGATGGCATTTGATGAGATTATAAACCTCTTTAATCTCTAAATTAATTTGAGAGATTCTAAGCACTTTGTTTGCGCTTCAAGTGTCCGTACGGCCTGATGATGGCTGCCGAAACATGTAGCCGTCTTTTCACATCTAAGAATATGTTGTGCTGACAGATCCTTTGGTGGTGTTAGTTTGGTACTGGAACACAGCAGAGAGGATACGCTTTAAGGAAGTATTTTGGAGTGAAGCCAACGTTTCAAAATACACAGAATCATCATTTTGTTTCTTTTTTATGGGTTTCATACTTGGTCTGTCACACTGAGGGAAGAGCATAGACTGAAGGTGTTCGGGAATAGGGTAATGGGGAAGATATTTGGGTACAGGAGGGAGCAGGTTACAGAGGATTGGGGGATTGGGTGAGACTGTATAATGGGGAGCTGCATGATTTGTACTCCTTACCAAATATTAACAGGGTAATGAAATAAAGGTGGATAAGATGGGCGGAGCAAGTGGCTTGCAGAGGAGAAAAGAGATATGGGCCCGCTGTTTTGGTGGAGAAATCTTAAAAAACAAGACCGCTTGCTTTATATATGTAGTTTGGAGGATATTATTAAAATATATGTTAAAGATATAAAAATGAGACGTTGTGGAAATGATTTTGGTGGTAAGTGTAGGGACCAGTGCTTATTTGTTTTGAACACGGTAATGAACTTAACTTTTCAGTAAGATGTGTGGAATTTTTTTACTATTATCTCATGAGACTGTCAAAAAATTCCACACATTATTCAGTTTGGAGGATATTATTAAAATATATGTTAAAGATATAAAATGAGACGTTGTGGAAAGGATTTTGCTGGAAAGTGTAGGGACCAGTGCTTACTTGTTTGAACAGGGTAATGAACTTAACTTGAGGTACCCGAAACATGTCGATCTAAGAATACATCAATAAAATTACCTAGTTTCATCAAGTTGGCATTTCACTTTATTTCATAATGAATTTAACTTTTCAGTAAGATGTGTGGCTATTTTGAAAATCTCATGAGCTGACATTTTCGCAAGACAGCCTTTGTTACATGCAGTGAGTTGGCTGGAACTTGATCTGTTGCAGGACAAGTACTGTGCTTCAGCGCTGTTACCGTCAACCGCTTTGTAATTTGCCCATTACGTAAAGCTGCAACATAGCGAAACCTTCAGACACTGAATTTGTATATGATTAGACGTAAATTAAGGATAAATAAATTGTTACCCTCTAAGCAAGTTTTACTGCTTGTCAGAAGCAGCCATTCTTCTCTGTCCCACACGGTCCAAACAACATCCTGGGCTCAAACAGGCCCCTATACAGATCGAACTGCTACCTCGTTCTCGGGGTTAAAGCTGCCGCGCCATATAGCTGACAGCTCACTACCATCTGGTGCCGCGGGTCAGAAGGAACGACATTCCAACTCCCACACACATATTAAGGGGATGGTACTTAAATAAAGCACAGAGGTAACGTAACTTCATTGACTGTAATTTGAATAAAGGTTGACCAACTAGATGACACTTGCTTTATTATCTACTGCTCAACATGTTTCAGACGTTAATACGTCCATCTTCAGGAGCTTGCGACTATTTGTTGCGTTGTGTAGGCTG
>Ga0131853_10014500_pt1 | contig 14448 bp, 9 predicted proteins | sample TergutLab28metaG_FD_92764 | JGI IMG/M metagenome (GOLD analysis project Ga0131853, IMG submission 92764) | Labiotermes labralis P1 segment gut microbial communities from Petit-Saut dam, French Guiana - Lab288 P1 (version 2) (version 2) | ecosystem: Host-associated > Arthropoda: Insects >... | reverse complement strand
GTTCTGTTTTCTGTACAGATATAGTTAAAACATGCACTGTTATTATGTGATTTAATTTATGCGCAACGTCCTGCAAATTATCTTCTGTTTTGGATACCATAACTTGGTCGTCAGCAAAACAGCATCAGCAGTTGCTGATTTTTTAGAAGTGGAATTCCTTTTGTCTTCTTTCTGCCATTATATATTATTTAGTCTAAATAAATATTGAAGAATATAAGCAAGAGATGGGAACCTTGGCATGCTACTTTTTTAATTTCAGCAAATTTTCATAGTTTGGAGTTTGATTTTATTAATACTTTGTTTTGTGTGTATATGTTCACTGTTGTCTTTAATATTGTGCCTGGAATATTTCTTGGTTTTAAAATATCAAATAAAATCTGTCTTTGTATGCAGTGTGATGTTTTATTTCATGATCAATAAACAACAAGTGTATTTCCAAATTACATTCCCTTCTTTCTCAATTAATAATTTGAGGTAGAATGTTGGATCTGCATGAAAGTCCCTTTCAGAATCCATTTTGTGTTTTCTGTAATAAACTGTTCTGAGTATGTAATTCTACAGTTCTTTATTCAGGATATTAGAGTATATCTTGTAGCAGGTTTTAAGAATACTAATTCCTCTGTAATTTTTAGAGTCTCTTCTGGAAAACACATATAGATAATATAGTACCTAAACTAAGCTCAGCCACATTTGCAATTAGAACAGTCAAACCATATCTGTCCCTGTACTCATTAAAGATGATATATTATTCACATTTTCATTCCATAATGACATACGGAATAATCTTTTGAGGAAATTCATACTATAGTACTACTATCTTCAGACTGCAGAAACGGACCATTAGAATCATTGTGGGACTAAGAAGTAGAGACTCATGTAAAGAATACTTTAAGAAACTAAAAATATTACCACTACAATCCCAATATATACTCTCACTTTTGCTCTTTGTGATTAGCAATAGAAACTATTTTAAAGAAAATTTGGATATACACAACATTGATACTAGAACCAAATCAAACTTACATCAACCATTAGCTAACTCATCAAAATATCAGAAGGGAACATATTACTACGGGATTAAGGTGTTCAGTAACCTGCCTTCACAAATAAAGAACTTGTCTGTAAATAAAAATCAATTTAGATGCGCTTTGGAAAGCTTTTTATATTTTCACTCATTTTATACTTTAGATGAATACTTCAATTACAATAAGTAATAAACTCTAAATTAGGTATCAGCTAGCTTTAAACTTGTTAAACTTTTACGACTCATGATGGACTTGCGTCGGCTCTAAAAGTATTTAAATTTTAATAGTATAAGAAATCATGTTGTTATAAAATATAGCATTACTGCAGGAAACACTGCTATTAGAGGAATTAGCACAAAGTAGGATAAAAAACTTTGTTATTTTAAGACATTTCTTGTTTTACTAATGAAAATTTTTATAAGATTTTTTACACTTATATATTGACGCATGAACTTATATATTGACATGTTCTATATCCTGAGGGTTATACCCCCTTTTTTGGATCTACCGAACACGAAATAAATGAAATGAAACGAAATGAAATGTTACCTTTCCTAACAATTGTGATTACATTAGACTTATGTAGGCTGTAACACAAAGTGCTCATTACTTTTGTCGAATTTTAACCCAAATTAGAATGTGACAACACTTTGTGGAACCTCAGTGAAATTCATTCAGCAGTTCTCAAGCTGTCACATGGGGAGACATGCTGAAGCTAACACACGCATTTTGGGAACTTTTACTGTGAACTCATCTCCCAATGAATAACTTTCAGTTTCTGAACATATAATTATCACCTGAAATGGGACACACATCTGGTACAGGGCTTGTTGACAGTTGAAATGCCATTAATGTGGCCATGTGGAGAAACTTTCTAGGTGCATCATACAGCCCCAACACACAGTTGCTGCCTTACGTGTAGGTGATTCAGAGCATGACGAGGAACCATCTGCATTGTCCAGCCTTGTTCAGAACATGACCACATGCTTCATGAAGTGGATCAGTGATTCTTCCCCAACCCTCTAAATAAAGATTATAAAATTCTTCACTGTGCAACAGAGTTTATTACACACATAAATAATGTTCAAAGTGTATTTGACAATTCCTCTTTGCCATAGTGACTGGTCACAGTGCAGTAATGGGAGCAGTTGGGTAAGTTCCTGGTCTGCAGTCCATCACCTCCCCACAGAGGGTGTACAGCCTTCCTGGAAGCAGTTCACTGAGCCTGAAATGGATGTTAGTAGCACTGTTACTCAGAATAGTGCCTTCTTCAGTGACGCCATGCCAAAATTATCATACAAAATGTACCCATAAAATGAAGCAACTCTCAACTGTGCTATGCAAAACACAACATATACACTTGAAAACCTACAGGCAACATACAGGGTACCATCTTTCAGGTACATCACAGTTTTGTAGACACCTGCCTGCTCAGTCCCACAAACTACTGTAACATACATGATATCACATCCCAGAATACAGCAAGTAGTCCTCATGGCAGCACTGTGAGAACCTCAAATCTCACTTACAGGGAGCATGTTGCACATGCGATAGCAAACTGAAGGTCATCAGGTATTTCAGAAAGCTACAACTAAGCATACACTTTAAGGAAAACAAATGATTAACAACATTCACCACACTTCCAAAAGAGTAAGTTGTAACAGACAAACAAGAAAATGCTGGACGTAGAAACAGGCTTTCTTTTTAAACTGCATTATATTTTGGGAGTTGAAACTCAGACTGTCTCTTAACAGGTTATAGTCCTTATGTCACTCGATTTGTAACAGCATCAGTCAGTGGAATGGCATTTTTCATACAGCAATCATACAAAAGCTACTCAAATTCAATGCGAAGTATTTAGTCTAATTATACTGTAGTACCTCCATCATTGTAGTCCAGGTTGCTCAGTCGGTATAGTGACTGACTACGGGCTGGATGGTCCAGGATCGAATCCCGGTGGAGACGAGATTTTCCGTCCGTCCAGACCGGCCCTGGGGCCCACCCAGCCTTCTGTAAAATGGGTACCGGGTCTTTCCCGGGGGGTAAAGTGCGGCCGGGGCGTGCTGCTGACCACTCACCCCCTTCTAATGCTGCGGTCATGGAAGAGTAGAGCTATACCTCTACCCACCCTCTGGGCCACACCAGGCCTGTAATGGGATCACTTTACTTTACACCTCCCTCATTTACAATGACTAGTTACCGGCTGGACAGTCCGGGGTTCGAATCCCGGTAGGGGCAAGGTTTTTCACACTGCCCAGAATGGCCCTCAGGCCTACCCACCATGCGATACAAGGGGTACCGGGTCTTTCCCTGGTGTAAAGTAGCCAAGGCGTTGCAATGACCACCCACCCCTATCTAGCACCAAGGTTCAAGGAAGAGTAGAGCTATACCTCTACTCTCTGTCTGTGCCTTTATGACATGTTATTGGGCAAACTTCGCTTTTACCACCATCATTTCCTCCAAAAACTCTATATGTCTCAAGTACATCACAAATTCACACCCAGATGGCAGTGTAACTGCCTGCAAGTACCAACTGTCAATAACAAAATAACAACGAGATCTGATGTCCTCCAAGCATAGACTATGAAGTTCAAGAACACTGCAGTTCGGATGTTAGACATTTTGGAGAAACATGCCGTCTCCAAATTCAGCATTCTAACCTCAAGATGGAGAAAGCACATTCCCCAGAACTGTTGGTACTTATCAGCCAAAATACATGATGCCACTTCTGTTAGTAACGTACAACCATCTGACAGATTTTGTTCAAATTTTCAGTGTTTATGTTTATCAGCATTTGACAGTGACAGACTCTATTTAAGTCACTCCAAATAGTATGCAGCACTGAGTAGGCAACCTCACATTGAAATGTCACTTGTGTTCAACCAGATTTCTGGTAGGACAACCCAATTTGAATGTTTCAAAATTAACAGCAGACTTCATGATTTTCATTATATATTTATATCAGCAGCTAATGCTGACAGGCACTGTGTAACAAGACTGAAACATAAAAACATAACCGGAAATGTAATAATGGACAGACTAATAGAGTAGTACATGTCATGTATTTATGTTGATGTCTCAAGAATGTATCTCGCCCATGTAACATTTCTTTCCTCTTACTTTGGCAGTATTATTGGCAACTGTTTTACTGGTGCCTAGCAGATAGTCAAGAACCACACCAGCCATACAGCAGACAGGTACTTACAACTAAAGCATTAAGACCACACTTTGAATTTAACACCAGCAAACCAATCCCAGGACAATCAACCAGCATTCAACTAATGATATATTGATCCATGTTACCCTCAAAGAAGTTCCAATCTGTCTTCTGAAACACTCTCCTTTGTGTACAGAGACCTGCTGTCTTAGCGACAGTGATGGCCGGAAAGGTAAGCATTTTTGCTTCTTTTTAAATTCCCTTCTTCATAGTGTTTGCTCTACCCAAGGCAATTTTGTTTCCTTATCCTGACAGGTTCTGACAGTCATCAAGTATTCAGACTGGTCATCAAATACACTAGCTACAGGCTTTCAAATCTTAGTACTGAACAAAATTTGTCCCTTGTGCCCCCTGTTACCAATGTCACAATTACAGATGCACTCCCACAGCCACTGAGTTGATACAATGAGCATGCTGATGTACAACCTTACGTGCATTACGTTGTCCATTTAGAATAATATTACTGTAATTGCAAGTTTACAGTAATTTCCAGGTTAGGTAATGACAGTAGAAGAATAATGTTATTTCAAATATTGAAATATCTGAGACATGGTTGTTTTACAGGGTCATATGAACACAGCTGTAATGGATGGAACATCTAGCATCACATGTTTAACTTGCTTCGTACAGCATGTTCAGTCCACAGCCCATGTGGTCCTTGTCCCACTGTGTAGATTAACTTCTTCAGCACATCACACACAACAATATGCCATCATCTTCAGGGCCAAGCAATCCAAGAAGATTACTGGTGACGAAGACACTTCAAAATGTAAGGAATTACTGAGCCAAAGACATAGTGTCATATCTGAAGGATATGAATCTTCAGCAACATTGTTGTGAGAACTTCACAAATGGAACATCTCTTAATCTACTTAAAAGTATGCTAAAGAATTTGGGCTATGCACACAGTAACTCATTACAAGATGAACATTTTTGCCAATGTATTCCTTACTGGGTATATAAATTCAATGTTATTATTTGACTTTTATTACCGAAAACATGTCCTCCAACTAGCTTATGGCATCAGTCACATCTTGACTATGGTCATACAGCAGAAATCTTCAGGTGCTCCGAAAGACTTCAGCTTCTTCACCAACATTAATTGCCCCCAAAAATAAACAGCAATATATGTAAGAAATTTAATATTATATATCTTTTATGCAATATACATATGTAACCAAAGTTTTTGCAACTTACTGCACTCGTTCAAATACAGAGGTAACTCCTACATGTTTTGGCTACCATTGTGACCATCTTAAGTGTGTACATCACATACAGGTTATACATAGATTCAAAATATAACAATGCCATTTGTAAATGCAAAAATACAAATTACAGCATACAACAACACACCGTAAAATTGTATATAATAATGTATATATTTGACCTATAACAGTGTCTGTATTTGTAAACACATATGCTGCAGTCTTCAGTTTGTATTTTACCATTTACCAATGATGATATATTTTAACTATACATATGACATTTGTTTACCATGTACTCCCTGAAGATGGGTTAAACATACAGGTCTTACCACTATTCTTGAACTAGTGGTTCCCATTGTACAGGAGGCTGGGATTCAATACCTGGACCATCCAGTCCGTAGCAAGTCAGAATGCAAGATCAGTCTGGGATTGTGGTCTGTCCAGGCTTGCTGGCGGTCATGTCCTGCCATCAGTCTGGACTTGTGGAGGCTTCTGGCTAGCACTCGGTCCTGGCCAGGATGAACCACAAGCCAGGACTGTTGCACATGAAACCACGTACCAGACTTCTGTGATGCTCTATGCCATAGCATCTGAATCTGACAACACCCATGTCACACTGCAATTGCAAGCACTGTCAACAAACAGTTACAGTTACACTCTGAGCTAAGCCCAGTTCTGATCACATTGCGCCTAAGGCAGCTATGATTGATGTTACGGAACTCGGCTAGAAAGTAATCTGGTGACTATTGTAAACTGCTGACAGATGTCTTGGCTTTCCTTGAATACAAGTGGATTGAGACCCGTTATACTGAAGGACTCTTGCTGTAGGGTTAGCTTTGTATCACAAGTGACAACATAATACCATACATTTCTTGAATAATATGAACATTGTTCATTATCTCTAGGCTGATACTGAGAGAGTCAATTTTTTAATCTCTGTAATGACATGCACACAGCACAAATACACTGGCAACATGCACATGTCCTATTGTAAACATACCTCTTTCACATACATTGGTGGAATACATGAACAAACTATGAACATATAAAAATGTTCATAGTATGATTGTGTATTTGCTGTGCAAAGTGACATACATTCTGCTAAACAGCTATTCTTCAAGCACTCCAACACAACTTAACAACAAAAATTTTTACCAGCTATAATGTTCTAAATTCATGAGACAGTGAAGTTCTAATGGAACATAATTTGCACTGTTTATAGTGGCAGGCGAAACTTCCTTGGAGCTGTTGGATCTAAGTTCCATATTCTCATACTCTCACCCCAGATTTCCAAGAGAGATCGATTTCCCAGCATACAATCAAGAAAGCTGCTACTGTAAAGACTTGCAGTGCCCATACGAATGATATAAAGGATATAAATACTCTTTCATGTTTGCCTCTCATACACACATACACACACTTTTGTGCCGCCCCACAGGAGGCCAGTATGCATCAACATGTGGCCACCAGTCAACATTTACATTGCACTGTATGAGTAATGCATGTAATGCATTTGAAAGACGGATGTCCTGTCTTTCATACAGTGCAAGTTGTAACATATTCAGGCAGGCCTGTGTTTGTCAGCAACTGCTAGAAGTTGGGGTACAGTCAAACGTTGGCTTGTACAGGAAATGTGACAACATTGCATGGTGTTACATGTGCTTTCATTTTGACAACAAGGCATGGAACATAAAATTGTCTCGTACCTCAAATAATAGAATGGAGTAAGTACTTTCCATCTAAATACTGAATTTTTTACAACTGTCACTTTTCCATCTCCTTATGTGAAGATTTCTATGAGAGTGTGAAAAATTAAGGAATCTGCAAAATAGCAATATTTCACATGGGTTACAAAATTAATGTACTAACTTCTGTTTTGAATTTTACGGTACTAGATACTATGACAAGCGGACAACAGAATGTCATAAGGATCTGCTGCCCATTCTTGCCTCTTCCAGTTTTACTGCAGTTCAGTCTAACACAGTGACACAGTCACATTACACTGTATTAAACACAACGATGTAACTACACGTCTTCATCCAGCACTGATGAGTATTGACTCACTATGGGCTCGATGGTCTGGGGATCAAATCCAGATGGGGGGGATGTCTCATCCCCCCATCTGCATCCATTCACACCAGCTCTGGGGCCCACCCAGACTCCTCTGCAGTGGGTACCCAGTCTCTTTCCCAGGGATAAAGCAGCTGTGGTGTGGTATTGACCACTCACCCACCCATATATAGCACTGATGTTTAAGAAATAGTAGAGCTATACCTCTACCCCCTCTCTGGACTTTCATGGTCTGTTCTAGGGTGACTTTTATTTTACCTTTTACAATGAGTATATAAGGCTAATGTAGATGTGAGAGATAAAATACGATTATCTAGAAGATAAATGTCTCTCTTTGTAGGCTAATATGGAGAACAATGTTGATCAGAAAAGATCTTTTTGAGATACTACAGCTATCTCAAGGAGACAACATTTCAAAGATTCAGCAAAGCATGAGACTGTCTCTGCAGTGCTGAGGGCATCTGTAGTACTTCTCAGAACCTTCTCAGAAGAAGGAGACAGATGCTGTACAATTACTGCAATAAGATGTTTTGCACATGGGATAAAAGCAAGAGGACAAGAGACAGGTTTTTAGTTGTGTGCTCCAAACAGTTAAATCAGGAACTTATCCTACCATCAGAAGTTCATGTACTTGAAATAACTGCACATTTTGGTTGCCTAAAAATGCCATTTCAATGCAGTAGTGACAGACACAAGTCAAGTGAAGGATGTTTCTGCTCCAGAGTTGCCATACACAGCCCAAAAGAGTTTGTGATTTGGCCACAGAACAGGATGAAGTATAGCTAGTGAGAGAAGGATGAAAGATCCAATGAGAGCCTTGAAAATCAACATGCATGGAAAGGTAAGTTATACAACACACCTTTTACAAGTGATGAAGCAGTGTCACTCTTTGTGAATACAAAATTTTGTAAGCATCAATATCAAGTGGCAAGGTTGAGAGTGAAGTAAAAGATGCTGACTCATATCCAAACAGCAGGGAAAGGGTTGCTTTTATACAAAGGTGTCATTCACAGTTACTTATTTTCTGGCCCAAGTACAGCAGCTGGAACCTCCTCACCACACAACTCTATGGACAGCAAATGTGCGTGAAATTGCTCTCAATAAGGTTTCTGGAAAAAATATTAGAATTATTATCTTGGTTTCTAAATGGGTTTTGATGGTAACACTAAATATAGTGAGTACAAACTAACGTTCTGTGGCAGACAGAGTGATGGCAATTTGTTCCTAAATTTTCTAGTTCCAATCCAACTAACTGCATCATTATTAACGGAAGAGATGAGAAGGGCATAGAAGTGTATTTCCCACTTGGTTGATTGATTTACTGTGCTTAATTATTATGATAAAAAATGCACGTTCACTCAATATGAAGCCACGAGCAATTATTTCACCCATTAAAATCATTGCCATTACTCAAAAAATAATTTCAGCCAGGTATTAACACAGTCTAATGCACTGTGCATGGCCACATACAAGCCAGCATAATACTCTTGTATGAAGGTTATGTATAAACACCAAGTTCAATGCATTGCCTTTATTAAATAGCAGTGACTCAAAATGTTTGTTTTGCACTAAGTTTGTGGCTGCAGTTGCCAACAGCTGCACTAGCCTGCAGTATCCCCATAGGTCATGGCCACAGTCCTTGCCAGTAAGGTACCAGTACTCAGCCTCTGTCTCCAGCCGATGTTGTTTGGAATTCCTGGAACATTACAAATTTTCCTTTAATATGCTAATTCTCACTCCTAACCTCAAGCCTGCACTACGTAACAGTGAGATGTTAACTTACTGAATGTGTACACACACAATACAAAGAGCAGAAAGTTGCAGGATGTTTGTGTGTCAGGTTATGCAACCCTCCTATAGACGACAGTGTTACTCTTTAAAAAAGAAATAACATTAACTCTAAATTTAGGTATGTATTGTGGGATTCTGCTTCAGTTTGTGAACAATTAAAAGAAAACAATTATGAGTTGTTACTTCTTACATATCCAAAGTCCATGACACATGGAACAGCACACAACATGGCTACCATTAGACTTTTACAGAATTAAAAACCGTATGGCACAAAGTGAAGCTACAGAGATGATGAGACACCATAAAATAATGGTACAATTTGTAATTAGATTCCATGCACCTTTCGGAGTATTACTGAGTGAAGCATCCAAGTTTGCCAGACCTGTGTAACTCCATTTTTTGGGGTATGTTAAACGATTGATTGTATACTAATAATAATCAATTCATTGCAGATGACCCACAACAAAGCACTCGGACTGTATTGTTTTGTCCTTAACCAGCCAAATTCCATGTGCAAAATGCAATATGTTTCTTGCATGTGATGCACCTCCGCAAGCTGAACGACAGCACCTTCATCAAGTACAGTAAATAACACCTAACATTAAGTACATTACATCCCTCAAAAGGATAAGGACCCTGCCTCTCAACAGACTGGGAGAGCACTACCTGTTGCCATTCTAAATGGTCTGATTAGTGACTGTAGGTACAGACCGCTGGGTATCATTTGTGTGCTTCTATACTAAAGCAAGCCAAATTGGAACAAGACAATGACACCATAAGAAAAACACAGAACTTGACCCAGACAATCATCCCACATGCACACTGTTTGTGGAACTCGTTTTCAGTAACAAATATTTTAACACTCTGAAGCACAAGCAGGAGTGAGGCTCCAGCTCTCCTAACTTCCTGCATGGTCCACACCCGAACACAGTTCAGCTTTATATATTCGTGTATTTATTGCAACGCTCATGGCCTGAACTTGGGTTTGGGTTGCAAAGTTAAATATGTCGAAAATGTCTGGGTCTTTGGACCCAACAAAATGCTAAAGTGCTGGAACTCAATGTGTTAATATTCCATCCAACACTACTACATGTCTTTTATTTACAAGCAATCTACATGTTTCGGTATTAACAGACAGGCCATCAATGTGATTTTTAAAAACAAGGTGAAATAGACAATATGTATGGATGAAACTTATACAACAATAATTATACATAGTAAATCTATAATGTTATAAATTTTTCACCTTATTTTTAGATATTGTGTTGATGACCTGATCATGGCCTGTTAAGACTGAAACATGTAGTTGTTCTTAAATAGTAGACAAGTAGTTGTGTTGGATGGAATATTAAAATGTTTGGTACTGAACATTCCAGAAACACAACAGAATGAAATTGATGCAATTAAATAATTTTCTATGTGTAACAAGGAATTAAAGAAGTTGTTACAATAAACTGCTTTTCAATGTGCTCTCCCAATAACACACACTAAATATTCCACATACTTGGCCATTGCTTCACATTTTCCCAATAAACCACAGTATTGACAATGTATTTCTCAGTACAACACTTCATTTTGTTGCAATACAATGACAGTATATCTGTCACACGCTGGCAACTTTATCTCATAATCCCACCATTTTCACACCTTTAAATCCTCAAAACTACGACTACAGTGCAGCTTTATGTTGCATAATTCAGGACACCTTGAGATCTCACAAAAATGGATGAACATTCAATAAAAAATTTAGTCCCTAAAATTTACTTTAAATATGATGCATAATTTTTCCATCCCCTCAGAAATAAAATAGCCTGTAGCCCAGTCACTACTGACTATGCTGTCCTAGCCATCAAGCATCTATGGGAGGACATCAGAATGGATCTTCACCTAACATGGTCTGCAGCTGGTGACTACACTAAATTAATTACTAAACTATTCATACATTAGTAACAAATTCTGCTGCATACCTCAATGTAAAAATACTCACCTTAATTTCAGTTTCACTTCATTATGATTTACAATATTTGATGTATTTACAAACTTCTGAGATATCAACACCGCCACATTTGGCATGATATGTATACAAAAATATCTGATTGTCATACAAGACATTGCTGATGCCTTTGACTCTAAGTTATTTATAAATGACAACAAGAATTTAAAAATACAATTATCTAATAATATCTATTCAGCAATTTTACCAACTAATTTTAAGCAATTTAATGTCAAAACATATATCTGTCTAGAAACCACAGAACCCTCTATAACTGTCAATCAGCTAATACTGACATATAGAACTTTACAATTGTATCTTTGTAACAACGCTGTGGGATCCCAGAGAGAACAATCAGAAAGATCAGTTTATATGTATTAAAATTTACCTTCTTTTCAAACATCATATCATAGTGTGAGGATGGTCAAATGTCACTGCAACATGTAGCTAACCTTTTGAACAGACACAGGCCTCTTAGACATACAATTTAAAGATTTGCCATTGACTTATCATGTAGTTGGACAGTCCTCATGAATGATAAGCAAAATTTAAAGCAGCATTAAGAAAGATACCTACACACTCCTTTTACTCTATAGATGAGTTATTATGTGTAAAGACGATCAATAAAACTGCTTTTATAAAATGTTTCATGAAATTTTAAACTGTAAATTTTGTATATTGTGTATATTTATGACTTATTGCACATCCTAATGTCTCTATGACACAATTATGTCTCCAAGGAAAATGTGTGTGTGTGCGCGTGCGTGCGTGCGCGTGGGTGCGTGTGTGTGTGTGTGTGTTTATTTATTACATGCTCCATTACATAAGTAATACTACATGCTTCCTTCCTATTCTAGTTACAATGTCTTGTTACCATCATTTGCCTTGGTTTTTACATACTACGAGTATGTTTTTGGTTGGCCACACTCCTTGATGTGATAGTTTAGTTATGGTTGTCAAAAGAAATTTGGTTGGTGAATCTAATAAAGGATTTGTAATATTTAGTTATAAGTGTGTGTTTGCTTGTTGGCCAGCCTTCTGATTTTAGAATTGTTGACTTTAGTGTGTCTCTTTGTGTCCTTAGTAAGTCACATTCATATAGCAGATGATCTGTAGTTTGGACTGTTTCGCCACATGGGCACGTTGGCGTGTTGGATAATTTAAAACGGTACAAATATGCATTTATGTTCCCATGTCCTGTGACCATGGTTGTGAAGTTGTGGGAGGGCGTTATTTTCATTTTCTGTCTTTCGGCAATTATCGGAAACTAGTCGTTTGTAATTTTACCCTTGGTAGATGGGTTCCAGTCTCTGTTCCACTTGTCTAAACTTTTGTCTTCGAGTTCACGTTTCACTACACTTTTTGGGACCCTGTTGTAGAATTCTGAGATGTCCAGGTTCGTTACTGCTCCCTATGCTAGGGTGTCGGCCAGTTCGTTACCTATGATCCCGGTGTGTGCTTTGACCCAGCAGAACTGGATTTTCTATTCGGTCTGTTCCAACTCAGTCGCTTTCTGTCTTAATTTTTTTATGAGGTGTGTGTGAATTTTGTTGTTTTGGAGAGAGTCAAGAGTCCTTTGGCTGTCTGTGTATATGGTAACCAACTTATCTGTTGTCTGTGTGTTTTCAATGTATGTATGTATGCATATATGTATGTATGTATGTATGTTTGTATGTAAGTATGCATGTATGTATGTATGTATGTATGTATGTATGTATGTATGTATGAATGCATGCATGCATGTATGTATGTATGTATGTGTTTGTATGTATGTATGTAAGTATGCATGTATGTATGTATGTATGTATGTATGAATGCATGCATACATGTATATATGTATGTGTTTGTATGTATGTATGCATGCATGCATGTATGTATGTATGTATTTTTGTATGTATGTATGTATGCATGTATATATATATATGTATATATGTGTATATATATATATATATATGAATGCATGCATGTATTATATATATATATGTACGGATTACGTGTGTATGTACATATGTATGTATGTACGTATTACGTGTGTATGTACATATGTATGTATGTACGTATTACGTGTATGTACATATGTATGTATGTATGTATGCATGCATGTAAGTATGTATGTATGTACGTGTGTAGTATGTGTATATGTATGTATGTATGTACGTATTACGTATGTATGTACATATGTATGTATGCATGTATGTACGTGTGTAGTATGTGTGAATGTATATACGTATTACGTATGTATGTACATATGTATGTATGTACTTATTACGTGTTTATGTACATATGTATGCATGTATTTATGTGTGTATGTACGTATTACGTGTGTATGTATGTACGTATTTCGTGTTTTTTTAATAATATAAGCATGCTCCATTACTTGTAGTAATACTACATGCTAGGTTTACATTTCCTGTTTATAACTAGGAAGTGCCGATGTTAACATTTGTGTTTGTACGCCATGTCCTTTACAGTACAAGAATTACTGTTACTTGTCAATTATACATGTGTAGCTTATATCTCGTTGGCTCTACTTCACAGAATTATAAAGGTAACAGCTGCAGTAAGGTTCTTTTAACTAAAGTTACAAGTCTATTTGTTTGGTACATATGAGGAATGGTTTCAAATGCTTACTTGTTAACTCCTTGTTGCTAACTGGCCAGCTCCCGGTTTTTAGAATTTCCTGCTTAATTAAGTCTCTTTGTTTTTTATGGCGTGTGCAGTTGTTCAGTATGTGGTCTAGAGTTTGATCCTCCGTGTTGCAGGGCACGTTGTGTTATCCGTTATTTTAAATCTGTACAGGTACGACTTGGTTTTACCATGACCAGTTAATAGTGCCGTGAAGTTCGGGTTTATTGTTATTCGGCGGTGAATCCTCTCCCGTACGTTTGGGAAGATATGTATGTGTGTGTGTGTGTGTATGTATGTATGCATGCATGTATGTATGAATGAATGAATGTATGTATGTATGTACGTATGTACGTGTGTAGTATGTATGTATGTACGTATTACGTGTGTATGTACATATGTATGTATGTATGTATGTGTGTAGTATGTATGTGTGTATGTATGTATATATGTACGTGTGTAGTATGTATGTATGTATGTACGTATGTATATATGTACGTGTGTAGTATGTATGTATGTATG
>Ga0131853_10014499_pt1 | contig 14448 bp, 10 predicted proteins | sample TergutLab28metaG_FD_92764 | JGI IMG/M metagenome (GOLD analysis project Ga0131853, IMG submission 92764) | Labiotermes labralis P1 segment gut microbial communities from Petit-Saut dam, French Guiana - Lab288 P1 (version 2) (version 2) | ecosystem: Host-associated > Arthropoda: Insects >... | reverse complement strand
CGTTGCGCTGACCACGTGACACCCCTCTATCCGCAAAAGTTGGCACTAACTTCGCCGACCGGCGGCGGCCGCTCTGTCGGTATAGTTCGCGTGCGGACTAAGGCCACGGAGTTTAGTTATAGTGAAAGTTGTTCCTCTTCACAACGTGCAGGCTTATACAAGGAGTAGTGGTATAGCCCCACTCATTCTTAACCACAACAGTAAATGGAGGTGAGTGGTTAGTATAATGCTCTGCAATTTTCGCCCCTGTGGAAAGAACCCTTGATACTTACTGACTAAATTGTATGCTCACAAGAGCTGTTCTGGACATTTTTGGAGAAGAGAAAAGTTGCTTACTGTCTCAGAAATTAAGCCCCAGACCATCCAGTTCATAGCCTTGTCATTATTGTACTGTGTTATCGCACGTCTTGTGTTGTTTATATAATTGCACTTGTTCTTCTTTATAACACTTCCTTCATTATTTGTATCTTACAAACTACTGATATGAATTATTTTATCATAATTTTATACAGTAAGTCATGTAAAAAGATGAAGTTTCCTTGATGTAATTGTACATATTCCCCATTTAATGTAAACCTTGATTTACCCTCTAAACGAATGGGTTGGTATTTATATTCTAGCGCATGGTTTCTGGAAAACGTATTATTTGAACAAAAAAATATAATAATATGGCATAGATGGTATATTGTGGAAAATAAAAGAGATTAATGGAACATGTGTTAAAAATACCATATATGTACTTTTTGCATAAGTGTTTAAATTGCATTGAACTTCTAGGGATGGTTTGTTGTGTGGGTTCTTGTATGTGAACACTGATCTTTGAAGGTTTATATTTTAGGTTTATATTAAATAGGAATTTCATTGCACATTATTCTTGATTTCTGTGCATGGCCAGCCCCCATCCCATTCATTTTTTAGTGTCTGTGCTCTGTGTTAGCCAAAGTTGAGTACACATGTAGCCAGATGCAGATACACACACACACACACATGCATGGATTACTGTAAAAGTTTTGAAGTTTTCATGGTAATGAAGTTTCATATTCCAAGTAATTTGGTACCTGGTTGTCAGCATTTCAGAGGGACATACTCTCTTCATCTTCAGGGTAGAAGACATTGGAAATAATTCATTTAAAATGAACTGTACAAATTAAAACACATTATGTCAATGTCTTGGAAGTTTATTGTAGGAAGGACATTTTGTGGCAAAACGAAAACAGTTGGTGAATGCTCTGTGTGTGGTACAAACTGCTCAGTAATGGCATTGGCAATTAGCTCTTGGCTTGAAATGTTTTCACTGTCATAAATATAGATGTGGGTTTTTCAGGTGTGTTAACATAGAATTTGTTAAATTCATTGTTTCTAAAACAAGTACATAGTGTGTAGCTGCAAACTTGAAATGGATTTTGCGATTGTAATGATATGAGAAGTGTAAGCAATAGAGTGACTAGTCTTTAATACCCATTGTGTGGAACTGGGTCATTTTTTACTGGCCTGTGATGTAGAATTAAGCAATGCTGTGTTCACTTACTGTGTCATGTGACTAATGTTCGCTTTGTATTGCTTCCTACAACAAGGTTCTTGATGTAGTGATTGAGGTGTTCAATAATGGAGGTTCTCAGCGACTAGATATACCAGAACCACCGTCTTCCTGTCCTGTTCCTACAGTAGCTACTCCAGAGATGACAAAAGCAGAGAGATTTCAGATATTCCGACAGAGGATGGCTCTGAGAAGACGCAAAGCAGAGATGTATAGTTTATGGTGTGATGCCCTCTACAGGCTGTCTTTGGCAAACCACGTAAGTGATAAATTTTGCAGAATTCAGAATTTACTATGAATTTGTGTCATATGCATTTCTGTTTTTTCTTTGGAAAATTTTCAGAATTTTTAAGAAAGTTGACTTGTTATCTGCTTAGATGGATCTCTGGTTTGTTTGTACCAGCCGTTAATGTACAATAGCTGTCATTACTAAATTATTTTTACTGGTATTTTCACATCTTGTAATCCTGTATTTTGTTAGCAGTTTTCCCAGAGTGTGAAAGTTTGATTTCCAGACTGCCTTATTTACTTATTTAAATTACAAACATTTTACCAGATTTCGTGTCCAAAGGTTGTGGTGCGTAACTATGTGTTACCTTTGAATGTATGTTACACAAAGCCACAGTTACATGATTATGGCCAAAGTTTGGATGTTCTTATCATTGATAGGGTCATGGTTGTCATTATCATAATCGCCGTTGTCGTCGTGATCATCATCGTCATCATTTGGAATGTCTATACATAATTTCTTTATGCAGAAAACTTAATTATTTTTACATGTCCCCATGTGCCTTGTCAGTATCCATGAATGGTTTTTTTTTTAACCAGGTGCTAAACTTTCCCTTATATTTGTCTGAGTGCAAATACTAGGTCTGTTTTCACTTTTCCACTTCTGAAAGAATTTTCTTTGTGTTATTTTCAACTTTATTTGTAACTTCTTTAATAAGTGTAGTAAGAGTGGCATGTTAAAGCTGCTTCGCTGGTCTAGCGGTAGCGTGCTGCCTTTAAGTACCCAAGTTCATGGGTTCAAACCTGGCCGAAGCCGTCAGGATTTTTCAGGGTGAAAAAATCCTCAGCATGCCTTCCTTCAGAAAGGAAGTAAAGCTGTGGGTCCCATGTCGCAGATTTGCAGCATGTAAAAAATCCCTGAATTGACGTGGAAGTCACAATCTCAGGCAAAATTACCGGTTAATTCTCGCCCAAGTAGTTCCACCTTTCGCTACTAGGATCTCTCACGTCATTGTGGACGTGGCGGTACCTGGCGGTGAACATGGGAACGTCCAAACAAACGTTGGGGGGGATAGGGTGAGTACAATAAGCCTACTGGGCTGCAGTACGTGTATGTCATTAGCCACAGGCCCTACTGACGAAGAAGAAGAAGAAGAGTGGCATGTTAGTGTTGTACTCTGTACATTCTATATTACTACCACCATTTTTATAGACATTCGTTACAGTCACAAGTAAAACATGAAGAGCACAAAAATGATCAAATGCTACAAAGTGGGAGCTTCTTAGGCATACTGTGATTTCTTCTTAATACCTGTTTCTCTTATTATAGTTCAGGAAACGTATCTTCTGGCTTCCACATAACATGGATTTCCGAGGACGAGTGTACCCATGTCCACCTCATTTGAATCACCTGGGTTCGGACATGGCAAGATCACTGCTTTGTTTTGCCAAAGGAGAGCCTTTGGGATCCAGTGGTCTCGACTGGCTTAAGGTCAGTTGATAATTTTGTAGGTCACATTTAGGAATGAATGAATGAAAGGAATACACATCACAAGGATAAATTTGATTCAACACATAGGTATATGATGCTGTTGTACATTGTGACACTGATTTCCTAGTTGTAGTGAAATCAGATTAAGGGTGCTCTTCTGATAAGTAGAGGGCCCTTATTTTCAGTTTCCTATTGTAATTACACTGCTGTTAAATGTTCTTTGCATAAAATGTGTCAAACAAATGCCTGTCCAATATGTATGTCCCATTTCCATAACAACTTGACATACAGTATTCTGATAAAACTTTGTATCCAAGCTTAGAGTTTGGTCTTATGGGTTTTGACAGCTTGTAATCTTGTTGTTGGACACTGACACTTTGGGGAAACATTCTGCCTCCATCTTCAGGATTGAAGTGAACACCACAAGATTATCTTATGCGTATTGGACCGTGCATCATCTTGATATTTGAATAAAGGTTGACCAACTAGATGACACTTGCTTTATTATCTACTGCTCAACATGTAGTGGTTCAGCCTGCACTCGGATACCACATCACCAACAGACTATCCTGCTACATAACACCAGCATGCCATAAGTCAGCCTACACAATGCAACAAGTAGTCGCAAGCTCCTGAAGATGGACATATTAACGTCTGAAACATGTTGAGCAGTAGATAATAAAGCAAGTGTCATCTAGTTGGTCAACCTTTATTCAAATACCACAAGATTATATATGATAGATATGTGTAAGTATGTTGCTCAGACTTATGGGATGGTGAGAAAAGATTGAGCCCAGTCTGACACAGTACTGCGATTAGGCAACCCTTTTGAGGTCTTAGTGTGGTGCTGTCACAGGAGGAATTTACATTTGTGAGACATCTGAGATATCATATTTACTTATTTTTTGTTTACTGTTTTGATCTAGATCCACGTGATTAATCTGACTGGATTAAAGAAACGAGATCCAGTGGATGAAAGGCTGCAGTTGGCAGAGGAGCTGTTGCCTGAAATCATGGACTCTGCTGAGAAGCCTTTGACTGTGAGTTGAATGCACAGTAATTCCTTTGAGAACAAAGTAACTGCTTGTGTAACTGTACAGATATTCTTGTCCTTCATAAGGGAGAGGATAAAGCAAATAGCATAAAAATTCTTTACATGTTATTCATGCTGTAGTTATCAGTACCAGTCACAGTGAACGGATTTTTGTTAAATGTTATATTTGAATCAATGGTTAAAATAAAAGTATGATATATCACTTCTGATTACCTGAACAAATCATGATTTCTTGCACGTCTCTATTTTAGTGAAATGCCATGAAGACACATGGAGGGAAGGTAAAAGTTCTGACATTCTTAGACTAGATTAGATGCAAATGTCACAGGCAGTAAAAAATAAAGTTTCAATGTAATGGTTTAATATTTTCTCAGTACCTGTAACAGTTAAGGAGGAAAACATATCTAATCTTTGGAGATGATAGTTTATTCTCATACAGATATTGAGTGGCATATTTTTTGTGAGTCAAAAAGTACCTATTAAAAGAGCTTTTAACCCTTTTCCCTTTTATTTTGGTGCATAATTTACATTCTGAATATGTTCAGACAGCTAGATGCCCATATGTAATTGACGTGCTCATCTGTTTCTAACAAGCACGTGATATGCCCATGGTTCTTCCATCTGGTACAACTGCAAAGGCTTAATCTTGGTAATTAGCCAACTTGATGCACAAAATCTCGTTTTATAATAAGTTTATTAAATGCCTCTATGTGTTTTGAGCAGTATGTGCTCATCATCAGGAGGTCAAAATTGTATTATGCAGCATCTGGTATAATCACGCCTACAGGTGTGATGATACCAGATGCTGTGGAATGCAATTTTGACCTCCTGATGCTGAGCACATAGTGCTCAAAACACGTAGAGGCATTTAATAAACTTATTATAAAACGAGATTTTGTGCATCAAATTGGTTAATTACTAAGATTATACTGAGATGCACGGTCAGCAAAACATCAAAATTTGCAAAGGCTTAGTTGTCTCCTGTTAACTGAAAGGTATTCGTGAAGATTTACTTTGCAAGGTTTGAGGTTCTGACAACTGTATTGCTTAAAGTTTCAAGTCTGCTGAGATATTACCCTCAGTAATGTGGTAAATGGTTATCAGTATTTCCAGGGATCATAGAGCCTTCGCTTTCAGGGTCAAGCACTCTTCTTTCACAGCTTGACCCTGAACATGAAGGCCGTGTGATCCTTTTGAGCTACACATCAAGCATCACGATGTTACATTGCAGAACGCTTGAATCTTCTGGAAACGCATTGCTCATTAAGGGGAGTTAATCAGGAAACTGACTCATGGAGCACAATTCCTATTGACAAGCTAATATTGGTTCAACTGTTCAAGAAATTCTACACGTCTTTGGAGCCAAAAGTTTCATGATTACAGTTATGAGAGCCTGCACTGGCCCAGAAAAATGAAGTGTAAAGGTAAAGGTAAAAAGATAAAGTTCACCCTAGCACAGGCCACGAAGGCCCACAGGGGGAGTGGAAGTATGGTTCTACTCTTTCTTTAAACTCGGCGCTAGATGTGGGTGGGTGGTCAACACCATGCCCCAGCTGCTTTACCACCATGAAAGACCTGTTACCCATTGTATAGGAGGCAGGGTGAGCCCCAGAGCCATTCTGGATGGGAGTGGAAAATCTTGCCCCCTCCGGGATTCGATCCCCGGACCGTCCTGCCCGTAGCGAGTCACTATACTGACTGAGCTGTTTTTTGAGAGGGGTTGATAGAACTTGTTATTGGAGAAAGAATGCATTGCTTGCACACATCTGCACTTTTGCAGTGCTGTTTTTCTTTTTCAGGGTCGAATGTGGTGGGCACAGTCAGAAGAACCTTGGCAAACTCTTGCTAGTTGCATGGAAATAGCCAAGGCCATTAAGTCAGGAGACCCCAAAAGCTATGTATGCCATTTTCCTGTTCATCAAGATGGCTCTTGCAATGGATTGCAACACTATGCTGCCCTGGGCAGAGACAGTGCGGGGGCAGAAAGTGTGAATCTCAAACCATCTGTGAGGCCACAGGATGTGTACAGCTGTGTGGCAGCACTGGTGAGTTAGATCATGTGTGATGAGTTAGCAGAGCCGCTGCACATAGGTGGTATACAGTGTGGGTAATATACTTTCCTACACTTAATAGCATTTGTTGGTTGTGATATTATGTCTAGCAGAGGTGAGTTAGAGTGGGTCATCATGAGTTAGAAGAGGGGTATTGGAATGTGTAGCCGAACATTTTTTATATAGTTGTTTATTAGGATTGCTGGCATCAGTTACAGATGGTTCATAGCCGTATGTTTTGGGCTTAATCTGGCAGTGTATATTCAGAAACGTTGGTGATAGGTAGGAGGGGAGAGATTTAAATGCCGAAACAGTTAGAAGCTGATAACAGATGCTAGCAGTCCAGTAGGGAAGTCAGTTGTGTACGAGAGGTGTGAGTGAGGGAATAGGAGTGACTATGTTACTGTAATAAAATATGATTTAATAGTTTAACTTGATACAGCATGCTTTTTTTTTTTCATTTTATCAATGACAAATTGAGTAAATAAAACAACAAGTAAAAAGAAATAATTAAAACTATATTTTATTCGGTGAACCACACCCGTTTACCTAAAGAGGATCACCTACCAGACTGAGCATGTCAAGACAACAAAGTTACAAATGGTGATCGTGTACATGTGTATCGTGAATCCTTTAAGAATTCACTTTGCCAGCCGCGGGCATCTGCTGATTGCCAAGTGAGGTCTGACAATTCAGCTGTTTATTCATAACTGGTCAGTGAATGGCTGAGCATATAGATGCATCATGTCACTTCCTGTATCATGTGTAGAGCAGACTGGCAGAGTACCTTTTAGCATACAAGTAATCACCACAAAAACTTGTGCTGAAAATCTAACATTGTAATTTCTTTGTGAGTTTAGGTGGAGCGAGAAAGATACAAAGATGCTGAACAAGGTCTGCAAATAGCCCAAGTGTTAGAAGGCCATATCCATAGAAAAGTGATCAAGCAAACTGTCATGACAACTGTGTATGGGGTAACACGTTTTGGGGCTCGCCTTCAAATTGCTCGCCAGTTGAAAGGTAAATGTGAGGGCTATGTGAAACATATTTACACTGTTGCTACTGTATATGACCAGCCCCTGAAGAATTTACAGGGCTGCAGGTCTAGTTCAGATGAAGATTTTGAGGCCTTGTTGTTGCAGTAATTTCAGCAGCAGACTGCATAGCTCTTTGTAGAGGTGTAAGTTGGCCACTTTCCATTAGTACATCCTGCTATTCTTATACTAATGTGTCATGCTGTCTATGTGAAAGAGTTTGTCCAGACTTTTCCAGTGGTCACATCTTGCAACACATTTAATAGTGTTAAAGTGATATCTTGCAAAGCACTTTCCTTTTGATAATTCTGTTCTTTTGGGATATGGTACTGCATAACTGGGTGATTGGACTGATTACCTACTTACACATCATCATATCGGAGAAAAATGGAAGTTATAGCATTGCAAAAATTTCAAAACTTACTCTATTTTTATTGGGAAACCTGCTGTACTAGCCATCATAATGCCTTTTTTCAAACCTTCTGTTTCTTTTACTGTGTAGTATGTTGAGAAAAGTTGTTGTCATGTTGCCTAATGTGTCAGCTTACTATAGAATAATTGCATACTGACTGTTGTCAAGAATGGCTATACTACAATCTCTCAGACTGTATGTGGTGTAGTTGCAATTTACAGGACTTCTTGTGGCTCGCAAAAGAGCCACAAGTGTATGAAACTACCTCATTAAATGTCATGTGAAACTGAATGTACTGAATTGATTTTTGTTGCTCCTACAGATTTAGAAAACTTCCCTAAAGATTATGTATGGCCAGGATCAACATATCTTGTAGGAAAGACTTTTGAAAGCCTGCAAGAAATGTTTACATCTACAAAGGAAATTCAGGTTTGTGTTAATATACAGCAGTGATAATGTTTGTGATAGTCATTGTGAACATAATATTATTGGAGGTGTCACTTTTTTTTGTTTGTATACAGTATTGTGATAACTTTTATGGTAGTCACTGTGTACATAATAGCACTGGAGGCTTCAATTTTCTTGTTAGTATACAGCCATATGGTAACTTTCGTGATAATCATTGCAAATGTCACAGTGATAGAGGCATCATAGCCTAGTCACTGCAGGGAGACTTACTATGGTGGCTGTGATGATAGAAGTTATATTTCCTACAGTGTTAGGGACTTTATTCTTTGCTACCGTATCAAAACCAGCTGTGGGGACCTCTCTGTCTTCTGTTCTGTGGGTACAGGTAGAGAGAAGTTACTAAGCATGTTGATGGTTAGTGTTGCTTCATCTAGCACTGAAATTATAAGCAGGTGAATTTTTTTTAAGTGTGTGTGAGAGAGAGAGAGGGAGGGAGGGAGGGCGTGATGCTGTCACTTGTGTAGACTGTACATTGTTGATAAGAATACATGTAACTTTACCTCCATTCACCCCTGTTTATTTTCATGGTACTAAAGACAAAATTTACTTTCTCTTTAGAAGGCTTATCAAAGAGTAAACAGAAGCTGTATATTTTGCTGTTGTATTTTACTAATTTGTTCATGTATTAAAATACTGACTTCTTTCTGCCAGGACTGGTTTACTGAATGTGCCCGACTCATTTCCCAAGTTTGTGGTCAGAATGTAGAATGGGTCACACCTTTGGGCCTTCCAGTTGTTCAACCCTACAGCCGTCCCAATAAGAAGCTAGAAGTTAAGTCCGGTGCCCAGAAAATCAAGGAGCACTATGCGCTGGATATGTTTGAGTAAGCTGACCCCAATCCACTACAGCCTAAGTCATGCATTGACATGGAAGGAGTATACAGTCAAACCTTGATATGTTGCTGCTGTTTGTTCCCTACAATTTCTGATGATATATTATGGGTTTTGTAAATCAAAAAATGTACCGTGCAATCTACAGAAATTACAGTAGAATAAATGTTGCATGCTTTATCTTTGCCCTCTATTACTTTTTGAACCACCATACAGTATGGTCTCGTTTTACGACAGGGGTTATTTTCTCGAATATTTGGTTGTAAATCGAATTGTCGTAAAACAAGTAATATTTAAATGGTTTAAATTGAGATACGTTCGTGGGCCAAACAAATTAGTCAGTATTATAATTTACATTATTTCTTAACATTATATCATACAATTCTAATTTAATGAATTAGGTATATAGAAAAAAAAACATAATTGAAAAAATTTCAATCAAATCACCTTTTATTTTGTTGAAGAAGGCCCAGGCCATGGTTCAGAAAACGTAAAGGAAGAATGTAACGTCAACTGTTCTGATTTTTTCTTCTTTTGTGTCTTTTGGTAGATGTCATGGGTGGAAAAATCACAATCACCTTAAAAGAACTGCACTAAAATAGAAAAAGAAGAAACACATGCACGCAGGAAAAGAGGCAGAAGCGCACTGTGTAGAGAAAGGACACTTGAGTTGCGACAGTGATGCACCGCAGGTCAGGAGTGCTCGGTCTGACTTGACAAGGGTCATTAAAGTGAATCATCGTAAAATGAACCATCACAAAACGAGACCCTACTGTACTATTATTCTGTACATAAATAAGGTTACCTTGTCTGATGGCACTTTATTTGTTTTAGGCGGCCAAACGTGATGAAACAGAAGAATGCTTTTCCACCAAATTTCATTCACTCCTTGGACTCTAGTCACATGATGCTGACTTCTCTCTTCTGTGAAAGGGAAGGCATTACATTTGTCTCTGTTCACGACTGTTTCTGGACTCACCCAAGCAGTGTAGCTATTATGAATAAGGTACGATTGCCTGTCAGATGCAAGGATAAGCTGATAGTGTCAGCATTTCCAAGTGTTTATATCCCACTCATAACTTCTTAATCAATTCGTAAATTTTATGGAACTTGGTGTGCACTGTATACCGTCAAATGCTACCATTTAGTTAGTAGTACCGAATGGCCATGCATGACACGACACATAAGGGTGCAGATTATATCATTAATTGCTTACTTACATATCTGATCTACCAGCCATTTGTTCTTAAATCTGGGGATAAAGATATGGTACATGATTTTTTGTTTCAAAATTTCTTGTCTTAATGGGGGGGAGGGGGGTGAAAATTATTTACAGCATAAATAATGTGAGTAAATGTGATAAGTAACCATTGCAGGTAGGTGTGTGAAATTGTATGTTTACCTACAACTATTCAATGAAGATTTCTGTAATGTGTTAAAAATTACAAACCTGGCAGTAGTGCAAAACGTAATATAGTCACAGTCTGCACTAGTGGAAACTGTGCCCAGAAACAGATCAGTAGATCATTAAGTTGCTTTCAATATGTTCCCAATTAATTTCTTCCCGCAAGTTCTTGTTAAATAAGTGATTCAAACAAGATATTCATGAAAGTACCATCCCCAATTTTCAGGTTTGCAGGGAGCAGTTTGTATCCCTGCATTCACAGCCTATTCTGGAGGATCTGTCAGCGTTTCTGGCACGGAAATACAGCTATGCAGAAAGGTAAGTTGTAATTTTTTTTTTATGTGTATGCACTGAGATTTCAGTGAGAAACTGCAGAAAGAGTCTCACATTAAACTCCATCTCATGAAATTCAAAGAAAAGAAGTATACAAATTATAGCATAGAAACAGATTTAGTTGTGTACAGGAGCAGAAACTTTGCATAAAAATAGAAAGTAAGTGCTTGAAACTGTTATTTGATCAGTTGTTTTGTATGGATGTGGAATTGGTAGATACAGAGTAACAAACTTTTCAAGAATATATAGCATAGAGTGAGCCTAATCGTTTGTGCTCTTCACTTAATATTGTTAGGGAGATTAAATCAGAAAGGATGAGATGGGCAGGATTTGAATTTTCATAAGTTTGTTATTTATAAGCCCTGCTACAGCTTTCAAACACACTCCGGTTTTTTTTAAGGTCAGAAGTGACAGACTATTTTTGTATGTATATTGATAAATGAAAATTCAAGTCTTCTGTGACTGCTGGGGTCCTGAAAGAGAAGGCACCAAGCTCCTCTAGAACACTGGCAATTATGTACCAATCAACATGTTGCAACAAGCCATTGTAACAGTTTTCACCAACTCTGCCATGAAAACCTCATGTCTCACATCTTGCTAAGTGTAGGGTGTTGTTTAAAGAATCTGATTGGTGCCTGCTTGACGCTCAGCTAGCATTATATTGTTTGCTGAGTTTCAGGAGTTTTAACGTTCATTGGTGGAAGCAAGAAAAAGATTCACAGTAATAATAACCTTTAGAAAGTCTAATAAAAACTGACCAGTGGTACAGCAAATGCTGCAAATGTTGTTCTCCTGGCCGAATGCACTCCATATTTTGGCACAATATTTACTGTATGGAGTCCTTCCCCGGAAATTGTTGAAATCTCACGGATGTTGTTTATTAGTTCTTCCAGACTGTGGGGCATTTGTTTAATACACTTTATACGCTTTCCCACACGTAAAAGTCACACAGTGTTAAATCAGGGAAACGTGGGGGCCAGAGATTGCAGCCATTTATGAGGCCATTGAAACTCAACCAAAAAGAACTATGAAACATGAACTGTATGTCATCTATGCTATGCATACATTTTCTGATGTGTTTTTTCCTCATTTGTGTGTGTGTGTGTGTGTGTGTGTGTGTGTGTGTGTGTGTGTGTGTGTGTGAGAGAGAGAGAGAGAGAGAGAGCATGCACATATAGGCTGTCCAGCAGAATAAGAGCAAGGGCACTGAGACATGCAGCTTAGAGGTCATGCCTCACCAAACCACCTGTCTGTTGTAATAAGCGCATTCTTCTTCTGTTTATTTTGTTAAGCAAGTACTATTATCAGAAATTGTGTGTGCTTTCTTATACTTGTATCATTTGTATTTATTGTTGCAGAGAATTTACTAATGATGGATCTGTGAATGATATGACAAAACACAGGCTGAACAAGATTCTGAGGAGGCTGCCATCGAAAGGAGACTTTGAAATTGATAGTGTGTTGAAGTCTGTATACTTTTTCAGTTGAATAGACATTAATGTTTCTTTTAGCACTTGAAGAGTAGCTGAGTTACACACGTTTTGTAAGTGACGCTTTAGAAACATGAACTGTTATATTCATGTGAAGCAGCTGTATGTTTTCTTACCAACTGTTGACACAATAACAAATCAAAACCAAAATGGAGACTATCTTAAATTAAGGCTGATAGTGTCATTATCCACACACTGGGTATGGGTGTTATACCACCATAATTTCATTTCTTGAATTAGTGGCGTTTCAGCCACACAGTTTGCAGTGATTATACTGCCAGTGTGACTTGGTTGCTAGACGTACGGTGCGTAACATACACGCCAGGTTACCCTTTACCCTACACATTTATTGCCTTGCTGCATCCCCGAAATGTTATTTACTTGCAAGAAAATTGAAGTAACCAGATACTTGTCTCTGGAGGGTTCTGGAATAAACATCTTCAATTAATGCTAAGGGTACATTTAAGAATTTTGTCTGGAACAATTTCAGGTACATTGTATCACAGCTAGTGTCTATGAACAACTTTGTGTTGGTGCAGAATGTTCATTGCCCCTATTTCTGATTTCAACAGAAAATACACGCATCCTTATCTATGTCTGTATCCACTGACCCCTTAGCCCCCTCAATGGCACAACTGTAAGTGGAATTTTAGAGCAGTATTCACACAGTTTTATCTTGTTTCTGAGCAGTATAAAAATAATGGTGTCAGAAAGGGAAAGCCTTTAGGGTTCCAAATAATTTTTATATCTTAAATTGATAAAGTGATGGTTAAAATGACTAAACAACTTCATGAAATTAAAAATATGGCACAAATAATTCTATATTCAACAAAATATAAATAAATAGCAGTCAAATTATGCACTGTATACAAAAAAAATGGCAGCCACTCTGTGCAGCTCTAATTGCACTACTACACTGCAAGTCAAGGAATTGTATAATACAGACTTCCAAACACTGGATACTACAGCATTCCATATACAGTGTGGCAGATGTGCCAGTCTTGGGAAAACTTGTGATCACATTGAGAGTCTTTGTAGGGTAACTTGTGGCAGTGATGATACACGTGAACGGCTTTACTGAATACATAAGATATGCAGTGTTGCGAGCACAGGATGAATGTGGGGGAGGACAGCATTGAAGATGGGAAAGAGGAGCAAACGGTTCTAACACTTTGAGAGGCAGGTACTGTTCTTCAGATTGTGCAGTGGCATACCAACTGATTTAACCCTTTTGTTTTAAAAGACAACTTTAGTTGACATGTAGTCTGGTGCTGAGAAGACCAATTTCTGCTGAAGTCGCTAACCAAGCACATGGAAAGTAATGAATGGTGGCCATTTCAAAATAAGCCCCCACATTTTTGCAGACTAGGACACTTAATACCAGTGCCAAAGGTTCCAAATTTATGATGCCAGCTTGCATGCAACTGACTGAGAAAGGAAGTTGCTCTTTATATGTTGTACATGACAAAGACAGCAATTTCTATTCTAGATGACTTCAACACATAAAACATCTGGTATGTATGCTTGCGCTATATATTTTGTTTCATCTTATTGTAGTTTGCATACATTCCAACTCACAACTTCTTGTTTGCCAGTTTATCATCCACAGCTTTTGTTTTCCTTAACTTATCTGTTAATGAATCTAATTTAATATGTTTTAAGTATTCTTACATCTTTCTGTGTTTTCTAGATCATTACACAGTTAACAAAGTCCAGGCGTCAAGTAGTCCAAAACAGTAAGATGCTTATTCCTGTCATGGCATGATTCCGCTTTGATGCTGAAGTCTATTGTCTGCAGACTGTATGCCATGGCTTTAATTTGTTGTAAGTGGTCTGCACATGGTAGTAAAGCTGTAATTGCGGCTGACAGGTTATGAAACAACTTGGGTTATATAAGTGGTGCATATAACCAGTAAAGCTGGGTACTGATACATGTAGGATAATTACTGTAAAATTAATGACATACTTATTCTCTGAATACAATATTACAATTTCAGTGGAGTGCGATCTCAATCTCTCAGGTAATACGATAATTACTGTAAAATTAATGACATACTTATTCTCTGAATACAATATTACTATTTCAGTGGAGTGCGATCTCAATCTCTCAGGT
>Ga0131853_10014498_pt1 | contig 14449 bp, 9 predicted proteins | sample TergutLab28metaG_FD_92764 | JGI IMG/M metagenome (GOLD analysis project Ga0131853, IMG submission 92764) | Labiotermes labralis P1 segment gut microbial communities from Petit-Saut dam, French Guiana - Lab288 P1 (version 2) (version 2) | ecosystem: Host-associated > Arthropoda: Insects >... | reverse complement strand
GACCCGTTGCGCTGACCACGTGACACCCCTCTATCCGCAAAAGTTGGCACTAACTTCGCCGACCGGCGGCGGTCGCTCTGTCGGTATAGTTCGCGTGCAGACTAAGGCCACGGAGTTTAGTTTTTAGTTAGCGAATATTAAAGGGAGGGTGGTAAGAGGAGGGGGGTAAAGTAACAATTGTCATAATTCACTTCCTTCTCCAAATTTTATAATGCTAATAATTGTAAGATAGGTGGAACATGCAGTATGCATAGGGGATATATAAATGGATACTCAGATTTAGTGAGTAAACGTGAAGGGAATAGGCCACGTGAGAAATCTGGTGGTTTTACGTACCGTATGTCAATGAAACGAAGTTTAAAGCACTTCTTTGCTCCCGTCTGAGCTGGATTCATGATGCATGGTGCGTTTTAATGGCGCAGTATTTTGAACAAGAAAATAAACATTCTGATTCCACTTATGGATGTTATTTTCACCAGCAAAGTGACCGTTACCCTGTCACTGAATACTTTGTTATTGCCTTGTGTTTGTCGATAAAACACACTTTGAGAATTGCGGTATATATTGTAGAAGAAGAAACATTAGACTGTATAGAAAGTGAAAACTACAGTCGAACCCACTTAAAATGACGTCAGTTTGTGCGACACCTCGTCTATAACGTCAGATATTCTGTGGTAACAATTTTGCTAACCATAACAATATACTCCTCCATTAGAACAACACTCGTTTAAAACGACACAAAATATTCGGCCCCTTTCTTGACGTTGTAAACGAGTTTGACCCTGTCACTTGCTTTTATGTAATTTTTCATAAATCAGGACTCAATTCGTATTCTTAGACAACTAAGAAGCCACGTGGCAGTATTTTACATTAATTTTTATGTTTATCAGATCAGGTTTTGGTGTTTTCTAATTATAGGATCGTTAGCAAATAATTAAGTTTTCAGGACTTCGAAGGAAGTAGTCGTAGGTAACTAGATATATTACCCGTGGATTTGTCTGCAAAGATTGAGAAGACCTTCAGTCACTTTACATAGTCTCCGAGCGGGATTTGAACCCAGCGACATACAGAATCAGCGACAGTTACAACACTTCAAAGAGTAACACACGGTTTAATTACAGTAACATACTTAAAGAATAAGGTGACAGTATACACTGTGGGAAACAGGATGGATTTTGTTTTGCAGATAGAAAGAGATTGTTGCAATTCACAATTATTTTCAATCACAATTTTAAAAATTCTTTAGGATAAAGTGGCACGTGTTTGAGTATGTATTGTACTGGGGGTGTTAATTTGACGGTAAAAGTTCAAGTATACGGGTAACGAGCTACGTTTTTAAGAGACTCGTTGAGAAAGATGAGCTGAGTTACTTCATAATACACTGTGAACTTTTGGCCACAAGAAGAAGCTGCGAGTAGAGGATAGCAGTGCGATGGAAGAAGTCTTAGGGACGGCCACTTGAGAACCTCATTACCGAGGATCATTTGCCGTGCTTGTAACCGCGTCAGCTCTCATGTGTTCAGATTGGTATCATGCACCGGAGTTCAGAATTTATTTTCATTGTTAAAATAATTTCAAAAGACAGGCAACGCTCGTAGAACGTATAACTGAGGCGCGCTCGTGCAGCCATTGTTGCTGTGGAAAAGCAATAAGTATTACATATTTTCAGTGTTTGTCTGCAGCCTTTAATCCAGCATGCAAAGTGCGTGAGCCGTATTGTGTTGTCATCTTTCATCTATGACCTGTCCGTCTGTACCATATTTTCCCACATTATTTCATAAACGGCACGATTTTCGGGAAAGAGTTACTGAACATAAAATGTGTTCTGATTTTCTCTACAACTTTTGTGTGAAACATTTCTCATTCTGCGAAGAACTGAGCGAGATATTATCATACATGTGCATAGCTATTCATGTAAAGTATTGGTCATTATTTTATTTACAACAGTTCGCCACTGGATCGTTACTTTAATATTTTACTCTTTGTGCCAAGATCTTTAAACTGTCTCTTTACATCGGGCTCTCAGACTATCAGTTTCTCATCACACTCATGCGTGCCAGATGTCTCATCTGTGTCCGCCATCTGAATTACAAATTATGAAGTTCTATATTTTCCAGTATTTTGCATCTTCATCTTTCTTATCTCCAAATATTCTCGTCAGCACGCTGCTCTCGCTTACGGTGCTCTTTCCAGGGCTGGCTGCAGGGGATGAAACGGGTGGGTAGTCTCCCAGGACCCCGAATGTAGAGAGGCTCCAAATCGGCCCCTGATTGCAGGAGGAAAAAATACTCCTTTTTAATTAAGTAAAAAACCATATGCATAGTGTGGCCGGTGGTTTTTTTTTCGTTAGGTCTGTGGCCTTTTGGTCGTCCGTTCATGACTGAACCCATTCCCGGCTGTACAGTGGCGAATGTGATCTAAAGGATTTAACTGTTTGACGTTCAGATGAACGTGCATCGTGATAAATTCTTATAATAAAACCAAATAGATGCACTAATTTCTCAAATTTATTTTTGGAATAAAACTCTACATGTTTCGGACAGTTCCTTTGTCCATCATCAGGAGTTTTTTCACTGTACACACACCAATGGTATACGTCATACAGTTTTGCAGGTTTGCTGGCAGCTTGCGAGCAGGATCAGCCCGGAACTGTGTTGCGTCCTGATCCTGCTCGCAAGCTGTCAGCAAACCTGTGTAACATATACCATTGCTGTGTGTACAGCGAAAAAACTCCTGATGATGGACAGAGGAACTGTCCGAAACATGTAGAGTTTTATTCCTAAAATAAATTTGTTGCAAAAACTGAAAAGGCGGACAGACACCCGTTCCCCTAAAGTCGGCCGTGCCCCTTTCAATGACGTGACAGACTCGTGCACCTGAAAAAGACCCACTTGTGCAGTTATATAATTCCGAAGTTTTAATTTCTTCTGAGTTCGCAGTAAAGATGTCTGTTCGCCAGTCTGGCCGTCCGTCCGTCCGTCTGTGTAGAACAACTGGGCTCCCACTGGACGGATTTTCATGAAATTTAACATATATCGCGAAAAGTCAAGTTTCATCAAATTCTGATAAGCTGACATGAAAACCACTATATATTTTTGATTATATCTCCCTCATTTCTTCTCATAATTAGGAATGTTTCAGACAAAATTTGTAGAGAAAATCAAAACGCATTTTATGTTCAATAACTTTCTTTTCGAAAATCTTACCGTTTATGAGATAATGTGGAAAAATATTGTAGAGCCGGACGGGCCATGACTCCTGCCCTTTACATCCTGCATACCTAAGGCTACAAACACACATTCATAGTACTTAATAATTATCGTATTTTCACTGCAACAATGGTTCCACGAACGCGCCTCAATGTTACGTTATACGTGCGTTGCCTGTCTTGTTAATTTCTGTTGGGTTCACAGTACGATGGATGAATTCTAAGGAAAACACTTCGTCATTTTCTGCTCCCTACACTCATACAAGCTGATATCCTTCCTCTTTGGTGTTTAGTTGTGTAAAATTTTAATAAGAATTTTTCTGAAATAAGTTCAGCCGGACAGGAAGAGTTGCATCCAGTTTACTGCTGTGTTTATAGTTAAGAAATAAAGGGTATCCATGAGGAGCTTAGTGATCTGTACCCCTCACCAAATATTATTCGGGTGGTCAACTCAAGTAAAATAAGATGGGCGGGGCATGTAGCGTGAATGAGGGAGAGGAGAGATGCGTACAGGGATTTGGTGTGGAAACCTGAGTGAAAGAGACTACTTGGAAGACCCAGGCGTAGGTGGGAGGATAATATTAAGGTGGATCTTCAGGACGTGGGAAGGAGGGGCCTAGACTGGATTGAACTGGCTCAGGATAGGGACAGTTGACGGGCTGTTGTGAATGCGGCAGTAAACCTTCGGGTTGCCAAAATATGCGGGGAATTTTTTGACTAGCTGAGGACCTGTTAGCTTCTCCAGAAGGATTTTGCTCCATGGAGTAAGTACGGAAGTAAATAAGTAAATAAACAAGTAAGTAAATAAGTACGTAAATAACTAAGTACGTAAGGGTACCCATGATTTTAGGGAATAATGACTGAGTGGCACGTTAATCATGGTCAGTGGAAAGTTGAACTTCAGATGTATTATCGTTCTTGTGGGTTTATAAATATGTTAACTGCCAGCTGTGTCTAGCGTCAGGCGGTTTAAATCATCAGCATTAACCGTTATCCTGCTAACGTGGAGAATATGGTGAGCTGCTAATAATGCCAGCCAATAGCAGATGGGATTTAACTGGGCGTTCAAAGGGTTAATTCTGCTTGAATGTCAACACATCACCACAGTGAGTTCGGATTTGCGGTGCAACAAGAGAGGTTTCAGTTCTTCAAGCTATAGGATATGCTGCTTCTGTCTTCAGCGGAAATAAATACGGTGAACAAATCCACTGGGGTCCTCCGAAATATTGATATGTAACGATCACACTACCCTCATCGTGTTCGAGAAAAAGATGCTGAGGAAGGTGTTTGGATCTGAGTGAGGCAAAGTAGCAAGAGGCAGTTTGGAATTTCAGTGTGAGAAGCTTGACGATTTGCAGCCGTAGCCGTGCAATATCCGGGTGGTCTAATGAAGAAGATAGGCAGTATACCTGTAATGTAACACCGAGGCGCTCTCGCGTAAACATTGTTGCCGTGAAAAAGCATTCAGTGTAGCATATTACGGGTTTTTTTATTTTCGTTGTTACAACGTGCATGTTGTTGAGTTACTCAATTATTTATACTAACCACTGCACATATATAAAATTTATAAAATTTAAACATTAAAACATTAAAAACGCTCCGACATGTTTCGGTCATAGGACTATCATCAGGGAGCTATATCGTCCTTGCTAAAGTCACACTATAAAAAGTCACATTAATTTCGCTGTGCCAGTTGGGTGTTGTGGCAGCATGCTGTGTTGTGTAATGTTATGTTGCGAAGAGTGCCCTGCTACGGATGTGCATACAGAATGCACATCCGTAGCAAGGCACTCTTCCCAACATAACATTACACAACACGGCATGCTGCCACAACACCCAACTTGTACAACGAAATTAATCTGTGACTATTTCTAGTGTAACTTTAGCAAGGACGATATAGCTCCCTGATGATAGTCTTAGGACCGAAACATGTCGGAGCGTTTTTAATGTTTTAATGTTTTTATGTGTAAATTTTATATATGTGCAGTAGTTGGTGTAATAATTGAATAATATTATGGGTTTATCTGTACATTCTTACCTTCGCTGTACAGCATACGAATCGAATCTTTTCTGTGCATTACTTCTTTTCTCATCTGTGGCCTGTCTGGCTGTACAATGTTTTGCCACATTATCTTACAACCCGCACGATTTTCAGGGGAAAAACGTTATGGAACGTAAAATGTGTGTTTTGATTTTTTCTACAACTCTTATCAAAAAGGTTTCTCATTCTAAGAAGAATTAAGCGAGATTCTGTCATAAATGTACAAAGGTCTTCATTTAAAGTAACCGTTATTTTTGTCATATTTTAACGAAACTTGGATTTTATCGACAGATTTTCAGGAAGCCGTCATATACGGAATTTCATAAAAATCCGCCCTGTGGGAGACGATTTGTTCCATGCGGAAGGGCGGACGAACGTGACGAAGCTAATAGTAGCTTCCGCAATTTTGTGAACGCACCCAAAAATTAAGAGATTTTTGTCACGTATCGTACGTTCGGAGGGAGTAGAGGTCCTTACAGATTTTTGGTGGGAAAACCTGAAAGAATGAGACAGATTGGAAGACAGGATCAGATGGGAGGATAATATTAAAATGGATGTTAATGGCATAGGATGGAGGGGCGTGAACTGGATTAGACTGGATTAATCAGAATGGTCAAGTGGTGGGGTATTGTGAAGGAGGTCAAGAAACTCCGGGTTTCATAAATGCGGGGAGTGGCTAGACTAGTTGACGAACGATTTACTTTTAAAAAAACGATTCTGCTGCATGGTGTTAGGTAGGTAGGTAGGTAGGTAGGTTGATAGGTACCCGGCATCAAATCCAAGCAGACAACAGTCTTTATCTGTGGTGGAGTAACCACCACTCCTTGCAGACATTTCTGATTTGAAGTCCGGCTCCCAATCTCATTCTTCTCAAATCGAGAAGAATTAGATTGGCGACGCATATAGCACGTACGGGGAGAGGGGAGGTGCATTCATGGTTTTGGTTGGGGAACCTGAAGAAACGAGACCACTTGGAAGACCCAGGCGTGGATTAGTATTAAAGCACGTAGATGGAAGGATAATATTAAGCTGGATCTTCATGAATTGGAACAAGGAGTATGGACTGGATTGATCTGGCTCAGGTTAGGATCAGGTTGCGGGCTCTCGTAAACGTGGTAATGAACTTTCGACTTCCATAAATTGCGGTGAACTTCTTTACTAGCTGAGAAACTGTCATCTTCTCAAGTAGGACCCTGCTCTATGGAGTAAGCTCCCCCCCCCCCACCCCCCCACCTCGCTTCTTCTACACAAGTGCCACTGAAACTGGAGTTGTAACAGTCCTTTCTTGCAGACTTCAGGTCCCCATTTCGTATCGATCTCGAGAACATCTGATCCAATTTTGATACTTATCGATTCTTACAGGAACGAATGGTATAGGCTAGAACCCTCAAGCCAGCGAAGTCTCCCGTTCCCTTTCCATTTCATCATGAACACAGTAATCTTGCCATTCGTTGATGTCACCTTTCTAGTTGTGAAAGGCGTTTTATATAAGCTACGAAATAAGAAATCCTGTCGTGAAGTCTTAACGATCACCGTGTGGATAAAAATAAACTAAAATCCGTTAACCAGACGACAACCAAATTCCTGATCGGGTATAAAGTTTCAAACAAGAAACACTGTTACCGGTTAGCTAAGCCTGTCTCACACCTCAGGGAATATATGGACGAACAAAGTCGTGTAGAAGTAGAGAACCAGGTATCTCCCGACAGCTGCGTTGTGTGGATACGTTACGTGTGGTAAGCCTCGTGGTTCGCCTTTAATGTGTTTTGAAGTACTCCCACGTCCCATATATGCAGCTAGCTGTGCAGGTAGCAGACTTTCTAAGCATTATAATGGTTCTGAAATCCCATAATCTTTTGCCCGGAACCAAATCCAAACCATACATTCCGAAATTATTACGCGTGTATTAGAGAAGTATAAAATGAAAGAAAATGAACCATCGATCGCATCTCAACTCTGATAAATCGGAGTTAGTGCGTTACCGCTGTACCAACCTGCTTGGTTCAATTTTTTTTTAAGGATGTGATAAGGAAAGGCATTGGTTTTTCTCGGTGTATTATTAGGAATGAATTGCTAGCTTGGTTCTGGGCTGATAGATGTAGGCGATTCGAAGTTTGTGGATGAAATCCACGTTCGGTTACCATCAGACCCACGATTTTATACCCAAACACCAGCTTAGCTCATGGAAATATAAGATACTGTTCATGTGTCGATATTTTTAGATGAAATTTCATGCAATGAAGCTCAAGTTCGGAGATTTGTTGACTAGAAGGTATTTGGTTTGGTACACGCTAGAAAAGTCGATTTCGTTTCTCAGAGTGGTCGCGTTCTATCCTTCGCAACCTCGTCCAAATCGGCTTTGCGCCCCGCTCATCCTCCTAATCAGTTGTTATTTCCCAGGGAATAGAGAGATCTGGTTTCGAAGCTGACCATCACGTCTATTGAACCTGATTCAACCATGTAAATTTCCCGTGGAGAAGAAGAAGGAGAAGAAGAGGAAGAAGAAGAAGGAGAAGAAGAATAAGAAGAAGGAGGAGGAGGAGGAGGTTACTGGTTTCCAATTTTGCGAAGTTTATCTTGGACTTGACTGTTATGATTGGATATTTTAAATATTCATTACTTGTTCCCCTAATTTGCGACACCGTGAACTGGCCGCTCTATTGTCTGTCACTTGCAGCTGTTACAGACACTTCTTTAAAAACGTAACCTCAAACATTCCGTAAGAAATCAGTGCTTTTTTTCGTAACCACCCAAATTCTGAAACTTCACCTGTAAGAAACAGCGCTTTCCCCCCCCCCCACGAAATAAGATGTTGTTCAGTTGTGGAAGTAGCGCTAGAGTGAAGGTGGTACAAACATTACAGACTGATGCTTATCGTTTAAACATTCAGCGTTTGTACAAACGTCACTCAGCTTGTGAATCTTATGTTTATTGGGCCGTGCATCATTGTGATAACTGAAGAATAAAAAACCAATTAGATGCCACTTGTTATTTTATTATACATCTTATAGGCTCAACATGTTTCGACCATTACTATGCCCATCATCAGGAGCTCGCGACTGTGATGTTGTTTGCCACATTGGTCGTGTCGTTTTGGGTTGCTGTATGTTGGAGGTTAGGTGTGGTTAGGCTGGAGTAGTGTCTGGGCTGCAAGCTAAAGCCTGCAGCCCGGAAATCATAGTCGCGAGCTCCTGATGATGGGCATAGTAATGCTCGAAACATGTTGAGCCTATAAGAAGTACAATAAAATAGCAAGTGGCAACAAGTAGGGGTTTTTTTTCTTCAGTTGTCACACAGCTGAACAACCACTCACATTGGGTTTAACCCTTTAAACGCCGAGTTAAATCCCATCTTCCATCTGCTGGCATTATTAGGAGCTCACCAAATTCTCCACGTTAGCAAGATAAGGGTTAAATCTGAGACGAGTGCGAAGGGTACGATTGCATGAAGTTTTTCTTCTGCATTTCCCATAGGCCTAATGGCGCAGTGCTTGGGTACAGGATGGTTATTGCCACACCCAGTACCCTCAACAGAACAAATTGAAAATAATTTAGGTGATACAAGGAACTGTACTTCCTTAGTGCAGTTCAAGATAAGATGTCAATCATTAAATCTGATGTCCGTGTGACCGTGCATCCTTAATATGAAATGATTTGTGACACCAACTTGATGCAACAATTGTGATTTGTTAATAAACCATTGGCTCAACATGTTTGGGGCACCGTTAGTCGAATAACAGCCTCTACACAGTACACAAGACCTGCCTCTCGGCTTCCCAAGACTCCAGCCAGCACATTAAGTGTTGAAAACCATATGCAGTAATATACGGCCTTGCGCTTCTGAAGATGGGCATAATGGTGCCCGAAACATGTTGAGCTAATGGTTGATTAATAAATCACAATCGTTGCATCAAGTTGGTCTCACAAATCACGTCAATCATTAAATTTTTATCAATATCCTGGAACCCTGTAATTGCTAGTAATAATGGGAAGGGAAGTTGTTAAGGGCATTCAGTTTGTAAAAGGGAATTGTAGAACAGAATTTTATGTTTCTCAGTAGAAAAGATGTGAAGGTAAATATCCGTATCAGACGATACATTATCTCGCAGAATTTTTTGTTATTGTTTTCTGCAAAGTTCTAAGAGCTGGGTACTGAATTATGTACAGACACGTCTGACGTGTCATCGCCACTGTTGCTGGGTGAAACGCGATTAGAGAAGTGGAGTCGGTGTCACGTCACTGCACGCAAAGTGTTTCAAATAGCGGTACTAAAGTTTAAAGTTCGCAAGCAGCGTCTGATATATTTAATGGAGGTGGAGTTCAGATCGTGGTCAGGTAATGAAGAACACTTAACGTGCTTGGAACGTCCAGACGACTCTGAGGCTCACTCAGCCTCATATTCAGAGGGTACCGGGGTTTTTCCCCTGGGTAAATCTACCAGGGCATGAAGTTGACCGTTCACCCCCACCAGCGCTTAGGTTACGAATGAGTGGAGATATACCCCTCTTACACTTATAATAATTATTATTATTATTATTATTATCATTATTATTATTAGTAGTAGTAGTAGTATTAACTGCAATTGGGTTGTCACCCGGTGTCAGTGGTTATTTTACATGTATACAAAATATGAATTTGGTTACTAATAAATTTAAGTCAGGAGGACTACATGAGAAGTATGTAGTGGCAACTTGGAATCTTGGGAACCATCTCAGCATTTGCTTATAGAGATACGGAAACCAAAAAAAACCTGTGTCGGGGTGGCCGTTCGCAGGACCTCCCGAATACTGACTTCTAGCCAGCAGCCCGGCATCTTAAGTAGAAACAGCAATAAACACATAGTACAGCAAATACACATAAGATGACAACAATACACGCGACAACTACAACAATACGCACAAGACGACTAACAACAATACACATAAGACATTTTAAAATACAACATGTTGCATGGTGTGGACAAGAACAACTTTTGCTTTTTTACTGAACATGTTTCTTCACATATACAAACTGCCATTGTTGAAAAAGGCAGCAAAACGTCAAATGACGAAAGCGTACAGGTTATGGCGGTATTAGTCTTCAGTAGAAACGTTGCGGGGGTGTGGAACAAATGCAGATGTGGTCCAGCATGGGGTCCAGCAGCGGAGTTTTGTGAACACGGTAATGAACCGTCGGAAGCTGCAGGGGGATGGAATGCGGTGACATGCTGAACGTCATCAGACAGTCTTCTTAAATCATCTTGACGTTAATCAAACACGCACACACACACACACACACACACACACACAAATGCATACGGTTCACGTAAAATCATAAATCATCCATATATATATATATATAAACTCTCCTACGTGTTACGGCGATATATCGCCACACAAAGGGAGATTTAATACAAGGCAATATGTAAGACCAGCATACCAAATTTACATACACAATACTAAAAATAAATTTTATTTTATTTTTATAATTGTTTGTCTAAATTTGATGTTCTTGTTTCATATGCCGTGGCATTATATCTCACTGATGATGGCGATTTGTTCACGTTATAAGCAGATGAGTTTGTGTGTATGGATGATTTATGATTTGACATAAACCTTGTGCTTGTATTGGTGTATGTGGTTGAATAAAGTCACAGTGCACGGAACAAATAATATGACATTTACATCTTAACGTTGTTACAAAACAAAACTTATCCTGCATATTAATGATCCTGTGTTGACACAAAAGGCAGACATAACACTACGACGTAGACAAACAATGTCGGACCTACGCAACTTCAAGTTACGCTATTTCAGACATTCGCAGTTGGGGAAAAACACTTAAAAAAAATGAAATAACATTTTTTGAAAAGCGCAATGAATGCTTCCTTGCGTGAATGAGAGTACAACAAGACGAAGATGGCGGAAGAATACTGCTAGGCGATAATACGCGGCGGGGCTGTCATGCTATGGCCGATCATGCTCTAGTTTTTTTGGCGTTTTGATTTAATCTGGGCTACCTTCTGTATACACATATAGCTGAGCTGGCTATATGCATACCCCATTTCCGACTTGGGTAAAATTCGACATGCGATGGATCTGCAGGACAGTACCTATTGTGTTAGTCGGGGAATGTGTAGTCAGAGAAAGGAGTGGCCCTACACAGCGAGGGCGTCCTTTTTTATTGACTGCTCGGTAGGAATTGAGTGAAATGTAATTAAATCAGGAATTCAGGTAACTCCACAAAGTAGAGCTCTTTATACGAAGCTGATAGTCAGTCAGCTGCCCACTAGACCTTTTCCGGAGCCAGTTTAATTCAAGTTACACCCTCACATTCTGTTTCCTTTAAATTTGTTTTAGCATTATTCCTGCGTCTTTGCCTGGATCAAGTGTTCTAGTCACGTTTTTTGACGACTTTAGAAAACAGTACTTATTTCTCCTTCATATTGTCGCCGACTGACTCCTTGGTATCATTAAATCTCTCATGCGCCTCTTAATTTTAGCTGGTTTATTGATATAAACTTGTTTGCCATTTAACAGTCGCACACCTAAGTCTTGGTACTGCCTACTTCTATCTCCGCTAACCACCACATTCCTTCTCCCATATGCGTCCTCTCTCAACTTCTACACCTCACACCAGGGCGACACTTCCAACACTTTCCCTCTAGTGACTAATCGGACAATATTATGGTTTTATTTTCTTTGGATGACCAATTTAAAATTTCCAGAAAATAAGCTTAAATTTCCCTGGAAAAAAACACTTACAACGTAATTGAATGTCGCTAATTCCTTCACCGAAATAAAACCTTTTGTAAACGCAATACCAAACAGAATTTCCAAACATCGGGTCCTCGCAAAGATTTGAATTTGTCTTGTCTGGAGGGACATGGGTAAAAGCGAGAGGGCTGAATGTCCGGAATCCTTTCACACATTGGGTGGTTCAGCAGGCTACTAATGTTCAGTTGCAATACTCAGGTAGGTTACCGTGAGTGATTTAAGGCTTCCGCCGCAAAGTAGATGAGAACAGCACTCTTCTGGGCTATTAGGCAGCTAGCAGTGGTAATTCCTTACCGACGTTTCGGGACGACATATCGTTCCCACCTTCAGCACTCAAAACCTTTAATGGACAACAGGTTGTCCCGAAATGTCGCTAAGGAATTACCACTACTCGCTACATAATAACTCAGAAGAGCGCAGTTCTCAGGTAGGTTACTGCCTTTTCCTTTCTTCTTTTCTTCGTTGATTTCCTCATTAAGTTTTTAGTGGAACCTAAATTTGTGAGTTCTCATGATGTTATTCCTCGATCTTTTTACCACCTCTTACTTTTCGTTCAATATTTTCGAGGGCCCTTTGTTCTTGAACATCCTTAATTTGTCACTAGGTCGTGGGTGTAAGTACAGTTATCACAAAAAGCAGGCTAAATTTTAATGTTACGTATGCAGAAGCCTCGTTAACATTTGCGACGTCGTTCGTAAGTCAAAGTGTGTAAAATCGGAGGCCATCTGGCCATAACTACCGTGCCTCAGGCACAGAAAGGAGTTGCAGTAGTACAAACTAATCGAAACCATCTTTAGGATTCGGACCGCTTCTTTTGGTGTCACTGTGTCCCTTACCCTTTCCCAGCCAGGAGAGAATACTGGCACGGTGAGCTGAACTCCGATCGTACTGTCGTTGAGTACTGCTATTACTGCGCACTTCAGAATCATGATATCCACTGTTCCTTTTGATGTGTAGACCGCTTTGCCGTCTGCCCACGACACTCATTCCGATCTTCAGCACCATCTGTTCCGGTGCTCTTACTGTTCGTTGGGCGTAAAATGCATTCTTTTCATTGTTTTCTCGTGTGTTCTCTTATTGCCTGGCTCGATTGAAAGTAGTGCAGAGTACAAGAAGATAGCCAGGTGTAGAGGTGGAATATCGACTCGGAGGTACACAGATAACTGTCAGAACCAATCCGAAACACATCGAAGTTAAAATTGTGGAGGTCAGTGGTCGGCTTTACGTCCCTGTCACTTTGCCTTCAGGGTAAGATTCCGTGGTAAACGTTGAATTGCAGCCAGTCCGGAGGTTGTGGAGAAAAGGGTAGTCGCTTGCCCCTCTCAGGAATCGAACCACAATTTCCCAGTCATCCACTCCGTAGTGTGGTCACTGTACCGAGTACTGTAACGTATTGAACACAAGTTGTTGGTAGATTTCTATAGTAAAACCAAGTAGATGCACCAATGTACCAAATTATTTATTTTGCAATAACAATCTACATTTTTTCGGACGGAAAGACCGTCCGAAACATGTAGAATGTTATTAAAAATAAATATTTGGTACATTGGTGCATCTAGTTGCTTTTACTATAGAAATATATTGCGATGCACGGCCCTATAAACGTCAGAATTTGTTGGTAGGTTTTGGCCGCTTGCTTACTGAATTGTTTATAGCAGTCAAATCACAATAGCACGCAATGACACAGTATTATGTGTGTTGCTGTTCGTTTCGACAAAGCCTGGTCATTCTAAGTGGAACAGAACGTACATCCTGGGAAGTTACAGAAATATGGGAGGCTACTGTACCTTCCCAGGATATAGAGGTTTTCCCAGGAGGCTGTCAAGGATTGGCTGAAACGTTTTGGGGCAAATATTAATATTGGTATACTGTATAGAATATTGTGTACTGTATTTGTTTTGATGTAATAAATCAGTAGTTTTCCTAGTGAGTCGGGTAGCTCAGTCGGTATAGCAACTGACTACGGGCTGGACGGTCCGGGATCGAATCCCGGTAGGGACTAGATTTTCCCTCCATCCAGACCGGCCCTGGGCCCCACCCAGCCTCCTGTAAAATGGGTACCGGGTCTTTCCCGGGGGTAAAGTGCGGCCGGGGCGTGCTGCTGACTACTCACCTCCTTCTAGTGCCGCGGTCATGGAAGAGTAGAGCTATACCTCTACCCACCCTCTGGGCCACACCGGGCCTGTAACGGGATCACTTTACCTTTTTTACCTTTACCAAATCAGTAGTTTTCCTAGACTTAGTGTAACACATAAGACTGACCTCATAAATGAGATTTATGCAGGTATACTTAGATATATTATACTGGACATAAAATAATAGCAATAAATATGCAGTAGACGTTGTTATGTTGGGCGGTATGTGAAGACAGTATTTTGATGAAGTCGCAAACCAAATTTAGAAGTGTTTCATCCATTGGTATGAACAGATAGAATGTCTTTCTATG
>Ga0131853_10014496_pt1 | contig 14449 bp, 7 predicted proteins | sample TergutLab28metaG_FD_92764 | JGI IMG/M metagenome (GOLD analysis project Ga0131853, IMG submission 92764) | Labiotermes labralis P1 segment gut microbial communities from Petit-Saut dam, French Guiana - Lab288 P1 (version 2) (version 2) | ecosystem: Host-associated > Arthropoda: Insects >... | reverse complement strand
TTTGACTCAGTGGACAGAGACAAATTGTGGACTATTATGTCAAGCAAAGGAATTCCAGCACATTTAATTACAGCAATTCAGAAAACATATACGGCAAACATCATAAGAGTTAATGTAGGTAATTTTACAGCCCACAAGGAAAGAGGACAATTGGGAGACCAAAGAAACGATGGAGAGAACAACTGTAACTCTGGAGACGGAACGGGCCAAATGGCCCAACCCTGGATGTTTATGATGATGATGATGATGATGATAAACACTGAAGTGCATTGTTGGTTACTTGTATATTATGGACCAGATTATTGCATGTATGATGGAACATATTAAAAAAATCCAACATTTGTGTTGTTCTAAATTATCCTAATACCATTTTATGAGTCACTACAATATCAAAAAAGACTGGAAAGATGTAATTTGTACTGCTGTGCATATAAATTTGATATACACCTCTGCAACTTGGCATTCTGCATGATTTTGCCGTTTCCAAACACCTTTAATCAACACGTTAACATTCATTACAAAAATAACTTAGCTTGCAGATTACACACAAGACACAATAACTTTTAATAACAGTGTTGGGTGAACACCACACACACACTATGTGATCCCTTACAAAATAATCCATCTGAATGCACATACATTTCTTACAACTAGAACACTTATCACTGTGACTCTCACTACTATTCATACAATGGGTACTACTGTTACCAAGATTACTATTACTACTGCACCACTTTTGGAAGCAGCATGAGTGCTGTTCCCACCTCACAGCTTCCGGCACCTACAATGTTATTAGTATTGATAGCAGAAAATAATTTTGGGTGGCCTTCAATGGCACAACATTCATACCAAATTTCATTAAAATCCATCCGAAGGTTTTAAGTTTAAAATGCATATATTCTACAGACAAGGTCTCTGTTCTTCTTTGGTGTGGTGTCGAGTCACAGGGTGATTGATGCCTCATGTTTTGAAACACCATGGCGGTTCTAAAGCATGCAGCACCAACCACCCTATAACACAGTGCCATATTCCAAAGAACTGAAACCTCAACTGCACCACTACAAAAGACTAATGAAAAACAATAAATCAGAACTAGTGTGCAACTGCACCCTTGCAAATTTTGAGGTTTTCTTAGTAGTGTTGATCAAGATTGAACTCTTCTGGGATATCATGCTGCATTGACAGGTAGGTAGATCCAATGTTTTGAGATAATGTAGTGTCCTACCTCTTCTTGGAAGTTTTGGCCCTTGAAAATGAGGACACTATGTTGCCCTTAAACACTCAGATCTGATTACCAATTGACACAGTGTCATCCCAGAGGAAAAAAATCCTGATCTCACTCTTGTTGATACATAGAGGAATCAGATAATTACAATGATTACTTTATAACATTTCCATTTCAAAACATCACATCTGTACTGTATTCAGTTACCAGTCTAAATTAATAGGCTTGTTATTGTATTTTAGAGTGTATAAGTCTTGACATTCAGCCCATTTTCAGGCATTTACTTCTTACCACATACAAATATTTCATGAGATAATAGGAATCTGAAAAGATGTATATTGAGGATCATCCAAACTTTCAGAAGTCTGAAAACCGTAGCTGTAACTGCAACTGATTATGTCCATTGCGACTCATTACTAAATTGGAAGATTAATTGTACCAGAAAAAAATCAAAAGCAAACAAGTTCTAACACTTACTTGATTTAGGTATTTCCCAGCGTAGAAAGTGGTATAGCCAGCTTGGTGCAGCATGACTGGCCATGCCTGTGGCTCCACATGCTGCTGCCAGTAAGGACCACTGCAGCCACCACTCACTGAGTTATTGAATGTGTGATGATTGTGCTGGTATTGCCCACTAAATATCGATGCCCGACTGGGACAACAAATTGGAGTAGTGACGAACTGTGACAAACTTAACTGTTATTCCTGACTGTCTTTGTTAAAAGTTTCTTTATTTCTAAAATTTGTGGCCTTTTCCAAGGCCGACCTCAGGACTTTATAGACCGTCAACTACAAGGTTCTACCACTGAGTGTGGCTAAATATAGCCTACAACCACTAAATCAGGGGTGTCCAACCCTTTCAGGCAACAAGCCACAGCTGTTATTGTGGGCTGGTTTGCAGGTAGCACGTGCAAAAATCACAAATGAGTGGTACACCTAACTGCCAAATTGTTGTGTAATTTTTTACAGCACACACACACACACATTTACAGATTACTGCAAGTTGGACACCCCTGCTCTACACCATGATCTGCTTCTATCAGGGCCTTCATCCTTTTTTGTCCTCCTCCTTTGTTTTCTCCAATTGTGTTTTCCTCTACACCCTTCCACATACATATGTTCCTCTTATTTATTGTACCATTATCTATTTTTATTTTACTTTTGCACTTTAACCTCCTCCTTTCCTCCTATATTTCTTAAATTTTCATGAAACAAAGTCATTTGGTTATAGCCCATTTCCTACTTTTTTTTTGCATTTTATTCTCCCTACATTTCATTCTTTAGTTTCAATTTATGTCTATTTTCAGTTTATGTACTTATTCTTTCCTCTTTAATGAATAATTCTTCCTCCCAACTTCAACATTTTGTTCCTCCTTCGCATCTGCTCCTACAAAACAGTCTATTTTCGAGACCACTGGTTCGTACTGATTCACCCACAAGCCTGGACGCCAGTACTGTTTTTCTTTTAGCCATACAAATTTTTTACATGTTATTCTTCCACTTCCAAGACAGAAGCAGTAGGTTCTTCTGAAATGTACATGACACAATGTAACTTACATCCACACAGTATATGTAATGTTAAGAAAACAGTGTGTTGACCCTAAATCTGAATACATAAATTGTGAGGACAACTACGAATCTCGGCTTGGGAGTAATTAAACCTCTACAAGTAAAGTGAAATATTGCTGGCTATATAAAGAAAATCTGCACAGTTAACTGCAGAAACATGAGACACAAATTTTAAATTAGTCAGATTTGTACCAAAGATTTTCATACACCATTTTCAATTAGCATCTTATTTTCACTAGAAAAATCAAAAGAAGTCATGCAAAACTGGGACTCATACAGCTAGTCACACTGAACAAGGAACACAATCCATGTCCGAACACTTATAAGTAATGTGATATTTTAAAGCAGTATTGTAGTGATGACAAAATGTGTATGTACATCATCACAATTACTTTCATACAATATATGTGTAAAATTAGTGCCTAATACTGTTCACATGACACTGATTTTCAAGAATATATATTTCTTTTATGTTACGTAACAGTGAATGCTTTGTTGTCTTTGAAGTTATTTCGTACTTGATACAAGACTAGGGAAATGAAATACAGATCCTTCCATTTCTATGTCCCAGAGTGTACAACAGTTCATCATTTAATCTTGTAATGTTAATTTTGCAAAATAACTTTTTAACCTTCTACTGCTTTACTGAAGCATACAGCAGATGGTGTAAATATGTCTTCTGGAAAGCAACAAACCGAATGTGGATGAAGCCTGCAAGAACCTCACAAAAACTGGTACCCATGTACTAAACTATATGGCATCACATTCCAGAATGCTATGTTGTTCACATGCACCAATGTGAAAACCTCAAATATGAGCAACTACTTGCACTTTTTCATTCTTCACAGCAATTTAACTAAAGCTTCTGTTTCCACTGCAGTTTACATGATCATTACAATACCAAACTTACGCAGTGACGTGATACCAAATCGGATGTTTACACTGAAATACAGAGGTATGAAAGAAAAAAGGAGGTTGTCTTTTTAGACCCTTAACAATACTTAATAGGAGTAGCGCTGCCAGGTCAGATGCTGCACCTGCCCCTGTGGGTACAATAAATTTCATCACAGAACATAATACAACACCACCAAGTACCCAAATGCCAGGATGCATATATTCAGTTTTGGTTTGGCCTCCCATTCATGTATAGGGCCGCAACAGAGTCAGGCACCATGTTAAGTACTTTCTAACTGAATAAGGATGGCAGACTGTAGCTTCCCTCCATTTACGTGAAATATAATCAAGTTCTGTTTCACCTAGTCTTCGCCACCACCTGCTTTCCGCACTGTCAGAAGAGCAATTATCACTGTGAATTACTAAGAATGTGAAGACGTCAAACAGATGTCAAGTATTGGCTATCATTAAGAGTGGATAAAGTTTAATCTCTTTTAAAACGTCACTTGTTTGAATTGTGTATGGAGGGTAATTCTGCTAGAAAGGGTCAGCGAAAATTTCGCTTCAAACACCTAGGGAGCACAGGTCAAAGTACAACAGGCATCCAGGAATTTAGGAATGAAATTTAGGTCTATTAGATCATTTTGGGTGACAAACCTGTTAAAAACTGTTAGGTGCTTCCTGACAAAAAACTGAACAAAACAGGAACACAAGGAAATAATCACCACAACAGACACCAAGATGCCTTATACAAGAAAATTAGATTTACTAGTAGCAGTCACACTCAGAAGTCCCTGGGTGGTGGAACTTGGTAAGTAACAGAAGTACATGACATAGCAGTAAGATGCTCTTTGTATGATAAATAAAATGAGTCACTGTAACTTTAACACAGATATTTTGAACACAAACTATCATGCCATGTGTCAATCAATTCAGGGAGAAAGTCTAAAAATATTTGAATTTAAAGCTGCAGTTATTATGAAAGTCTGACTTGCAGCTCAACTGGAGGACTTATACTCACAGCATTGGTAAAAGTTACTCCCATATTTGCAATGATTTTCTGAGTCTTCACCATAGGTGTCTGCAATAAATGATAGCACACCAACATTAAATGTCATATTTCACAGTTCAGTAATGGAGAGACTGTATATTTATGCAGATAACAAGAGAGACTGTCTGTTTCTCCAGATAACAACCAGACCAATTAAGACATCTGCCCCACCAATAAACCATATTCAATTCCTAGAGAGAATATATACACATTTATTACCTGCACCCATTGGCACACCTCAGCTTTCATCTTGTAATCATGTCTGAAGTGTTTGTGTTAACTTCTTCTTCATTCATTCAAAGGGATGAAAACTTTGCAAGGTACAGTCTGAGCAGTGGATGGGCAATATAGTCCCAGCAGCCTGCAGGAAAGTTGTTACTGGCATTTAGAAGTAAACAAAAAAGTCTTCTTTTTTAGCTCTGGTACCGTGGGCAACAGTGAAGGAAAACCCTTCTGATGTGATGATAAGCTCAAAGCTGTGATGTATCAGTGAATGAAAAGATTATCCCTAACATCTCCTCTAATGGAAATGAACGGGTCGCATGTTTCCTGGACAAATGCCTCAGCTGCTCTGGTAATTACATGGCAAAATACAGAGTTAGTCTGTTACAGAATGTTCTGTTGGGTACCTGTGTTCAAGCAATACATACAGTCAGCTTAACTCCACATACTGACGAAGAGCGAATTCTTCAGCTTTAAAAAGTAAAAGGGGACTACATGCACCTCCCTTCCTGCCTGTATTTCATACAGCACCTCAAAATGTTAGCTCTATTCACACACAATGCTATGCATGAATACAACAGCGTTAAGCAGAATTTAATGGTTAAGCATAAGAATGGAAATATATATATCCAAACCATTTCTATGGTCAAATTATGTTTCACAGAAGTTACCAACAACTTACAGTAAAATAAATGTTGAAAAATACATTTCATTATGCAAAAATATTAAATGAATTTTGACGCCTTCCTTGTACATGTGTAAACTTTACTCAAATTTCAAGGAATTTAACTTCTACAATTATCCCTTTAAAATAAGTTAGACTAAAAAATGGACAGATAGGTGGACTGAGAAAGTGGCGTTTAATTAAATACCTGGCAAGAAAGTAGTTCAAGTACTTCCACAACATGAAGCATGATCTGAAGTTGCTCAACACATTTCTATTCCTATCAACACATATATGTAATTCAATCACTACCATAATGTTAGACAGGAAAATAAGAGACAATATCTTACAATATGTTATTTATTTGTAAAAGACTTGTTTACATAATTGGTTCTTTCTTTCCCATTATTAAAACTCACTTACAAGTCCTCCTAAAGTAAGATCTTGGTCATCTGTAACAATGAGAACAATGTTTGTTTGATTGCATGATCCAGGTACTGTCCAGGTCACCATTATAATCAAGAATGATAGCAGTAACTCCTCCATCACTCACATTAGTTCACTTCCCTCTTACTGTGCGACTGGAGACATTAGATCCAACCCCTTGCACTCTCTGGCAATATACACTCCTACAGCAAACACTACTACACTCTTCACCAATGACCTGTTGATTAAAATAATGTTACAAACATCAACTGTTGTGTGAAGTCAGGAACATATTTATAAACTTCTAAATAAACATTCATTAAAAAAAGTCAGACCAAGAAATCACAAAACAGCTTTCCACTTGTCTTTGGATAATGTAAATGTTCGCACCTAAATTGTTACTTTACCCTAGCGATCTTAAAGATGGAAAATTCAAAGGCCTACTCTCTCATACTTTCAAACCGTGGTACAAGATCTGTCTTGCACATGGTTTCTTAAATATGTGTTATGCCAACACCTATTGTGTTGTGTGTCATCACACTCCTGTGATTAGTGACAAGCTAAACAAATCCACCAACCTTATGCTCTGCGCTTCTAGTTTACTAACAAAAAAGCATCAGGTTTGGTTTTAAGGTGGCCTACCAAATCCACATATATTAGGCCCTCAGTTTACATTTTACTGATACTAAAGCACCAAAATTTGGTACGAGGATTTTTCTTCAATGACATCTACACTCTACATTATCATTTTGCTGATAAATAAAGCATTAAAGTTAAGGTTTCTGGTTTATTTTTAATAAAACATACACTCTAATTTCTAATTTAACTGGTTAACTAAAACATCAATGTTGGGGTTGAAGTTTTCTTTCAATAACATACATGCTCTGAATTATTGTGCCATTGATAATTAAAGCACCAAGGATATGGTTTGAGGTTTTCTTCAAAGAACATTGTTCCGAGTCAGTCATCATCCCATACAAAATGTCCCACAGAAGGCACACAAGCAGACAGATGAACTTAGAAATCCACTACCAGCCGTACATTTTTGTTTGAAGAACACATTTTACCAAACAAGGACTCCCAAAAAACACGCAGCAAACATGAACTTGCTTATAACAGCTTCTACTGACCCTTTTAGGGAATTATTGAAATTTCATATACTTTTCCTTGCCAGTGAATAGCTATCCTCATTACTTTCACTGCAGACCAAATAGGCAATTAAAAAACTACATATACACAATACAAATATGACCACCCCATGCCTCACTGGTTACCAGAAAGATGTGTACCTTGCGAGAACCACGTTGTTATTCTTCCATCTACCACTGAAATTTTGAACTGTGATATAAAAGTACATAAGACAGCACTAAAATATTATTTCTTAGCTGTTGAGTTATTTTAAACTGAAAGATGAAAATATGCCGATTAATAGGTAACACAAAAACCTTGCTACATTTTTGGTATTTTTTTTAATAAAATGACAATTAACATATGTACAAACATTTCTTAAATGTGTACTTCCACTGTTATATAATCATGACAAGTTTACGCCCTCGTACTAAAGATGATTGTGGAATGTAAATAACTCTATACGAACACCACCTCGTAATTAAAGTTATACGACTTATACACATGCTAAAGATTCAGGTCTTCTGGGATGACAAGTGATCCATTAAGAGGGTTCTTGGATTCCCAGGCCCTAAAGCTGGTGGCACATCTCTCCTCCGTTAACGTCAACTGTTTCAAAGGCAACATGCCCAAACATCCGAGCAAGATGTACGGCCAGGTTCTCGCAAGTGTTGATGCGAGAACCTCACACCCCCCCATTACATCTACCTTCAGCATAACCGAAAGCATATTGTTATAAGTAAATACCATTTGAATGAGTCATAGTATACATTCTTCAAAAAACTTCCTACACTATTACGACTTCTATCACCCATTTCTCTTCAACTTTTCTAATGCGCATGTGACCGTCGATCAGAGTTGGTAGTAGTGCCAACCACTGTTCATGTAGCATAGGTGCCGAAGTGAACGTGTAGTCACGGATTATCTGGTTAAGTAATCCATGCCACGGATTATGTATCCCTTGTACGAGAATGTGCAGAAAACATGGACATGCACGTCCTTTTCTTCGACCCCAAAATGTCCATTCAGATTATTTAAATTTGACGAAATGTTCGGTTTTTAATTTGTCATTTCTTAGCACATTTTTATGTGCTATAAATGCAAGAGAAAAATATTTCCACTTTTTAAAGAATTAGGTACTTACATTATCGTTGACCGGGTCAAAAAATAAAAATTATCGATTGGAATATCTCGGAAAACTTCGGCGCGGAAATCCTCAATAATTTGAACTTATTTAAAAGAACATGCTTACAGAACTTCGCACTCATAATTTCATACCAAAGAGACCGAAATACATTGCTTAAATGAACAATAAACACAGGTACTGCTGGCATACTATGTTGTGACTTTCATGTGAAAACACAAGTGCTGTCTATTTATGATATGAGTCCGCTCTTCAGGCACGAGTAGCAAAGTGTGGACAAGAGCACAGTACAACGGGCGACAAGCAACAGCCTGGCAAGTGTTTGTTTTGGCATTTCATCTGTGACATGGTGCCAACAAACAGTTGACGGAAAATTCGTTACGCCAAATAGTTTTCTATTAAAGATAGATAGAGCTGTCACGCAGTTAATGAATTACAAAGTATAAGGCGGGGCTGCCGAACATACGGCACGCAGAAAGATTTCCTTGGCACACGCAATTCACTGCCGTCCCATATTTTATTTCTCTTGCCCGACCAAATAATCCTGGGAATGAAACATTCTTACAAAAATCGGGAGCGATGCGAAGTGTTGGCTAGATATTTTTAATTGGGGCGCCGGCCTGGCGTTGACGGGGCGAATACATGAAACTGGTCAGAACATGTTGCAATATACCGCCGAACACAGCGCCCAAGAGAACCAAATGTGAGCATTCTCTTCCCAGTACAAGGGCAGTTGTGGTGTTTTTGTAACAAAAACAGAACAGCAATGTATTTTTGTTCACACCCTGTCCTTGTTATTACTTCCTGACAAACACCCATAGTAGGCAGCAACAAGTGTCTTCATATAGACGTTAAAATTTTGAGGTTAGTGCCAAATATTTACTCTGTTATTAACTGAACTACTACAGGTCCTTGATTCCAAGACACAATTTTTTACACTTTAAAATTTCTTAAATCAGATTTCATCTTACATTTGATGATGCTGATGAATCAGTGTCTAAAATTCTGTATGACTCTTGAAGGCAGTGCTGCTCTGAGCGACCATGCACAAACCTAACATAACATACATCATCCTTTGTGCAGCAGTGAAAGTTGTACTAATAGTAAAATATGCTACTTGCCTTCTTGTGTTTAATGTAGTTTGTTATACCAATCACCATGGCAGTTCTATTGTCATTACATAAAGTACTCTTAACAAATATTATTTTTATATTATCTATTGTAAATAAGCACAGATTTTTTATTAGTTATCCAAATAGGCAATACTTGCACTGCCTTTTGTCATTCATTCATTAATTTATTCAGTATTCCAGAGATCCAACAAACTGGACATGGAACATATCATTAAAATAACAACAGACATGGTAAAGAATGAGTCACAACAATAAAATAAAATAATTTTATAAAAAAGACATTAAGTTTATACAAGGAAATGAGATCAGATCATTATAGACAATCAATGAATACTTATACAATGTAACATAAGACAAAACCTAAAAACTAATGCCAATATAACAGCAATTTTTGTTATACAATACATAATCAACAATTGATTAAAATATTTTTCCAATGTGTAAAATGAGTAAGTGTACAAAAATTGTTTTAGATCAGTTTTAAACTCTTTTAGATTATCAGCAACATTCGTAATCTCCCTGGATAAATTATTAAAAATTTTTATCCCCAAGAAATAAGCTCCTCTTTGATAAATAGTTAAGTTTGCTTGGGGCAGGTACAAATTATCTCTTTGTCTGGTGTCTATATTGTGATTCTCATTGTTTGTCAAGAAAATGTTTTTGTTTTGACCTATGAACACTAATAAAGTAACACATCAGAATTTTCTGTCTGCATGAATACGCCCATGTCTCCTTAATCTGGAACCAGCGGAAAAGCACTTCCCACAGGCAGCACAACGAAAAGGCTTGTCACCAGTGTGTCCTCGCAAGTGTATCCTCAGGTTAAAAAGAGTATAGATCATTTTGCCACATACCTCACACATAAACTGTATATCTGTAGAGTGCACCTTTTTATGCTGTGCTAAATAAAAGGAACTACTACATTTCTTATTACATACTTGACAACTGTAACTGGGTGGTTTATGCACATACTGATGGTTATTCAAATTCAAGGAGGTTCGGAAACATTTTCCACAGATCTCACACATGAATGGTAACTCCTTGGTGTGAATACGTCTATGGTCATTTAATTGGGCTCTGTATATAAACTTCTTGTTACAATACTCACATTCAAACACTACTCTGCAATGGGTACGTTTATGTTTACGCAGAGCCCCCTTTATTGTGAACAGTTCCTCACACTCGCCACATACATATTTATACTTCTTTTTTCTAGTTTCTACTTTCTCTACCTTTGTGTCACACGCATTTGAGGTGTTATCAGCAGGGTCTGATTTATCTTTTGTGAAATTTCCGTTGAAGGTTGCCTCATCATTAGTACAGGAAATGACACATTCTTCAACATTTATAGACAATTTATCTATAGAATGTAAGAACATCTCCTTGTCCCTAAGTAAGTCTTTGTTAGAGGCATTTATGACTTTATAAATGACATCAGAAGTGATGTCAGACATCAAATGTTCTCTGCCAATCATTACCTGAGACCCTAATTGTACATCATATTCAGACAGAAATGGTTTAACTACCTGACACACTGAATGGACTTCAGCGACTTCATTAGATGCTTGATGAGCAGACACAACTGGTTGAAGATTCAGGAACTTAATTCCTGAGGACTTTGTAAACCTGAAGTAGTCCTGGAGCTTGTTATTGGCTTCAATAAAATCAGCCTTTATTTTATGGCATGTATAGAGCTTGTCAGTGCAAGGCCTGCATACATGCTGGGGAAGTCCATCATTTAGGGCCACCTGTAAAAATTTACAGCAATACTACAACTAAACCAATAAATATTACGTTATCTGAGACAGTACATGACCAAGGGCCACTTACATTTGTGTCTGTTTGGGATATACACTTCTGAACAACCAACATGATATTTTGATTCTTAGATTTTTTTATGTTTGTGTATTCATTACATGTTATATTATGCTGTCTGTCATGTTGTTCAACTACAGACATCCTCACTGGAGTCCTGTGAGAATTGATAAGGAAGATCCTTACTAAAACACATTCATATGAACCTACCAAATTTGCTGTCTTTTTTAATCAGTTTCTGGGCTCGATGTATTTTGCAAATGTACCCATATCAGGTGTTCAGCTGTTTAATTTCATAACTAATTTACATGACGTATATGTATTTTTAAGTGGAGGCAATTCTGAGAAAGGTTTTAAGTACATAAGACAAATAATGACAGATAACCACTATACAGTCTGCAGCTGCTAGTGCATAATATAATACCTATGTGACAGTCAGCAGACTGCATAAATCACTGATAATGGGGCAGAAACACTGTGGAAAGGGAGTCCCAATTTTCTGAGTCACTATCCATTGCCTTGCATATGAAGGGCCAAATTTTTAAGTACCTTACAGGGATCACATTGGACCACTAATTTTCCACATAAAATTGTTTATGTAACACGTTTATCTGTCATTATCTCCCACTCTCCTGCTCCTGGCACAAGCTCTTGTGCATGACTTACTTCAAAAAGTACAGTATGCACCAGTCTGGTCTTCATCAACCTGTATTTACATTATTTTCAGTGAGAAGAAATTCCTTGCTTAAAGGGGATTCACTTTCAATGGTGATTTTCTGGTCCCAATTGACCATAGATAATAAGAACAAAGTATTCCATCAGACCTGAGGAAAAGTTTTTAAAACAATGACTTCTAAAATCATACTACAGAATAATGTCAAAAGAAGATTAGACAATTAGACACCCATAATAAATCCTTCAGACAAGGAATTTTTCTGATACATACAAGTCATTACAGCAATGATGATGACCTCAAAATATAAATATGTTATAAAGTCGAGGATCACATTTATTTAATACGGTGATGTTAGCAGAACATTAACTTTCACACCTCTCCAGGAACCTCCTAACAGCAGTAGGTACAACTTACAATTACACTTTTACGTCACATTGTACCCATTTATATAATCAGAACACTACTTCCATTACACTAATATTACACAGACTGGAATGCCAAAGAAGAAACAGTTTCACTTATATGAACAGTTCCTTTAACCACTTCCTTCTGTTCCACACTTGCACTACTTTGAGAGTGATTTTTTTCATGCTTTAACACACCACTGGTTAGGAAGAATTTCTGCATACAAACTGAGCATGTAGATGGTCCCCCTTCTGCTATGCTTTCCCTTGTGCACAATCAAGAGTGAAAGTCTTTTAATCTGGTGGTCACAGTAACAACACTGAAAGGGATGTTAATTTTTACACACTGACAGATCATGCCATTTTTTCCAAGTTTAAAAACTGGACTGTGTTGACAAATTTTAGTGGAAGTCCTGAACATAAAATATCAAGAAAAACTGTCCAGGGGAGTCACCCTGACACATGCAGATGGACAGACAGGTGGACATGAAGAAGCTAACAGCCACTTTTCACACACAACCATACACAAAATTATTAAAGCAAAAATCATCAGTTACATAAGAAAGATGTTGATATCCAGAAGGGACAGGGAAGTTTGCAGACTGACTCTGAGGCAACAATGTCTGACAGGGTCAGATGGAAGACTGAAATAAACACACATGGGTTTGTAATTAAGGTGGGGGAAAGGAACAAAGTCCAACCTCAGAAGTTTTAAATAACACCTATTTCGTTCTCTTAAAATGAAATAATGACATAAATACAGATGGCCTAGGTTATAACATCATTGAAGGGACTGAATATATTGTGTCATTATAAACAAATGTCACTCTAAGTGTGATGTACAGTAAAAGTGAAGGAAAAATATTTCAAGAGAAAATACAGGCCTGTGCACATATTACTTAATGCTATGATCTATCTTAGATTTAAATTACAATTAAAATTTATAAATAATAAAAATTATTCTTCTATTATTGTAAATTTCCATACAAGTTTACACTAAAAAACACATAATATAAAATTTAGGAAGAATAAAAGTTATCATGAGAACAGGACCACTCACTGAGGCATTATCACTTCTCTCTCCCTTAAACCACTTAAGCAGCATCTCACTGATGTCACGTTGTTCAGGCTTTCTAAATCACTTTATTCTCAATCTATTCTGTTCCAATGCACTAATAATTTTTGTTCTGTCTTTCAAATTTACAAGACCAAATTCCCGACACACATGAGCTTCCTTTTTTCCATTTTCTATTTGACATATAACTTTAACTTTTCCTTCAATGCTCAGAATTTTTGTTGTTGTTACTAGCCATGCTTAATGTTACCAGTTTCCTGTAAACTGGAGGAGTAGAAACACAGAGGGAAACCTTATACACAAAGTTAATTACCTTTAGTACTATCATTTTCCAGGCCTGGAATTTATGTAGCTACCTGAAGGCATAGTGGGCTTGTCCTCTCACAGATGAGGAGAAGGTGGCCTTCTCAGAACAGCCTACTGCTTGGAAAATTATATTGGAACTGATGACTGGCAATGTCATTATATTCAAGGTAGATGTTCTTATGTATGTTGTATCAAACAAGGCAGAAGACCACCTGTCTTATTGGGAATCAGATGGTACCACAGAATGTATGATGCTATATCTGAGGTGTCACACGCACTGAGGTCGTTATCACCAAGTCCAACTGTGTTTACATGTACGAATGTGCATGACAGAAGTGATGGAGGGAAAGAAGGGCAGACAATCACAGAAGTTTCATCATATGATGAAAGCGAGCAGGAGTAATACACATACAATCAGCTCCTCAATGGCAAAAACTTTGAGGAATAAAGGATGTAGATTAGGATCTAATTCTGTTCAATGGGGTAATCTCATCTGATGAAGTGACCTAGATACAGACACTGAAGTGCACTGATCTCAACTTCGACTGATGTTACTGTTCAACAATAACGTGAGTGAAAGCCAAGATGAAATCTTTATTTCATCATCATCATGTTCCTGAAGGGTTAGGTGTGTTTCCTGTTCCTTGATCCTCAAGATGAAGTTGGTCCCTCCATCTCTTCCTCGGTCGTCCTATGTTCCTTCGTCCTTTTGGTTTA
>Ga0131853_10014495_pt1 | contig 14450 bp, 7 predicted proteins | sample TergutLab28metaG_FD_92764 | JGI IMG/M metagenome (GOLD analysis project Ga0131853, IMG submission 92764) | Labiotermes labralis P1 segment gut microbial communities from Petit-Saut dam, French Guiana - Lab288 P1 (version 2) (version 2) | ecosystem: Host-associated > Arthropoda: Insects >... | reverse complement strand
TGTGTGTGTATGTGTTTGTGTGTGTGTGAATATAAAACGCTGAAATAAGTGCCTGGAGATGAACAGATTTCTGTGCGGGTTTTGACACTGCGCAATAAACAGCAAGGTTTAAGCAGAACAACAATTGAAGGAGATGATTAAAATGTGGGAATAAACGGTGAAAGGGTGAGATATGATATGATATTTAGTTGACTGTCTGGATATGAGAAAATGACGGCAAAGCTGGCATTTTGTCCATTAGATTAATTCTGATTACAAATGTGGATATGAAAGATATTGAGAGTGTTGAGGCGAATATTTCACCGACGAGGTAAAAGTAACAAAAATTTGTGTTTTGTTGACTGTGCATCTCGACACATTTATTTAAAGAGACACCAACTTGATGCATAATTTATCTTCAGTACATTTCGTCAAAAACCTCTACATGTTTCGGGCGTATCTATAGCCAATCATAAGGACGTACATCGTATGGATTAAAAAATTGGTTCTTATTGTTCGTTTTAGATGACTGTCTGTTGTACTGGTTGGGTAATCCCAGCCAGGACAACAGATAGTCATACGGTGTACCTCCGGCTGATGTAGAAGTGTTTGACGAAATATAATTAAGATAAATTGTGCATCACGTTGGCTTTTCTTTAAATGACAAAAATGTAATTTGATCAACACACTTCAGGAACATTTTTGGAAGTCAATATTTATACAAAAATATAATTAAATATTTTCATTTTTAATACACAGATTATATACAGAATTCTTACTTTCATAGCAGTTCTGAAAGTGCTTACAAACAAGTTACAAAATATCAACAGGGCTTAACAGTTCTGGCCGCTTCGCTTTGAATCCTTCTCTCTAAGTTTTCTTCGTATCTTGGCAGAAAATGAAGAGCAGATCTGGCTTCAATTATTATGTTTAGATGGTCAAACATATTTTCCGTTCTGGTTCGTACCCCAAGAAGAACACTTGGCTTTTATTCTTGTATCATCAATTGTTTCTTCGGCCTCAGCTCGCATCCCATAGAAAAAGCAGTCTGTCTCTATTATAAAGACAAATTACATATATGTGAATTGTTACCAAGTAACTGTCTGTAATTTTTGTTCAATTTCAAGAGATCATGATGGGCTAACACGTTTAAACCCAGGATATTATATTTTACAAATATATTTCAGTCGGAGTTCACTGTTCCTTACGGACAGAGGGACAGACATATTGACGGATGGACTGATTGAAGAACAGACATAATAACGGGCGAGAAAAAGCGAAGGAACTAATAATGGCTTTTCGGAGCCGTTGTGTGATCTCGCCTAAAAGTTACTTCCAACAGCATTTCCGGACAAAACCACTTCGTTGATGTCCGTACGTAACGCCAGCAAATCAGTAAAAGAGGTCACACTCATTAAAGAATACTGAAAACATGCATTTTTTACAAACGCTGATAACTTTATTGCTAGATCTCGTATTCGAAATTATTCAAGGACTCATGTATGCATTGCAGCAGACAACGACGAAAGAGCAAATTAGAATAGGAATGGAGGACGCGTATTTTCCTTGAAATTCTACAGGCTACTTTATATCTTGAGGCTAAAGATAAGTATACACTAATAATTAAATGATAATTTTACGATCCCAGTATATTTATAATTTCCACTCGCTGAAATTCCAACTTTTTTATATATTTGGGATAAAATAAAAATCTTGTATGTCGGTCATTTTTGGGTTTAATATACGTACACAGATGATTGTTTTATAGATTTGTTTCAGGCAAACTTATGAACTGTTTTCGCAAAACACATCCATCTTGCACTCGTAGTTCTAATAGCGGGGGAGGCATCCCCATCAAACTGCAATGTCTTTTTCGGGGGGGGGGGGAATTTTTGTTTTTATATATGCAAAATTCTATTATAAAGATGTTGTCTTTGTAAGATCATGCAGTCAGTTTCAAGACACAGCATTGAGTAGCGCTACTGTAGCTTCCACTCCGGGCGTTCGTAAAGACGTCAGAAAAAAATGTTTATTTTTAATAGCATGCAGTTATTATCATAACATGAAAATTTTCAAGATAAGAACAATTATATGGGAAGAGGTCTGATGATATCAAAAGTCATTTCTAGCCTATTTCCTATCCTGAAATTGAAATAACAGACTTAAAAAATTAGCAGACGGCCTGTACGTTAACTTCAGCGTTTGGACTCTTTGGCCGATTGTCAAGGAATTTGTTGTGTTTATGCCACTTGCATAGGCCACAGCCCAGAGTCAAACCTTTCACTTCTTACTATATACAGTAACAACATACGTCGCGGTAAAGCGGTCCTGCTGCGTGGTAGAGATGCTAGAAATAATTAATTTACAGTGGCGAAGAGATTTGCATAATGTGCAATTGTTTAAGAAAACATATCCGTATAGTGGAAAGAAACACAACAGTGTCTCCTCGAAAATTAACTTTAGATTTTATTTAAATGGCAATATGCAATAAACCACTCGATACAGGCATGTGATATTTGGTAGGGAGATTGTCAAAGGTAAAACTTTGTATAGAATTTTGTTTGTAATTCAGGAACTTTTCGAAAATTTGTGATTATGTGGGGCATTTATATCTTAACACGATCCGTGATTCAGTAAAATATTACTGCATCATCATCATCATCATCGTCATCATCATCCGTGAAGAGTCAGGCATTGAAAGACCGGTTTCGACCTTAAAATGTTACTTACATAAACAAAATAAAGTGTAAGATTATTAACTAGTAATAAAATCTCCTGGACTGAAATTCTAAGCTACTGGAATGGAGCCTTGAGGAATTTTGATTTGGAACTCCCTATTAAATAAAGAATTAAGAAAATTAGACTAAAATATGAAAGTTCAATATCGTTGCTTATTATGAATATAAAAGAAGTATCGATCCGGTGATGCAGTGACCAGAAACTACGAAGATTTCCCTTCAGCAAACAGCAAAATCTCTTATTTCTTTCTTTCTCCTTTATAGACAAAGTAAATCTCTAGCATTGGACCGGCAGTGAATAACGAGTGCTAATTGTTCACACCAACTAAACTTCTCGTGTTTAAGTAAAGTATCTACACTGCCTGCAGCTCAGGCTTATAGGTGACCGAATATTATGACTTCAAAGGAAAATCATTACAGTATAAGAATTCATACTTGGAACTGTGCGTTCGCTTTATTTCGTCTGCATATTTTATTAATAAAAAAACTCGTAGAAAGTTTATTCATGAGTAGAAAGTGTAAGAAAAATTTGTTTAAATAAGTAATATGTATAAGAAAAGATTTCAATAGTCAGTATTTTTTACCTTTCCTATTTTCACTGCATACAGCCTTACTTATAATTTATTTTTGACGTTACATGCTATAGAATTATTTCAATTCCGAAAATGTAATATGGATTCGTAATGCAATATAGATCTGGTGCCAAACGGATGAGTTACATAAATAACTTGACCGTAAACTGTGTACATTTTGAACATATTCGGAAAGGTCTAAATGTAATTTATGTTTATTTATTTATTTACTTATTTATTTTTCACTCTACCAGCGATTCCCAAACTTTCTCGGTTCACTCGCCCTAATTTCTCTGCAATTTTTTACGGCGCCCCAAGGCTGAGACAAATATCTAACGCTTCTTTTTATTAAGTAGTTAGGTCAAAACAACTAAATAACTATTTTTCCTAACAACCTAGTAATTGAAAGAAAAAACAATATTTTGAAATCTCTCGTGGCGTCCCTAGACGCCGCGGCGACATTTTGGAAATCGCCGCACTATACCATTTCCAAACACAAAATGAATGATGGTTGTCATGAAAATAAGAAATCAGTATGATTAGCCAACAGACGGACTTCTGATAAACTTGTTCACAGTGTGTCTGAGGTGTCAGGAAGCGTCATGATATGCCCCTTATTCATTCACGTTCTCGCTTGTGATGATCGTAATTATGTGCAGATTGTAGCTTCAGTAGCTAACTTGGATTGTTGTCGCCATTCGTTACAATAGACGCCTGCCGATCGAACAATTGAATCATTTCATGCCATTGATTGATTCTCTAACCTGCCTACTCCTGACTGCCTTTAACGCCGGCGTTTACAATAAATCAGGATATGAGGGAGAGAGTGGGTTACTGCAAACGCTCCTCTATTATGCGCTGCTGTGTGGACTTTCCGGTATGGGTAATAATAGTGTGCATGTTTGTGCTACTGTGTTAAACTGAATTCTTGCTACACTGTTGATAACTCAAAAAATATTGTGAACAAATTTTTTGTACTGATTATCACAACAATTGATCAGAATATAAATTTACAATTTGCATAATTTCAGTTATTTGTTTAAACTGTAATAAGAACAATTCATATTTAACTGTGCTGCTCTCTCACGACTTTCCCACACAGTCCTTAAGACAACTAAGACACTTATGACGTCTTTGGAGGAGATTTTGTGCTCCCTATTGACAGAAGTCCGTGTAGTGTGCCATAAGCCACCTTATCACACTTCTTTCCCCCTTGCGATCCTCTTTAATTAATTTGTGACAACCAAGATTTGCTTAGGGTTCTGAAAGAAAACGAAAAGAGCTCGACAATAAATTTACCTGATATAATAACAACCGATGCATATATTTTCATCATCATCATCATCATGATTTAAAGGATTTATTTCTCGTGGCACCTTCCGATCTCAATATTAGAATCCAGGAGCCCCTTCATAAGAAGTCCCATGTTCCTTTTACCTACTGGATGAATTTTCATAATATCGTGCACGAATCTGGATCTGTACATTCAACTAATACCATTTATCCAGTTATTTTTATAGTTGATTTCTACCGAAAGTGCTGGTATTTTAAGGTCTTTTAGGATACCGTGATTTTTTCGTAGCCAATAAGCATGCCCTTTTTTGTTTTGCTAAGAAAATATTATCTGCTCTGATTCTGGATTTATCTTGATCTTTCAGGGTCCAAATTCCACCACCGTACATTACGATGCGCATTGCTAATGTCTTGTATATTCTTAGTATATCTTTGAGTTATAGCCTTATCCGCCACGTGAACTTATTTTTTTTTACCAAGCCACTTAATAGAGGAAAATATTTGAAGATCACTCACTCACTCACTCACTCACTCACTCACTCACTCCATGGTGCAGAGTCCTTCTTGCGAAGATAACTGGTTTGCAGCTAGTCAAGAAATTCCCCGCATTTCACGGAACCCGAAGGTTCATTACTGCACTCACAAGCGTTCGCCACCTATCTCTATCCTGGGCCAGCCCAATCCAGTCCATATACACACATCCCACCTCCTGGAGATCCGTACTAATATTATCCACCCATCTACGCCTAGGTCTTCCCAGTGGTCTCTTTCTCTCCGGTTTCCCCACCAAGACCCTATACACCCCCCTCTCCTAACTCATACGCGCCACATATTTGGAGATCAGCAAATAAAAGTAAAAAGATCATGTTAAAAACGCAGCAAACTAATTAGAAAAACAGTTGACATTTTTGTGATAATCTTGAATTAATAGAACCCTTCAAGTTAATTTTTTTTTACAATGTTAACTCCACATATATAGAATGAATGATAGCAGAACCCCGGAATATCAAGTGAAATGAAAATTCTTTGTGAAATATTCCATCCTACTTTTCTTCAAGAACAGGGAGAAATTTTACAAGAATGATATCATTATAATTTTTTGTTCCTTTGTATGTACAAATTTAGCAGCTTTTAATGAAATCATGTTAACGTTTTTTTTACATAAGGTGACAGATACTTGCGATATTTCCATTCACAATTCGTAGAACACAATAATTTTTAACACAAAATATATAAATACCTCTGTAATCCAAGCCAATAAAAACTTTCACATGCTTAAGTTTGGTCTGACAGTTCCTTAGCTAAAGATGTGAAAGAACAAGACATTTCAAGTGAAGGTTAGCGTTGCAACCAGTTCCTCTATGACATTCCACCTATTACACTGATGAAAGCGCATACGTTAGGAAAGTCTACAACACTGCAGCAATAACATTTAGGTGGCTTCGTCAAATAAACTTGGAAAGCTCGCGCAGTCTCAATGTTGGTATTACTGATGGCACGAGATTAAGTTCTGGCAGTCTCTAGTGGTGTGAAATTCCAAGAATTTTCATCAATTTTCATTAATTAATTTAGGGAGGCACGGATAAAATAGGCCAACAACGTACATTATGACCACATTTAAAGGCTCCATTCTGGGACATTTCGAAATGCAGCTAGCATACGGCGCCAGAGCTTCTGAGCAGCTTGCTACCCATATCTTCAGCCCAGTCCGCGGAAGACGGTGACAGAAAATTCCTACCAAACGTTTGCATCTCTGTGCTATCCTGCAGACGGTCACATCCTGCACGAATGGAATCCGTATCAACATTACAACGAGCACCTCAGACATAGCAAGCCTATCTTGAAATTTTTCGTCATGAATCTTTGAAAAAAACAGAGATTTGGAAACAGGGATAAAATAATAACATAAAACTGATATAGGATTTTTAAAAGTTTGAGATACGAATATCTCTAAAGAAGGGACGTTAACTGGAATGGTCTTATCTTGCGTAGGAACCAACTTATAAAACACATTATCGATGAAATGTGAAGGGAAGGATAGAAATAAGGGAAAGACGAGGACGGATAAGTAACGATTTACTAGATGACCTTAAAGTGGTGACAGGATACTGGAAATTTAAAAAGGGAGCATTAGATCTTTTACTGCGCTTTAGAAGATACGTCTCCTGTGTCAGATCACGGAATAATGAAATATCCACAGTAAATACACTATGCTTCCTTTACTGTTAGCAACTGGTCAATATTTTTTGGTGGAATATCTGTTGCATACTGTGAGAACCATACCAAACACACAAATGTATAATGCGCTTAACGTTAAGATTTTTTTGGTAAGTAATTACGTAAGTATTTGGTATTTGATTAGTAATATCCCCTACGCATAAATGGCGAAGAAATATCGAATATTCGTATTTACTTAACAGTACTAAATTGTAAACTCCAATAAAGAGGTAATATTGAGGCTCTTTTAAAGAAACAAAAAATGAATTTTCCTATGCTTTTTAATATTATCGGATAAAATTCGTTCGATATTTCGACTGTGTGATAACAAATAAGATCACTAGAAGCCCCTTGTGCAACAGCACTGGAAATCACAAGTCCCCCATCACTGTTACAGTGACCCGTAATAATAATTGCTGCAGGGGGGGGGGGGGGAGTATGATCGTCTGCCGACCCCTTCACATAATTCCGACTGTTCCTCTCAACAATTCATCCACATCCACACCGTCTCTCTCTCTGCCACTGTGCCACCATCCATCTATCCATCCGTCTGACTACCCAGTGGTCTGTCCGTCTCTCTAATCAGTAATCACATTGAATACAATATGGTGACAGTATCATAGGTGATCGCTTACTCTCACACCCCCATAACTCTCTGAACTAACCCCCATCCCATCCTCACACACACACACACACACACCCCACCCATCAAACCCCCTTTCCAACAGAACCATATATACTGCCCACAATGTTACAATTTGTTGATATAATTATTATCCACCTCCCCCATACACACACTCTCTCTACACATTCCAAATTTACCCCTGCATCCATCTGTGTTGTCGTAACATCTGTCAATAGGAACAACACAGCTCCGGCCATAGCTGATGATATATGGGCAGCACGGCAGTCATGGCAATTGCTTTTCATATTGCTTTTGAAACTGTAGCCTGGTCTATTTTTCAATCGGGGGGGGGGGGCATTTCGGTCTCGGATTATTAGTATCTGGGGTATGTATTGCCCCGTGCTAGCGACAGACATCGACTGCCTGAACACGTGGCTGTATCGCCGATTGCTTCGTTGGATGACAATGGACGTATCGGCTGATTGACTGTTGCATTAATTGGCACGAAACATGAAGATCACCTGGCCAAGATATTTAAAAACCAACGCTTTTCATGTTACTAAGGGTCAAGCCCAGGAGCCCCGCAGTGTAAGGAGCTTACTGCCCCCAAAATGGGATCATGTCTTCGAATCCAATTCGAGGAATGGACATGCGTCTGACTTTGCGTTACCTTATACACAGTAGGGACATAGGACGGGCCGATTTATTGTCCAAGAAGTTGTATAAAATATCGAGAAGCAAGAAATACACACCACATAAATATGAGGCCTTGGATCTCATAAGCCTTAGAGACAGGTATATATGATGTTAGTCTGCTGAGATCCGGTGACCCAGGCAGGCAAGGCACACTCATTTAGGTAAGTACCGTGGACACCTCGCAACTCGGGCATGCAAGGCTTAGGCAGTTGCCGTGGATACCTGAAATATGTGTGTGTGTGTGTGTGTGTATTATACTTTCGTGGCTATGCCCGTAGTTTGCGTGGAAATTCAAATAATGTGTAAATGTGTATTTTATTTCAGTATTAGTACCCAGCGACCCTTTTTGAAATTACCGTCATAGATCGTCTGCGAAGTCCATGAGACTGAATTCTGTATATTGGTGTCTCCTACCTATTTGTGGCTGTGCAGGGAACTCCACCGTTCAGCCTAGTGACGTCACCTGCCATCTGGAGGCGGTCCGTAGAACTCCAAATTGGAAGTGTGACATCTGGATCTGAGGGACTGACGTTGGTAAAGTATAGCATAAAATAAGGAAGAATGTGCCGAAAGGAGCAACAGATACTTCTGATCTGAATAGTTGTGTATGTTAAAGAAGACAATAAAAGAACAGTTCACTGCGAGATTTCAGGGTCTCACCACGGTACCGCTGAAAATTCAAGTATTCTTGGATATTACATCTCGTCGACTGGTATGTAGATACAGATGGTTTGAACAAAAGTAGCGTCTCCATGCACAGAAACTAGACCCTGAATGCGAAGGCACTACGATCCTTTGAAACGTTGCTATACCGTTACCAGTCGACACACCGAAACATCCCAGAAGACTTCACTTTTCAATACTGCACTAATCTTCATGGTTGTTCCGTGCATTAATAATATCAAGTCCTATATTTGTCCCGGGGACCGCGCTGGCACAGTGGTTAAGGTGCTGTGCTACAAAGCGGAAGGTCGCTGTTTCGATCCCAACTAGTGTCAGTGGATTTTTCATAAAATCCTTCCGATTGCACTTTGGCCCTGGGGTCGACTCAGCCTCTAACAGAAATGAACACCAGGAGTATTTCCTGGAGGTAAAGGCGGCCGGTGCGTACGGCTGACAACCTTACCACCATTGTTGTCATGAAATCTCGAAACCTTAACTTCCTGGAACAATCTGGGTCACTCCAGGCCTGTAACGGGACTGCTTTACCTTTACCTTTATTTGTCCCAACTAATGCACACAAATTATTTGAATTGTTAAACTGTTTAAAACATTTCAAAACTGTAATACTTGCTCCAACCTGTTTCGATTTACATAAACTATCATCAGGGAGCTTCAGGGAGCTACATGTGTAGCTTCCTGATGATGACAGTTTTAAATGTTTCAAGAGTTTGACAATTCAGATAATTTGTGTGCATTAGTTGGGACAAATAAAGGACTTGACTTTACTAACGTTTAGGGATTGATAAAATTTTCTGAAGATTTCTGAGAATGGAATTTAAGTCAAAAACTAATATGGCAATTCTGCAACAAAGGAATAATTTTGCTGGCCCAACCCGAAAATTTATAGGAACATTAATTTATCTAACCAGTGTATAAGTTCAACTACAGTTTCATTAATATTATTTAACCTTTATGCACCATGCATCCTATATATAGGACAGACGTACCGCTCCTCCCCACAGTAATCTTTTTATATATTCAGTCAACAAACATATTTAATTATTTTTTTAGACTTTCTGTCACCATCTTTGTTTATTCCTCTACAGAATGTCATGTATTTCCTAATGTTACACTTCTTGGTTCATAAAATATTCACATTTTACATAAATGGTGTGCTAAACTGTAAATGTCCAGCTCCAGGACCAAAGGGTTAATATGATATTTTGGAAAAGGTTATGGAAATGCCTTATGACAGGCTATTTCCAGATTACTATAAAAGTAGAATCCAAATATTTTATGTTGCTTCTTCAAATACGATATATTTCCTAACTACCCTGTGTAACTGATGAATTGTTTGTAAAATAATGAATGAATATTTTAAAGCTCCTCATTATGTATGGAGCCGGGATAGCTCCGACGGTACGGCGATTGGAAGCCTGGGTTTCAAAGTCACGCTGAAGCAAAAAATTACTCGTCTACAAAACCGTACAGACAGGCTCTGGAGCCCACACAGTCTGTAATTCAATGGATATCATGGTCCTTTCTGGGTGGAGGGGTAAAGCGTCTGGGGTGTGATGTTGACGGCTCACCTCCATCCAGTGCCAAGTCAAAGAATGAGTGAAACTGTACAGTCCCTTCCCTATATGCCTCCATGGCCTGGACAGGGACGACGTCACCTCATTAAGTAGCTTTCTCCTTCCTCGGCTTATTTTCCGTGTATAAAGTAAAAATATTTTTTTAGCGCTTTACTCTAAAACGCCTTCTTATATACTACGTGCTTTTCAGTTTTATGTCCAGGATTTGTGGGTATTTTACAGCTCATTTTGTAATATTTTTCGAAACAAACGCTCGGTAAAATCGAGTTTATTTGCAACAGACCTGCCTGATTTGGCGTGACCAGTCTACCCTTTTGCCTTAGGTCTGTGAGCCATAAACCGGTGACAGGTTATGGTCCCTGGCTTTCTGTGTGCAGCGAAACGGAGACCATTTGTCTACAATGTGGCTATGTATTATAATGCAGTAGTATGTCTGTCCCTCTATAATGCTGATCGCTCCAGTTTGTCATCTCGCGTCTTCCTACTGTCCGTCCATCCGTCCGTCCGTCCGTCCGCTTGCCCGTCCATCCATTCCCACCAATACCACTACCATCCGACAATAATAACGACAACATCAACATAACTCATGGCCAATTCCTCTTACTCCATCCCAACAGAGAGAGTTGGGCCCTATGTTGCCCTTGTCCGTGCTTTATCATGTCTCCATAATATGCAACCATTCGTTGAAGCACGACGGTGCATTGTGTGGCATACCAAACGGTGTGTCATAGTAGGCAACTTGGCAGGTGGTAATGGCTTGACAACGCCTCTCAAGACAGCGTCTTAATGCTGACAAGCAGGTAGAGCTTAGAATATATTCAAAGACTAACAAACGCGCTTGGTTTTATGGCTGTAATTTTATTGCACAGTAGTCACCAACATGTTTCGGCCACTCATGTGGCCATCTTCAGGGTGATAAGAACAAGAATACAAAAATAATTCAAACGAATCTAAATCACTCCACAATTTTAAAAATCGTGTCGTTTTCGGTTAAAATTAAGAGTTGAATAATAAAATACCAATAAGTGTGAAATATCAGAAGTTAATTTGTTGTTTGAAGTATTGTTCTATAGAATGAAGTGCATAGAAGATACATGTGGTGAATTGTGATACAGATGGGCAAGCGATGATTTGGTCTGTACAGTGAAGTGCTTTGAACTGGAGTGATTTAGACACATTTCATTTAAATTTGCATTCCTGCACACACCACCCTGAAGATAGGCACTTATTATGCCGAAACATTTTGGTGACCACTAAACAATAAAATTATATCCCTAAAGCTGTGTAAATTTGATGGTCTTTTAGTATATTTTATGCACCTAATTAATGCACGGAATATGAAACACACAAACCTACAGCCTGAAAGTGTGCAACTACGGTGTTTAACAAAGTCCTTTCTACTTAACAAGTAGAAAATAGTAATTTCCGAAGAAAGCTAAATAACGATATTCTATATAAATTTGCACTTTTCAATTATTATAGTGCCGATCCCGGTGGTCGCGCGGTCTAAGGCGCCGATCTAAGGCCACTCGCTTGCTGGGATTGTGGGTTCGAATCCTGCAGGAGGTATGGAGGTTTTTCCGTTGTGTATGCATTCTGTTGTCAGGTGGAGGTCTCTGCGACGGGCCAAATCCTCGCCCAGAAGAGTCCTACCGATGGTGTGTGTGTGTGTGTGTGTCTTTTAGTAAATCAAGTGCAACAATGAGCCTCTATACCTGCAATGATATGGTACAAGAAATCAGACTAAGAAAGAAAGAATTATTCTGGTAAGAATGATGAGGTAAATAAACAAAAAAGGGCTCATATATTGACTACAAGACGGAAGAAACGATCAAAAGATTGGAGTTCCATTCCCAGCAGGAGTAAGTGTCTAATCTTTTCTCCAAAAGTTTCAGAATGTCATGAGACGCTTAAAAAAATTATAAAAAAATCACTAGGTTCTGGAGGATCTTTCCCTGGACATAAAGAGGCCAGGGTGTGACGTTTAGAACTTATTACTATCAAGTGCCTAGGTCAAGAATGCTTGGAGCTACGACTCCTCTCCGCATAATCCTTCATGAAACACACCAAATTAGGACATTACCACTAGTTCCACGTCCTTTGCATTTACTTGTACACTAATCAAACGTTACAATATCTGACAGTGTCTTTAAGTAAACCACAAATAAAGTACATTATGGCCCGACAGACCCTAGTGGGGCAGGGCTTCCTCATGGTCGGGGTTTCATGATAACTCTCACAAACACTGCACTAGGTAAGACCCCACTAGAAGCGTGATCAGCTCTTAGCAGAGACCTCTACCTGACAACACAACACTCACAAAGACAGATATCCAAGGTACCCGGCTGGATTCGAACCAGGAATACCAGCAAGTGTGCGGCCACAAACCCACACTTTAGTTCGCTCGTCCACTATGATGAGCAACACAAATAAATAACAAACCTCATATTTGTACCGAATTACTTTGGAATATTTGGTGAAAATAGCTATGTTTATAATATATTTGGGTCAGAAATTTGATGATAATTAGTATTATCACAGACCGTAATTAGTTCTTCCATCAATTACAGCATAATTCTCACGTGAAACTATATATTGTAAAATCATTTAATCCCTTGTGTAAGAAAAAAAGAAGCTATTTAATAAAAAGTCTTCGTGACGGAATTTGTGCTGTTTTATAGATGTCACTGAAGAGCAGAGGTGACGTCATCGGTGTTAAAACACTGCGGACAGCAGGGTTTACATTTCGTTAGGCTGAAAGCTTTTGATGGTGAAACTGATGTCGGTTTGTTCTGATTGAGGTTGCAGGATTATTAGTCGACGTCACTTTTTTATTACGCTGCATGCAGAGATTATTGTCTGTACATTTCTGTGTTTCTCCCTTGTTATGAATGAATGTATGGATAGGGTTGGTTTGTTGTTATCCCCCCCCCTACACATCTAATTTCCCTCTCTCCCTTTTCTATGTCTCGCCAAGTATCATTTCACAATATGGCACAGGTGAATAAAACACAGGAAGTATCAAAAATATCGATACACCTGCTGTAATCCATGGTTATTAATACACGGAATTTCCTACTCCACAGTGGGGTTCTGTGATTATTCTAAGGAAGCGTTTAGACTACATATTTTACGTCAAAACTAAAATTATCCAGCTGATTATTATTATTATTATCATCATCATCATTATTATTTTCATTATTAAGTAATCGACGGAACGAAGTCCTTCCTGAGAAGCCAACAGGTCCACAGCTAGTCAAGAAATTTCTTATCTTTTATGAAAATGGAAGGTCCATTGCCGCCTTCACCTGCTCAGGATAGACCGCTCAAAACACTTTGGTGATGGCAAGTGTCTCCGTCTTCAAACGGCAGCAGACAAAGGAGAGCCTAATCTTGCGGGCATGCTCATTGTTTGCAGTTAGCTCTTTCTAGCGGGTCTACAAGAAGTTTATCTCCGTATTTTTCTTTTCCATTTGAAATTGGAGACAGCTTTAGCCTCCTAAAACTTCGAAAGTTTTCAGCCTGTGACGAAAGACAGTATCCAAAATATTAGTCATCACTATCACCAGCAACAGGAATTCTATAGTCAAATATTTATGTCCTCCACCAGTTTCGTCCCCCGTCTTGGTGTATAGTAAGGCGCAACATGAAAGACAAGCAGTTTGAAACATCCATAACAGCGCCGTCTATACTAAATGCAATCGGGTTCCATCATTTCCGTAATAAAAGGACAAGACAAAACCAAGATGTACATGTTGCAATTTATTTAATATTCTTTCCCTTAATTCCGGTAATTTCCAGTTGGGTGCCACTGTAATGAAAATTACTTGCAACTTTACTTATATTTGTATTGCCAAGTAATAACTATAATTATATCATGTAAGTAGGCTAAAAACAGAGGGTGGAATTGTAAACGATCATATATTAATAAATACAATATTTCAAATGGAAAGAGAGGTCGACAAACATAGATGACTGAAACACGTCACTTAAGGAGACGAAGGTCCGCATTGGAATGTAGCGCCATTTAAGAAGAAGAAGAAGAAGAGGAGAAGGAGGAGGAGGAGGAGGA
>Ga0131853_10014493_pt1 | contig 14450 bp, 40 predicted proteins | sample TergutLab28metaG_FD_92764 | JGI IMG/M metagenome (GOLD analysis project Ga0131853, IMG submission 92764) | Labiotermes labralis P1 segment gut microbial communities from Petit-Saut dam, French Guiana - Lab288 P1 (version 2) (version 2) | ecosystem: Host-associated > Arthropoda: Insects >... | reverse complement strand
TGTATATATTTATGTATAAATGTGGGTTTATATGTATGAATTGATGTGTGGATATGGGTATGTACGTATGGGTGCACGTGTATGTAATAATGTCTCCATTTATTATGTGTTTATTATGTGTTTATGTATGGATTTATGTACGTAGGTATGTGTGTATGTATTATGTATGCATCTAAGTATGTGTATATACGTATGCTTGTATGCCAGTATATGTATATATATGTAGGGGTGTGTGTATTTATGTATGTATGTATGTAGGTATATATTATTGTGTGTGTATATATTTATGTATAAATGTGGGTTTATATGTATGAATTGATGTGTGGATATGGGTATGTACGTATGGGTGCACGTGTATGTAATAATGTCTCCATTTATGTGTGTGTTTATTATGTGTTTATGTATGGATTTATGTACGTAGGTATGTGTGCATGTATTATGTATGTATGTGTGCATTAATATATTATGTGTGTATATATCTATATATGTATGTATGTATGTATGTTTGTACGTATGTATGTGTGTATCTAGGTACGTATTTATATATGTGTGTATGTATGTATGTGTTAATATATGTATGTATGTATTATGTAATCATGTATTTGTGTATGTAAATATATATGTATATCCGTGTATATGAATGTTTGTAGTTATGTATATACGTGTTTGTGTGTTTATTTTTTATGTATTTACGTATGTATGTATGAGTGTATATATGTATGTGTGTATGTGGGTTAGTATGAACTATGTATGTCTGTATGTAGTTTTTTTAATACATTTATTTACAAGCATGCCTCTTTACTGATGAGTAATACTACATGCATTGTTCTCAATTTTACATACTATGATCTCACTAGACTATATACATTTTAGAACATCTACTGACTATTCTTTCTCTGTTCTTCTTTCCAGCTTATATTGTCTAAGCATTCTTTGAATTATTATGGTAAATTCATCCTAATTTATTACATCTCACTTGCCAATTTTCTGTCCTTGTCACTAATGTTTTTAGTTTTCCCTTTCCTTCTCTAGGTGAAAGAAGTCAAATATAATATGTTGTACTGTGTGCGGACCTTTTCTGAAAGGGCACTTTAGGTCGTCTATTATTTTGTATTTAAATAAGTAATCTTTACATTATCATGTTTGTTGTTATGGCTATAAAATTTGGTGTTGCTTTTAGTCTCAGTTTTAGCCTACCCTTTATCTTGGGAAAGAATGCTTTTGTTACTGCATATATGTGTGTATGTCTGTCTGTATGTATGTTTGTATGAATGTGTATATGCATATTTGTCTCTATTTATGTACGTATGTGTATATATATGCACGATTTTACGCACGTATATATATATATGTATGTGTGTGTAACTATGTAAGTATATGTATTTGTATGTAAGTATATATGTATGTGTCGATGCATGATTTTATGTGCGTATGTTTGAATGTACCTATAAAGTATATATATGTATGTTTTTATGTATTGACGTATGGTGGTACATTTGCACGTAGATATGCTTGTATGTAATTATGAATGCTTATGTGTAAATATGTATTTGAGTATGTATATTTTTGCATAAAAGTATGAACGTATATATGTGTGTAAGTTTGTATGTAAGTCTGTATTTATTTATGTATGAATCTGTGTATGTGTGTAGGAATGTAAGTATGTATGTAAGAAGGTATATACTGATGTATGAAAGTATGATTGCATGTAAGTACCTATGTCTCTATGTACGTATATACATATTTATCTACGTTGTATGTGTGTATATTTTACGCGTGTAATTGAGTATGTGTGTATGTATGCATTTACGTGTATATATATGTCGGTATATGTGTATGTATATCTGTACGTATGTATGTGTGTGTGTTTGTGTGTATGTATGAATGTTTGAATTTAAGTACTTGTATGTATGTGTAAATTTTTGGATGTATATATTTGCATATATATATATTTATGTACGTGTGTATGTGCGTATATATGTTTGAATGCTGTTACGTGTGAGTGTGTATGTGTGAATTTATATATATATGTATGAATATGTGTATGTATGAATTTATGTATATAAATATATGTATGTACATATGTACGCAAATTTGGTAGTATATATTTGGTAAATGTGTATGCATGTTTGTATGTATGCATGTGTGTGAGTGTACTTATCTATGTGTTTATGTATATATGTTTCTATTTATATATTATATAAATGTAAGTACATATATTTACATTTACGTATGTGTGTGTATATATGTATGTATGTAATTATGAATGAATGTATGTGTGCATGTAATTATCTATGTAAGTGTGTATGTATATGTGTATATATGTAATTGTCTATGTATGTATGTGTGTATGTTTTTATATACGTATGTTTGTACGTAAGAATGTATGTGTGTAAGTATGTATGTACGCATTTTTTTATTTGGGTGTGTTTTTAAGTATATATGTATGTATGTAAGTTTGTATGTATATATGTATGTACATACGTACTTATGTGTGTATGTATGTTATTATATGTGTACGTATGTATGTATATATATAGTTATGTATGTGTGTATGTATATACGTGTACATGTGTATGTAAATTATGTGTATATGTATGTTTGTATATAATTATGTGTGTAAGAATTATGAAAATGTTATGAATTCAAGAATATAGGTACGTATGTTTGTATGTGTTTATGTATGAAGGTGCATAATAATGTTCTATATATTTGTGTACGTTCCTATGTATGTACTTTTATATGATGCAGGTAAGAACTTTTTTATTTTAGTAGGTTTGTGTGTATGTACGTGTTTACGCATGTGTTTATGTACCAATGTATTTGAGTATATATGTACGTATACTTGTAAGTATGTATGTATGAGTGTATGAACGTATGTAATTGTGTATTTATGTATGAATGTATGTGTGTATTTTTGTACGTACGTGTGTCTGTATGTACGTGAGGATGTATAAATATTGATATTTATGTACGTATATATGGATGTGTGGTTATATATTTTTATGTATGTATGTACGTAGTACTACGTAATTGTGTATGTATAAATGTGGTTATGTATATACGTATGTGTATGCATATGTGTATATATACATTTGTGATTATGTATGTATGTATGTGTGTATGCACGTGTGTGTTTATATAGGTATGTATGTATGCATGTATGTGTCGTTGTATATAAGTATATATGTCTATATATATATGCATGTACTACTGTATTCATATATGTACTTATATTTGTGCGTATAAATGTATGTATGGATGAATGTATGTATGTAATTATGTACGTTCGTATGTATGCATGTAATTATGTATGTAAATATGTATGTTTTATGTATGTGTGTATAAACATATGTTTGTACGTATGTATGTGTATACGTTTCATATATATTTGTATGTGTGTACGTATGTATATATATACGTATGTATATATGTGTGTATGTTTTTACTTTTGTATGTATGTACTATATATGTATACATTTATGTACTTACGTATGTTTTTACATGTATATATATATATCTATAGGTATATACTTATTTATGTTTTTGTGTCTGTATGTATGAAGTATGTATGTATATATTTAATATGTATTTACTAATGCATGTGCGTATTTGTGTGTGTATGTATGTATAATTGTATGTGCGTATGTAAATATGAATTTGTATGTATTTATGTTATGAAATTACTTTCGTATATATGTATCTCTTTATCTACTTATTTATTTGTATGTATATATGTATTATATGTTTATATATCTTTGCATATATATATATGTGTGATTATGAATGTTTCAAATTATATATATATGCGTATGTATGTGTGTAGGTGTGTATGCATAAATATATGTTTGTATGTATGTGTGTGAGTGTATGTATCTATGTTTTTATGTATTTATGTATGTATATATGTCTATGTGTATGTAGGTAATTATATATGAATGTTTGTAAGTGCGTGATTATTTATATATGTGAATATATATGTGTGTATATATGTAACTTTGTGTTATAGATTTATATATGTACGAATATGTGTGTGTATTTGTGATAATATATATATTTTTGTGTTTAGTTTCGTATGTATGCATCAATATATTTACGTATATTTGTATGTGTCTATGCATCAAAATATATATTTATGTTTGTATGTATGTATGTATGCATGTATGTATGTATGTATGAATGTGTGCATGTACGTGGGTCTGTATATAGGTATATATATGTGTGTATGTATTTATTTGTATATTTTTGTGTGTGTATGTATATAGGTATTTAAGTATGATTGTATGTATTTATATATATATGTGTGTTTATAATAGTGTGTATATATGTGTTTAAATATGTATAATTTAAGTATATGTGTATATGTATATATCTATGAATCTATATAGAAGGTGTCCCAGAATTATGTACGAGATTTCTGGAGTGTGTTCCTTATGTTAAAGGATACCGATATTACTCAAACACCTATATCCAAATTTGAACCCTTACGTAGATAATGGCCAGAGTATTTTGAATCTTTGCAGCTGTTATGCAATTATTGATTAAAAAATACATATTAAAACTGGCATTTGTTTGTGGTTTCTCTAATATTTATATCTGTACTTAACAAGTAATTAATCTATGAGTGACATAAAGCCATTAAATTGAACTAATAAACACCCGCATTAACGCCGTTGTCGTTCTTAAGATTCCAAGCACTTTACATGATGCATGAATATTCAACATTATGGTTGTTCTGATTTAACTTAGCTGACTTCGCATTTTGGTATAAACCTACTACATAACTGTACTAAAATACAGTACCTGTTTACAGCAATTGTTCAAATTGTCCTCCTCCAGTTGCTAAGCAGGTTTCAGCACCCATGTTTAGGGAATAAATAGCAGAAGCAAAGTTGTCTGGATGGTTGCATATGTGTTCAGCCGCTGCAAAAATACGATCGTGCAGTGCTGCTCTTCACTCGACCTCAGTTTTGTACACTAACGTCTTCATGTGGCCCCACAGGTAATAAGCAAGACGTGTTAGATCCTGCGACCTCAGTGCCCATGAAACGGTCCCACATCGACCTAACCAGCGTTTAAGGAAGAATTCATTTAAGTACTCTATCACGTGCCGCTTTTAATCTGGGGGAGCCCCATCATGTTGGAAGTACATTTATCTCCTTACCATTAACGGTTTGTCTTCCAACAAACCCGGTAAATCTTTTTTCGTGAAGGCTTCATACGTGATTCCCGTTAAATTGTTGTGAAACACAAAAGGTCCGAACAACCCGTTACCAAGCAAACCACACCATACATTCACAGAAATTCTCCTTTAGAATTTGGTTACACGTGTCTCATGTGGATTTTCATGGGACCACATTTAGACATTCCGTGAGTTATTTATACCGTCCTGGGTAAAAGACGCCTCATCTGTGAATAAAATAACGCTTAATATTTCGGGATTTTCTCTTATCCAGCGGCACAATTCCATAAGTTGTGCTTGGTCGCCTGGTTCCAGATGTTGTACCCTTTGATCATGGTAAGGATATAAATCTTCTTCATGTAAAGTTCGCCACACCTGCATACGTGACACGTCGATGCGAGAGGCCATTCTACGAGTGGACAGACGTGGACTTCTCTGAACCATCTCAAGAATGTTCTATCGTGTGTTAATCGTTCGTACCACCTCCCTTTCAGACCGCACAGCAACACTGGGAAGACAGCCAGTATCACGCAATGTCTGGTTAATACGAGTAAAAACACTTCTAGACGGAATCCTTCAGTCGGTAAAACAACTTTGGTATTCTGCAACAGCAGCATTTGCACTGCCGTTGAAAAATCCATACACAAAAAGCATGTTACAATATTCCATGTGGGAAAACAAGAAAGGCATATTTGCAAACTGTCGCGCAGGCGCAATGATCACTGCATTTCAGTCTCAAGGACATAAGCACCGTCGCGCGATACATCAGCTGTGCTGGTTGCAATATTTAGAAACGCAAGAAGCTCCAATTATTCTCTGGCCATTACCTCCGTATCCGTTCAACTCTGGATATAGGTATTTTGGTTTATATCGGTATACTTTAAGCAGCTCTGGAGCAGAAGAAATTAAATCTTTTAAAAAGCACACCACCTTTAAAATCCCAAAAAGAAATGACATTGCCTTCAGTAAACTGGAAACAGTAGACTTACAGGTGTGAAGGAACGGCTGCCACCAGGAGATTTTGGTACGGCTGGTTAGTTATTTGAAGAGTTTTTAAAGCGTAACGCAGCGTTACAGTGCCAGTGCCATATTCGCGGCGCTGTATTACTGACGTCAATGTGCATTTTCTTAACGGGCATTACCGTCTGATCGTCTCAAGCAAAACATAGGTATATAATATATTTTATTCTCACTTTGAGCAGAGCAATCGCTGTAACATTTATTCGTACTGTAGCAGAAAATTTAAAGTCGGTTACACTAATTGTAGTGCTGTTGATAGGACCCGGAAATAACTTTTATATTATATGTGAAAAAATAGAGAAAGAACTTCAATATTACATTTTGTTAGAGCGCTTATTTGAAGTGTTTGTAAAAGCCTCTTTAATTTCCAATATATATTCGGTCAGAATTATTTTGCGGGGAAAAGTTAGGCCTATTTAAGCTACCGATGCTGGAGTGCATACATAAATGGGAAACACCGTAGTCCTTGGTGAGAAACCTGTCCCTGTGCCAACTGGACAGCCACATATCTTACGCGGACTGAGCTGGGACAGAAATCGGCCTCTGCGTTAAGAGGCCGGGAACAAAACGGCTTATCCATGGAACGGCCTAGTAAAAGCCTGAAATCCATTTAAACAATGAGTATAAATAATAATCCTAACGCCAGAGAACACACTTTCTGTCATTTAGAGCAGCGAGAGAGTTAAATTTGCCAATAAAAATATTCAAAACTTACTCTGAAAGTCTTAAGGAAAAAATGAATAAGTCATGAGACAAATTAATGCTTCAGCAAATGTTACGAAAAATAAACACACGTTTTTAAGAGGCTGACGAATATATAAAGAGGTAAAGCAGTCATATTCCATGCCTAGAGAGGCCCAGAATTTTCCAAGAAGTTAAAGTACGCAGATTAAATGAAAACGCACAGGAAGGGGGTAAGTTAACCAATCATAAGCACGGGGCGGTTTAGTGCAAGGAAACACAAATGGTAATAAATAATGTTGGAGGGTGATTAAAACACAAGGCCATAGTGCAAAGGGAAGGAATTTATGTCAAAGAAAAAACCCAATGTATTGGGCCGAGATCAAAACAAGTACCCACCGATTGGTATAACGATACTTTAACCGTTGTGAAAATGCAAAAAACACTAAGTTATGTAATATTAAGAAGCAATATGCTTCACAGGATATTGTGTGTGAGAGTGTATGTGTTTGGGTGGTGTGTGTGTGTGGTGTGTGTGTTTGAATGTGTGGGTGTGGTTTGTGTGTGTTTGTGGGGTGTGTGTGTGTATCGTGTGTGTGTGATGAGTGTATGTGAGGTGTGTGTGATTGTGTGTGGTATGAGTGTATGTTGTGTGTGTGTGGTGTGAGGGTATGTTGTGTGTGTGTGTGTGGTTTAAGTGTGTGTGTGAGTGCGTGGAGTTTGTGTATGTTGAGAGTGTATTTTGCGTGTGTGTGGTGTGTGTCTTTGTGTGTGTTCGGAGTGCGGTGTATCCGTGGTGTGTGTGTGGTTTGTGTGGTATGTGTGGTATGTGTGTGTGGAGTGTGTGTGTTTGTGTGGTGTGTGTGTGTGGTGTGTGAGTATGTGGTGTGTGTGTGGTGTGTTTGTGAGAGTGTGGTGTGTTTGAGTATGTTGTGTGTTTGGTGTGTGTGTGTGTGATGTGTGTGTGTGGTGTGTGTGTGTGTAAGGTGTGTATGTGGTGTGTGTGTGTGTGATGTGATGCGTCTGTATGGTGTGAGAGAGAGTGGTGTGTGTGAGTGTAGTGTTTGTGTTTAGTGAGGGGTCTGTGTATATTGTGTGCTGTGTCATGCGTATGTATATGGTGTGTGTGTGTGTATAGTGTGTGTTTGGTGTGTGTGTGTTACGGTGTGTATATGGTGTGTGTGTGTGATGTGTGTGTATGGTGTGAGAGAGTGGGGTGTTTGTGTGGGGTGTGTGTATTTCCGTGTGTGGTGTGTCGTGTGTTTATGGTGTGTGTGGTGTGTGTGTGGTGTGTGTGTGTGTGTACGTGTGGTGTGTGTGTGGTGAGAGTATGTGACGTATGAGTATATGGTGTGTGTGTGTGAGTGTCTGGTGTTTGGGATGGTGTGGTGTGTGTGTTTGGGTGGTGTGTGAGTGTGTATGGTGTCTATGTGGTGTGTGTGTGTGATGTGTGTGTTGAGAAAATGGGTGGTGTGAGTGTGTGGTGTGTGTATTTGGTGTGTGGTGTGTCGTGTGTGTGTGTGGCGTGTGTGAGTGTGTAGTGTTCTTGTGGGTGTGCTGTGTGTGGAGTGTTTGTTTGTGTGTGTGTGTGTGTGGTATGGGTGGTGTGTTTGTGTGTGGTCTGTGTGTGTGGTGTGTGTGTTGTTTTTAATCTATGTGTGTGTGAGTGTGTTGTGTGTACGGGTGTGGTGTGTTTGCGTGTGTGGTTTGTGTGTGTTTGTGGGTTGTGTGTGTTTGTGGTTTGTGTGTGTTGCATGTTTGTGTGTGGTTTGTGTGTGTGATGTGAATGTGCGTGGTCTGTTTGTGTTTTGTGTGTGTCTGAGTATGTGGTGTGTGTGTTTCCATCTGTGTGTGTGTGTGTCAGTGGTGAGTGTATTTGTGTGGTATGAGTGTGTTGTGAGTGTGTTGTGTGTGTTGTTTGTGTGTTGTGTGTATGAGTTTGTTGCGTGTGTGTGTGATTTGAGTGTGTGTGTGTGTGTGAGAGAGAGTGTTTTGTGGGTGTTTGTGTGTGAGTGTGGTGTAAGTGTGGTGTGTGTGTGTGTGTTTGGTTTATGTGTGTATTGTGTTTGTTTGCGTTGTGTGTGTTTGTAATATATTTCTATGTGCGTGTTTTTTATTGTGTGTCGTGTTTGGTGTGTGTGTGTGTGTTGGCGTGGGTGTGTGTGTGTTGAGTGTTTATGAGACTTTTAGGGTATTTGTGCAAGTGGTTGAGGTGTGTGTGTGATTGTGTGTGGTGGTTCTTGTGTGTATGTGTGTGGGCGTGTTATGTGTGTTTGTGAGTGTTTGTGGTTTGTGTGTGTATGGCTTATGTTGTGTTTTTGTGTGTATGAGTTTATAGTGTAGTGTTTGTGTGTGGTGTATATTTTATGTGTGTGTGTGTGTGTGGTGTGCGTGTGTGTCTGGGTGTCTTATGTGTGTGTCTTTGATGTGTGTGTGGGGTTTGTGTTTTATTTGATTTTGAGTATGGTGTGTTTGTATGAGGATTAGTGGTGTGTGTGTGTGTGTGTGTGATTGGTGTTTGTGAAGTGTAAGGTTTGTTCGTTTGCGTATGCGTGTTTGTGGACTGTGTGTTTGTGGTGTCTGTGTGTGATGTGTGTGTGTGTGGTGTGACAGTATGTGGTGTGTGTGTGTGGGTAGTGTTGTGTGAGTGTGTTGGTTGTGTGATTGTATGGTGTTTGTGTGTTTCGTGCGTTTATGATATGTTTGTTTTTGTTTGGTGTGTGTGGTGTGCGTGTGTGTGTATCATATGTACGTGGTATGGTTTGATATGTGTGTGTGGGTGGGAGTGTGTGGTGTGTTATGTGTGTGGTTTGTGTGTGGTGTGTGTATTTGTGTGCGTGTGTTGTGTCGCGCGTGTGTGTGTATGATGTGTGTGTGTGGGGTCTGAGTGTGATGGGTGAGTATTGTGCGTGTTGGTGTGGAATATCAGTATTTGTGTGTGTGTGTGGTGTGTCCGGTTTGTTTGTGTGTTTGTGTGTATTGTGTGAGTGGGGTGTTTTTGTGCTGTGTGTGTGTATGTTTATGTGTTTGTGATGTGAGTGATGTTTTTAATGTGTGTGTGAGTGTATTGTGTGTACGTGTGTGGTTTGAATTTGTGTGGGTTTTGTGTGTTTGTTAGTTGTTTGTGTGTGTGTTTGTTGTGTGTGTGTTTTATCTATGCGTGTTGTTTTGTGTGTGTGTGTGTGTGTGATGCGAATGTGCGTGGTCTGTGTGTAGTGTGTGTGTGTGTGTCTGCCTGATTATGTGGTGTGTGGGTTTGTGTGTGTTTATATGTTTGTGTGGTGTGTGTGTGTGTGTGTGTGTGGGGTGTGAGTGAGTTTTTTGTTGTGTTTGTGTGTGTGGTGTGTGTTGTGGGTGTGTTGTGTGTAAGAGTATGTTACGTATGAGTATGATTTGAGGGTGTGTAATTTGCGTGTTTGTGAGAGTGTGATGTGTGTGTGTGTGTTTGTGGTATATGTGTGGAGTTTGGTTGTGTTTGTGAGCTGTGTGTGTGTGTGTGTGTGTTTGGAGTGTGTATGTGGGTTTTGTATATGAGGTGCGTGGTTGTTTTTTGTGGTGTGTGTGTTTGTGACGTGTGTGAGTGTATTGTATATCTGTTTGTGCTTCTTTGTGTGTGTGTGTGTGTGGTGAGTGTGTGTGATTGTATTGTGTGATTGGTATTTGTGTGTGTCGTGTGTTTGCGTGTGTTGTGTGTGTGTTTGTGTGTGGTGTTCATTCATGTGTGTTGCTGGGCGTGTATGGCGTGTGTGTGTGATTAATTCTGTGTTGTTTTTGTGTTTTTGTGTTTTTGGTGTGTGTGTGTGTGTGGTGGGTGTTTGATGGTGGTGTGTGTGGGTTTGTGTGCTTTTGTTTGTTGTATGTTTGTGTGTGATATGTGTGCGTGTGTGTGGGGTTGTCGTTTGTGTGTGTGTGTGTTTGTGTGTTTGTGTGTGTTTGTTTTTTTTGTGGTTTTTGTGCTTGTGTTTTGTGTGTGTTTGTGTTTAAGGGTGTGTGTGTGGTGTGAGTGTGTTTATAGGTGTTGTGTTTTTAAGAGATTGTGTGGTTTTTTGCGTGTTTTTGTGGAGGGTGTGTGTGTGTGAGTGTTGTGGTGTGTCAGTGCGTGTTTGTGGGTGTTTGTTGTGTTTTGTGCGTGTTTACGTTGTCTGCGTGTGTATGTGTGGCGTATTTTGTGTCTTTATTTTTATGAGTTTTAGTAGTGTTTGTTGTGCGGTGTGTCTATTGTGTGTTTATGGTGTTTGTGTGTTGTGTGTGAGTGTTTGATATGTGTGTCTTTGTGATGTATCTGAATGTGTGTGTGTGGTGTTTGTGTTCTTTGAGTTTCTGTATTTTGGTTTTAATGAGTGTTTGTGGTGTGTGTGAGTGTGATTGTTTTTGTGAAGAGTGTGTGTGTTTTTTTCGGTGTGTGTGTGTTTTTGGTATATATTTGCGAGATTTTGTGTTGTAGGTTGTGTGTTTTGGGTCTGGTTTTTTGCGTGTGTGTGTGATTAGTGTATGTGTGTTGTTTATTTGATTGTGTGGCGTGTGATTTTGTGTGTGCTGTTTGTGGGATTGTTGTGTGTATGTGTTTTTTCTAGTGAGTGAGGTGTGAATGTGATGTGTGTGTGTGTGTGTTGTGCGCATATTTGGAGGTTTATGTGTTATTTGTGTGGGTTTTTGTGGTGTGTGTTTTTCTGTGTGCGTGCTCTGTGTGTGGTGTGTTTGTGAGTGTGTTTTGCGTGGTGTGTTTGAATAAAGAGTATATGTAATATATGTGTGAAATTGCTTACGTTATTTTGAAGTTGGTGTTTGTGTGAGATTTGTGTCTGTTTGTGTTTTTATGGTGTGTGGGTTTATGTTTTGTGTGTGTGTGTGTGTTTGTTGCGTGGGTGTGTGTAGTGTGTGGTTGTGGTGTGTGGATTGTGTTTGTATGTGTTGTGTTTGTAAGGGTTTGTGCTGTTTGTGTGTGTCGTATGTGTTTGTGTTGTGTGTTTGAGTGTGTGTTTGTGTGTGGCACGCGTGGTGTGTGTGTTTTTGTAGTTTGTGTGTCTTTGGCGTGTGTGATTTGTTTGACTGTGAATGTGTGTTCTGTGTGTGGTGTGTGTGTGTGTTGTATGTGCATTGTGTGTGGTGTGTGTTCATGTGTTTTTGTTGTATGTGTTAACGTGTGTGTATGGTTTATGTGTGTGTTTGCGGGTTAATATTTTGTGCTGTGTGTGTGTGTTTGTAATGTTTGAGTGTGTTTGTGGTGTCTGTTTTTATGGTGTGTGTTCTTATTTTTTAAATTGTGTTTTTGTATATGTGTTCTGTGTGTGAGAGAGTGATTTTTTTTATTTGTGTGTATAAGTAGTGTGTGTTGTGTTTGGGAATTGGGTGTGCGTTGTGTGTAGTGTGTGTTTCTTGTTCTTTTGTCTGTATGTTTAGTGTGTGTGTGTGTGGCGTGTTTGCGGTGTTTGTGTGGTGTGTGTTTATGAGTGGGTTTTATGTGACTGTGGTGTGTGTGTGTGTGTAGTTGTGTGATTGTGTATGGTGTGTGTATAATATGTGTGTATGTAGTGTGTAATTTGTGTTTGTTTTGTGTGTGTATGTGTTGTGTGTGAATGTGCGTGGTGTGTGTGTGTAGCGTTTGTGTATTTGGTGTGTGTATGGTATTTGTGTTCGTTCTGTATATTTGTCTATGTGTGGCTTTTTTATGTGTGTGTGTGTGTGTGAGCTGTGTGTGTTGTGTGTGTAACTTTGTATTTGTGTGTATGTGTGTGTTCTGTGCTGTGTTTGGTGAGTTTGTTATATGTTTATATTGTTGTGTGTTTATGATGTGTGTGATTTTTGTTTGTGTGTGCGTTGTGTTTGTGTGTGTATGTGTTGTGTGTGTGTTGTGTCCATGAGTGTGTGAGAGTGTTGAGTGTTTGTGAAGGTGTTTGTTTAGTGTATGTGTGTGTTGTTTGTTTGCGTTTTTTTTGGTGTTTTTTTGTTGGTGTATGTGATGTGTGTATTGTGTTTGTGTGTGTTGTTTGTTTTTTGTGGTTGTGTGTGTGTTTGTGTGGTTTTTGTGTTTGTTTTGGGTGTGTGTTTGTGTGTGTTTGCAAGTTTTGTTTTCTTTGTATGAGTGGTGTTTGTTTTTGTGTGTGTGTGTTTGTGTGTGTTGATGTGGTGTGTCTGTGTGTTGATTGTGTGGAGGTTTTGTATTTTTTTATTGTGTGAATTTGTGTGTTTTGTGTGTGTATGTGTGTTGTGTATAGGTGTATTGTTTGTGTGGTTTTTTATGTGTATTTGTGTAATGTTTGTGTTTTTAATTTCTGTGTGTTTTTCATTGGAATATATATGTTTGTTTTATGTGTCTCTTTTGTGTGATTTGCAGTGTTTTTGTTGTGTTTGTGGTTTGTGCTTATGAGTGGTTTCTTTTACTGCTTCTATATTTTGTTTCTTTTATCAGTATTTGGTTTAATTCATCGCGTAATACTACATGCTAATTTTGAATTTTTCACGTTTATTTTCCTATTTGATTTGTCTTTCTTTACTGAGAATTTGTCTTTGATATTTATTCACGATTTCAGGTATTACTGCAGTTTTTCGAGATTTAATAGGTAGAAAAATTTCTAAATTTTTAAAATTATATTTTCACTAATTCAAGTGTACGCTCTGCCCAATTCTCTTCTCAAGATATGTAGCATATAAATTTTCCCTTTCTGTGACAATCTCTTTTTAACTTTTATATAAAATTGTCCGTTGCGTGGTCATTATCCCTGCAGGTAAATTTTGTTGAATGTATAATCTTGAAGAGATGAAATTAGGACTTAGAATTTTCGTGCCCAGTTAGCATCACCGTCAGTTTTGGTGATAGTCTGAATTTAATGTCTAAGCTTTCCGTGACTTTTGGGAATTTATTCCTTGTTAGCCCTTCCTTTTCTTCTAGCGTCCATTTTATCTGCCAATTCGCTATTAAATCTTCTGGTCTTGTCTCCCTGTGAATTTGTGTGGTGTGAATAGTGTGTGTGTGCTGTGTAGTGTGTGTGGTACGTCTGTGAGTGGTGTTTTTTTGGCATGTGTGTGCTTTGTGTGTGTGGGGATGTGTTTTGTGTGTGTGGGGTGTGGAGTGTGATTGTTTTGTGTGTGTGTGTGTGTGTGGTGTATGTGTGTTGCGTGTGTGGTGTGTTTGCGTGTGTGTTGTGTGATTGTGTGGTGTGTGTGTGTGGTGTGTATGTGTGTTGTGTGCCGTGTGTATGTGTGGTGTGTGCGTGTGTGCTGTGTGTATGTGATTGATGTGGGGTGTGTGTGTGTGTGTGGTATTTGTGTGGGTGTGTGTGTTGTGTATGTGTGGTGTTTGGCTGTGTGGTTGTTTGGGTGTGTGTGTGTGTTTGTTTGTTGTGTGTGTGTGTGGGGGTGTGGGTGGTGTTGTGTGTGTGGTTGTGGGGTGTGTGTGTGTGTGTGTGGGTGGTGTGTGTGTGTGTGTGTGTGTGTGGTGTGTGTGTGTGTGCGTGCGTGTTGTGTGTTTGTGTGTGTTTGTGTGTGGTCAGTGTGGTCAGTGTTAACCAGTTAACGTTAATTCTCGTAAATGTTACTACTGAAAATCTCTTGTGACTTTGACAGCCCA
>Ga0131853_10014489_pt1 | contig 14451 bp, 6 predicted proteins | sample TergutLab28metaG_FD_92764 | JGI IMG/M metagenome (GOLD analysis project Ga0131853, IMG submission 92764) | Labiotermes labralis P1 segment gut microbial communities from Petit-Saut dam, French Guiana - Lab288 P1 (version 2) (version 2) | ecosystem: Host-associated > Arthropoda: Insects >... | reverse complement strand
TTTAATTATTAACCAACAAATGCACTATATAAAATTTCACATTAAAACACTTAAAATCGCTCCGACATGTTTCGATCCCAAGATCATCCTCAGTCGTGTGTTACGTAGTCTTTCACTACGTAACACACGACGCACACCATAGCCAGACGCATTCCTAACAACGTGCTCTTACACAACACAATATGCTGCAACAACACCCTGTTAATAGAATGGAATTATGTTGTGAATGTTTTTAAAATGACTTTAGCAAGGAACAACGTAGCTCCCTGAGGATGATCTTAGAAACGAAACATGTCGGAGCGATTTTAAGTGTTTTGATGTGAAATTTTATATAGTGCATTTGTTGGTTAATAATTAAAGTGATATATTCTATTAGTTTTAGACTGTTCGTAACCTCTCAAATTTAAGGATATTTCTCAGTAGAAGGTGTATATTGGACGATGGACAAAGTAAAATAAAAGAGAATTACGTCAGCGAGATTGTAAGCTGTGTACAGTAAACGATCCATTAAATAAATTTCAAAGGTATAAATTGATATCAAAAACCAACATTATCCTTTATGTATACGTGTGAATATACACACAACATTCAAACAAGGGTAGGCTATATATTAGTTTAAACTTTTCTAAATTGTTGCTAATAGGACTCTTCACCAAACTACTACTTTTTTTTTGTATAAGTCTTCCAAATATCAAACTCTAAGAAAGACACAAAGGAATCAAAATAAGTCTTTGAGGTAAAGTATAGTTACCTATGTTGCATGACTATACTGTATTAACTCTTTACAGTCGAAGCGCAGACCGCTTTATTTAAAGACCCAGTCCGTGCCGCGCTGTAAACACTTTTCATCTCGGTTATAAAAACCAATCAGTTTATGCTGTAAGTAGCACAAGTCGCTGTTTGTTTTCAGATAAATACAAAACACATAAATACAGTGTGGACAGAGCGTACAGTTGTTGAATGTTAAACTGTTGGTGCGTCACGTAACCAGTAGGTTTTAAAAGGTTAATGTAGGAAATTCCTTCGAGGTGTATAACTTTATGTACGAGTATTTCTGCTTTACGCAACGAAAATATTTTATGGTGCGTAATTTAATTGTGTCTTAATTAAAATGATTTTTAATTTTCAAATTTAATATTTTTCTGAAAGGTCTGTTCGAGGCAAAACACGACGCTAAATGTGTAAGGGACTGACACGTTATCAGGACATGTATTATTTTTTTAGCTTAAAATTCTTTAATAACAATACTATACGCATCCTTTCACTGCTTGTGTTTTATTGCGCTTGATGGAATTGGATCGCTACAAAAAATAACAAAGAAGAGGACAGTAATTGTCAAATTAAATTCCCCCTCTACAGAAGGCGTCTTTACTCTTCCTTGCGACGTCACGAATGCACTTCTGTTCCCATAAATTTAACTTTATGAAAAACTTTGCTTTTAACTCCATTTTAAAGTTTCCGCCATCTTTTTTTAAATACAATTTCCCTCTTTGTTTCTCAAGTCCCTCACCTTTGATTATTCTCCTTTTTTATTTCTTGAAAGGGGTGGGGTGAAGGGGGGGGGCTTGTACCTTTCTTCTTCCTCTTGACGAGTGAATAATCAGCTCGGGGGAAAGAAAGAATGCTCTTAAACAAGAGCGCTTCTTTAGTGGGTTTGTATCGAGAATGTTAGGACTTCCAGAGAAGAATTTCAGTGAATAAATTAGCTGATAACTCTATTACCCAGACATCCACCTACGTATACTACATCAGCACATGCTTAAAAGATTTAATGATGCTTGAACCATCACTCCTTTCTACGTAGTCTTGGCATAGTTTCGCTATTTTGCCTCCTCGTGCCGTGTAGCAAAAGACAGTCTCGTCGGCCGCTGTCCTTTCACTAGGATACCGAATCTAGTCACCAAGCCAAGCACGATCTATGATAAATCCGTACAGGAATCCAGTGGGCTCCTTTTTAAATGGGTAAAAGGAAAAGGGTGCTAAGGTCATTAATTGAAGGCTGGTTAATTCGGAGATGTAATCAGTAAAAGACAAACAATAAAATGCAGCAAATAATATATAATTTTTAAGGGTATTTACCAAGCATGGGAATGATTTATAAAACCGTAACTGAAAGTACTTACGTGTTGGGAAATCTAGATGCCAATTTTTATAAAACTGATGATGATGATGATGATTATTATTAAACTCATTATCTTTTGACGTCCATGTGTCCGTGCATCGTGATAAATTCGGTGCAACAATGAGGATAATAGAATACATGTTTTTCTACAAGCAGAATTACTAGTTTTAATTTCCTAGATATAGTCAATAAGATAAGAATCGTGTATATTGAGTACTTCATGTATCGAAGCAACTTCTGACAATTCTGCTGTAAGCAACACTTTCATGTACCCAGTCACACATATCTGGCAGCTTATAGTTTATATACAGCACCTTCATTACGTTTGTCTTATTGCATAGAACAATCAGTTGAGATTTAATTGGATTATTTACGCGAAATTGCACAACCAATTACTGCCCTGGCTCTATTACTGTTAATTAATAATAATAATAATAATACTTCTATTAACAATGGGGACGCGATGGCGTAGATGGTTGCGTTACTGCGCTACAAATCAGAAGGTCGCAGGTTCCATTACCGATGGTGTCATTGGAATTTTTCATTGACATAATCCTTCCAGCCTTACTGTGGCCTTGGAGTTGACTCAGCCTCTAACAGTAATGAGTACCAGGAGTATTTCGTGGGGGTAAAGGGGGCCGGTGCGTAGGGCTGACAACCCTACCACCTTCAAGTGCCGATTTTCTTGAAATCTGAAAGCCTCGGCCTCCTGGAACCCTTAGGCCCTGTCCAGGATTGTAATGGGACTGCTCTTTGCTATTAACAATATTAATTACTTGCGTTTTAAACATATGTCGTAAATATCACACGCACTTTTTATGATGAACCCATGATGTTCGAAAAACGTGGAAGACGTAAAAAATTGAATTAAGGCATTAATTTGAAAAGTGTTCATTTCGTTGGTTTACGTTTAATGATTCTTTCAGTCTTATATTTACAATTGTAAATCTTCAATAATATTTGATGTTTGTTGGACCGTGCATCATTGTGACAACTGAAGAATAAAAACCAACTAGATGACACTTATTATTTTATTATAATTCTTATAGGCTCAACATGTTTCGGGCACTACTATGTCCATCATCAGGAGCTTGCGACTATAATGTTGATCACCACATTGGTCGTTTCGTTCTTGGTTTGCTGTAGGTTGTAGGTTAGGTGTCCGGGTTGCAGACCGGACACTACTCCAGGCTAACCGCACCTCACCTCCAACCTACAGCAAATCAAGAACGAAACGACCGATGTGGTGATCAACATTATAGTCGCAAGCTCCTGATGATGGGCATATAGTGCCCGAAACATGTTGAGCCTATAAGAATTATAATAAAATAATAAGTGGCATCTAGTTGGTTTTTATTCTTCAGCTACTTCTATAGTGTGTCGATTATAAGCCCACTTTTGTATAATCAACGATTACATGTGTGGAAGTCTGACTGGTCTCGCCAGGTTGCAAAGGCTAATCACTCTCGGTCCTGTCACAACGTGCAAGCGAAAGGTCACCCCAGGACTTGGCCTTGTGCGTAATTTGAAGCAATAGGACTGAAGGCAGGGGTGACGAATAGCAGCGTGGTGCACCTGCTTGCATTACTGACCGCGAGCTGGTATTCAGAGATAGCTCAGATGGCTTTTGCTCTTCTAATGCTGTGAAAATTTAAGAAGTTACACATTTTGTCGATCGGTTGAACATAAATTTAAAAAAAAATTAAAATTTTATGCGGAGTATCAGACCCTACAATATTTAACTGTATAAATTATGATTAGAAACGATAAAAAATATGACTAACAAAGTACAGTCGAATTCGGTTATAAAGACTTCGGTTTATACGAAGCCTCGTCTATAACGCAAGTCGGTGCTACCGATTTAACTGTTCGACTGTAAACAGAATTACGGATACAGTATATGTTGATGCAATACGTTGCAAAATCGTACTCGTTTATTAAAGTAGCGTATAATAAAATTGTAAACTTTTGTTATATTACGATCATGTAACAAGATTGAGGTAAATTTTTGCTGTGGCGCAACGGCCCAAATAGGGCAAGAGTCGCTTCAGTTAGAGGTTCAGAGATCACATACATTTAGACAAACCAAATGGGACACCTCTGAACGAATATCAGCTCGTCGAAGAGACCGCCAAATACACAAGACATACCAAAAGCAAGAGACGAAATCATTGCCTTCAGAGGGATTCGAATCCGCGATTGCAGCAACCGAGGGGCTTCACACTACGCTTTAGACCGCACAGCCTCCGGGATCGGCAAGGCCATAATATTAGTATGTTATAATATATCTACATACGTATATTATGTAAGTAATTATACACACATACTAACAGGAATTATCCTGTTGGCATTTTAATTCATTCTCTGAAGATGGCAGTGTAGGCCACAACATATAGTATAATCCAATAAATATATCGCTTATGATTTTCTTGTTCTTGTTTGGTAATATCGTTACTCATTGTCGGTTTTTGAACTGTAGTATGTACAAGAGAATTAGATTATAAAGAGCTACTCGCTACTGCCTGGATGGTCCGCGGATCGAATCCTGGTGGGTGGCGACATTATCTGCAAGTATCCAGATTGGCCATTGGTCTCACCCAGCTACCTGTGCAATGCTTACTATGTAATCCTTGGAGGTAAAGCGGCCGGGGCCTGGCCTTAACAATTAAGTGCCGAGGTTAAAGTGAGAGCAGAGCTATACCACTACTCCCCATCTGTACCTTCGTGGCAGGTTTTAGGGTAAAATTTACCTTTATCTTTATTAGGAATAGATCATAAAGATCTAAAGCCAAAATTTCTCCGCAGAATAGGCTATATTACGTTCTTCGTACGGTTCTCACTACAAACAAATTCACAAACCGATGGGCAAATTCCCGGCACACAAAAACACAACCATGACAATCCCATGTGATTAAGTATCAAGTCTTCTGCGATGTAAGTATTTGACGACGTTTGGCATGGTGGTAATGTCTTAATTTTCATAGGCAAGAATTCGACGATTTGGACTGCTTGACGTTGATGGCCGAGACAAACGTATCTTTCGGAGAGTCGTAAACCCCCAGCGACATAGCCTATCACCCCAGCAGAAGTGAATATTCAGTAACACCTCTATCATAACCTTAAATCTCCCGTCTTATGTGACAGCCACTAAAAACTCTGGGTAAATGACCGACTGGATGGACACTTATGTTATATAATACCTTTATTATTATAATCTTCTACATGTTTCGAGCAACTCTGTGCTCATCATCAGGAGCTCAAATTGTATTAATACAGCATCTGGTATAGTATTCTCTGTAAGTGACAGTCCGGTGTGCACAACGGACGGTCACATACTGAGAATGTTATACCAGATGTGTGCATACCGGATGGTCACTTACAGAGAATGCTATACCAAATGCTGTATTAATACAATCTGAGCTCCTGATGATGAGCACAGAGTTACTCGAAACATGTAGAGGATTATAATAATAAACGTATTATATAACGTAATTGTCCATCAAGTTGGTCATTTACCCAGAGTCATACCAGGATGCACGGTCAGCAAAACATAAAGAGCCACTAAATAATTTCGTAATTCATTTGTTTTTAATGTTATTTTCCGGCGCTGCAAATTGCTGAGATCTTGCAGCGCCAAAGATAGATGAATAAACGAGTGTGGAATATTGGTGGAAAGACACAGACAGGGAAAACAGAAGTGCTCCGAGAAAAACCTGTCCAAGTAACAAGTTGTCCAATAAAATCTAACAAGTGGTGGCCTGGGATTGAAGCCGGGCCTCCGGCAACTAACACCCTAAATCAGTTTACAGTCTGTTTACAATAACTGTAGGCCAGTTGGAGGTTGCATGTTCCTCACAATTCCAGGCTAGCCGTTTGGTCTTACGACTCCCAGTGGATGTTTCTGGATGATTGAAGCATCCGGGAATGGCAGCTGATCCCTAAAGTGCATTTAGAAAAATGATTTATGAATACGTGGATGTAACCCTACAGATTACCTCAGCTCCCCTACATTTCTTTAGAGTTTGATATTTAATGCAGCAAAACTTATCTTTATCTGTTTTATGGGTCATTAACAAAGAAGTTAAACAAATTATTAAGTCCATCTGTAACCAGTTATTAGTTGCTAAACAACTGGAGAGTTTGTTTAGCAGTTCACAACTTCCATTGTTTAATGAAATGTATTGTAAATACCGATTTTCAGCCATACTGACATATAACGAAGCATACTTTATAAGTAACGTATCTAAATTCCTCAGGTTTTTGGAATCCGATGTAGGCGACTTGCATCAAGAGATATTCTTCAATTCCGATTTCAGCCACACAGATTAGTAACAAAACCTAATTTGCATAAGACAGTAAATGTACCTCGTCGTGTAGATCATAAATTTTCAGCGGATTTTTTAAAAAATGAAATCAGTTACAAAAGTCTTCCACCAATTTGCACTTCATTATTACTGTTTATAAGGAAATTTAACGAAATGTAATAAAGTTTTTGGTAATTCTGTGCACTGCATTACAACGTAGACTCTTAAAGTTTTGTAATAAATTCTCCTAGATAATTATCTCAGTATTTAACCAACTTGATGTACAAAATTTGTTTCACAATAAGTTTTATTTCATGCCTCTACATGTTTCGAGCACATGTGCTCATCATCAGGGGGTCAGCCTATAGGTGTGATGACAAATTTTGTGCATCAAGTTGGTTAAATACTGAGATAAATATACTGCAACGCACGGTCAACAAAACGTCAAAATCTCCTTGATACGTTTCTAAACAGTCTCTAAGCATTACACTAACTTATCTCCCAGGGTACTAGAACTATTTGCAGTGCAATGACGAAGAAAAAGTTGATGTAATTTTTAATACCAAGAAATGGTTAAACCTACAGTCAGTATATAAACAAGATAACTTCACATCCGCGCAATATTCCGTCCTGCTATCAGATGCTATTTTCATCTCACAGCATCCCTTACAACCGCTCACAATATCATCAATCGATGGAAGGCCTCAAAGCTGACCAATCAGAGCTTACCATTGACTGACCACACCCTCCTGTGTAACCTCTATCCCTTTCTCCTTCTCATCTATCTGTACTTGTGCTGTAAACTGGTTGCCATGGTTACCTCCGGTCAGTACAGTGACGTCACAAAGCAATCCACTTATGGCTGCCATTGCTCCTTCCTGTTTCTCGAAAATGTACAAAGAACGTAGAATTACGTAGGGAGATACAATGACGTTGAGTGTTTGCTGTCATATACACTTATATAGATAAGGGTCTGATACTTAAGGTTCTCAGAGCAGTTGATATTCATATTACCTTCTTTTTTGAGTTATGACACCACGAAGTCTGGTCTATAGCTATAAAGATAACATAGATAGAATCTTTACGTAAATTTTTGTTCAAATCCAAAAATTTTCTTTGTATTTAAATAGAAACACATGTCCCACTAATTTAGACTTCAATAAAAATTTTGCATCATGTTGTAACTTGGTTACACCAAACAAAAAGCTTTAGTTAAATGAAAGTGTTCTGATGTACATTCCCCCAAGACTTATCCTGCTCTTTGTCTTTTACTTAGCGGTAAAGAAATTTCTTACATGGTAAGTGAAATAACAACTTGCAGGCTACGATGATATCTTGCTTCATGTCGAAGATGGCTGTTCGTCGGTTAATCCCAGGGTGAAAGAAGAAATCAAACATATTATTTCAGATTAGCTGCTTTAGGGAGCTGATACAGGTAGGTTTAGAGATGAAGTCGGATGCGATGAAAATATTCCGCCTCTTTAAGAATCAGAGCAGCATTTTCATATAAATATCTGAAAAGTAGAACTGAGTGCCTGAGACAGAAGCGTGCCTTGATTTGACTACAAGCTCGTAAAGAAAAATAAAAGAAACAACCAACAAACAACTCATACGCAGCAGACACTTTCTTGAGGAACTAGCAGCTGCCCAGAGTGTCAATGATATTCAGCCTTTTACGTAACCAAATCATTCATTAACGTTCTCACAAGGTTTCGTCAAAAGTACAGTATAAACCAGATAGTTTAACAATCGACTATGGGCATGGACTAACTTCATTTTAAGACGCGTTCGCAAAATTGCGAGAAGCGGTTATTAGCTTTGTCATGCCTGTCTCGCTGTCTGTCCGTCCGCATGGAACTCGGCTCTCGCTGGACGGATTTTCATAAAATTTGATATTTGAGTATTTTCTGAAAAAAAATCCGTCAATTCAAATTTCATTAAAATTTGACAACAACGATAATTCTTACTTCACAAGAATGACTATGTAAATTTCATTCGCTGAATTCTTCTTAGAATGGGAAATATTTCGGACAAAATTTTCAGGGAAAATCAGAAAACATATTTTATGCTCAGTAATATTTTTTTCGAAAATAATTACTTTTTAGAGATAATTTACTAAAATGTTGTACAGCTGGGCAGGCCACAATATGACACATGTGCATTCCATGCTGGGTTACTAAGGTTACAGACACACACTCAGAATATCCAATAGTTATTTCTCTTCCACTGCAACCATATTGCACGAACGCGCCTCAATGCTACGTTATACGTTCATTGGCTGTCTTGTTTTCTTAAGTCTATATGCACTCAGCCTGAAAATATTCCCACAAAGTAGGCAACCCAACGACATGTTTCGGCCCTATATGTGGGCCATCCTCAGGTTGTGACTGGACTTTCGGATCAGTTATACAGGAATGTGTAAAGCGTTCTTGGGGAGTTCTGGGGGAGGGGGACGGGTCGAGATCTCATTATAAGAGTGGGTACCATGGTCCCGGTTTTATTTCAGGTGTACTACCATTAGTAGTTTTGTAGTGACCTTTTTCCAAAGTGGGTACAACTCTTATGCTAGGGTTATAGTATAAGTACAAACATAATTACAATATAGGGCACTACAAAACTACTAACGGTAGTCCACCTGAAAAAAATCCCGGGACCATGGTACCCACTGTTATAATGAGATTTCGACCCGCCCCCTCCTCCAGAACTCCCCAAGAACGCTCCACACATTCCTGTATAACTGATTTTAAAGTCCAGTCACAACCTGAAGATGGCCCACATATAGGGCCGAAACATGTCGTTATTATAATCCTCCTGTAATACTAGAGGCAAATATAGTTGTGTTCGACTGTAAGTATTAATATACCAAGATCCTTACTGTTGTACTGACACAACGGGGATAACGCATATCAGAATTAGAGAACCCAATTTTTGTTAGGCCACCGTCTTAACATCAATCCACTCACCGTCGTAATGAGAGATATTAAAGCTCCAGGCCTGTTGTTTTCGATATTGCACTGTCGGAGTTACGTAAATTTTATGTAATTCGGAAGTCCCTGAATATTCAAGATAGGTACCTACCCGTTGTCCTTCCCAGTTATAACGTACAACAAGTAAGCTAACCCAGTTTTATACTTACTTCGCGTGGAATAAAACCAAATAACGAAATTACGAGACTTAGAATTCATGAATGTGGAACAACAGAACGCATTTTCGACGTCAGCCAAAAAATTAAAATTTATGCTTCATATTATTTACTCCATGGAGCAGAGTCCTTCTTGAGAAGTTAACCGGTTTGCAGATAGTCAAGAAATTCCCCGCATTTTATGGAACCCGAATATTCATTACCGAATTCACAGGTGCCCGCCACCTGTCCTTATCCTGAGCCAGATCGATCCAGTCCATGCCCCCACATCCCACTTCCTAAAGATCCATCTTAATATTATCCTCCCATCTACGCCAGTAGTCACTTTCCCTCAGGTTTCCCCAACAAAACCCTGTACACGCCTCTCCCCTCCCTCATACGCGCCACATGCCCCTCCCATTTCATTCTTCTTGATTTTATCACTCGCACAATATTGGGTGAGCAGTACAGATCATTAATATCCTCATTACGTAGTTCCCTCCACTCCCCTGTTACCTCTTGGGCCCAAATATTCTCCTCAACACCCTATTCACAAACACACTCAGTCTACGTTCCTCCATCAATACCAGCGACCAAGTTTCACACCCATATAAAACAAGAGGTAAAGTAGTACAATAATATTATTACAGTTTTGCTGTATGTAACATCAGGTATTGCGCACTGCAAATATTGACAAAAGAATCAGTAAAGAAAAATTATTGCTGGCTAATAGCTAATAGAAATGTTGTTTAAGACAAATTAACATTAAAATGCTTATTTAATGTAGGTATAAGTGGATGTTTTTTTAAAAAAAACTTAGCAATAAGAATAAAATAATAAAGAAAGTTAACAAATCATATTTGAAGTTTTCCATTCCGAAGTGTTATAGCATACAAATAAATACTATACGTTAGTCAATAACACAACTTTTATTTCATATATCATTGTATATAAAATAAAACTTGTGTTATTGTCCGACGAATGAGATGGGCTGGGCATGTGGCGCGTATAGGAGAGGAGAGGGGGGTGTATAGGGTCTTGGTGGGAGAACCGGAGGGAAAGAGACCATTGGTGAGACCTAGGCGTAGACGGGTGGATAATATTAGGATGGATCTCCAGGAGGTGGTATGTGGGTATATGGACTGGATTGGGTTGGCCCAGGATAGGGACAGGTGGCGGACGCTTGTGAGTGCGGTAATGAACCTTCGGGTTCCGTGAAATGTGGGAAATTTCTTGACCAGCTGCAAATGATTTAGCTTCTCAAGAAGAACTCTGCACCATGGAGTAAGTAAGTAATTTATTGACTGACGTATAGTATTTATTTGAACAAACCATAACCACTTTTATTCAATTAAAAAGGAAAAGAAAACGTAAGCTCAAACCAACAATCATAATGAATGGAAAAATACATCTGCTGCTCATTGTTTACAGGCCAGAGACTAGCCGCTATACAAATGGTGCTCCATTCACTTGCACCATGCTTGGGGGAAGTTAATTTCGTATGCTATTCTAATGCATGCCCTCCTGCGTTTGAAACTGATTGTGTGCTCAAACGATGAAATCAATGCTTATTAAGGCTGCCCCTCTTGTACGACAAGAGAGGCAATTTCAAAACCAAACCTTTGGCAATTGAACGCTACGTACCGGCAGAAACAAAGATGTGATTGTCACGTTTAATGGTTGAATTTCGAATGGCTCCTAAACGGTATTAAACTGATTAATTCTGATTCAGTTTTATTGCTTGCGACTTGCACTTGACGAGGAAGGCAGTTACAGGTAATTAAATCCCGGCAGTGTGTTACAGTTTGTTTACATTTTGATGAGGCAAGTCTTGTGGATTGTGACGCCGTCTGGAATGGTAATATTTACCAGTCGACACGGCGTTATATACCAGAATACTTAGGTCTTCCTCAACATCGCTATGAGTAGCTCAAATAACTTCCCTGCTTTTATCCAAAACACTGGCGATCCAAACATAGGCTATGAATCACTTCAATTTATCAACCAAAGAATGCACATATAATTTCACATAAAACACTTTTAAAATATTTTAAAACACTCCGACATGTTTCGATCCTGTCAGATCATCATCAGGGAGCTTTGTTCCTTGCTAAAGTTATGTTACAGTATTCACAATTCTATTCGTATTTGCAAACGAGGTGTTGTGGCAGCATATCATGTTGTGTAGGAATGTGTTGTGGAGCAGTGGCTCGGTGTGCTTCGTACGAAGCACACCGAGTGTTTTATGTGAAATTATATGTGCATTCGTTGGTTGATAAATTGAAGTGATTCTACAAAAAATGCACGGTGCTACAATAAGATTTATAGGTTATGAAGCTTAGATTTTACCTTCTGCGCATGTGAAACGTCATCTGTAACCATGAGAAAAGCCGTTCTGAATATGTCTGAGGAAAAATATGCCACTTTGACCTCATAGAAAGGAAGTGGTAGAGAAAAAAAGAAAATTAGGCAATAGAGTACCGCAATTTCAACATTGTTACATGCGCACAAAAGCAAGAACGGATAGAAATAGCTAGGCTTACAAGGGAATATAATATTAAAACCTATCTTAAAGGAAAAGGATAGGAAGTTGCTGAATGGATTTAACCGACGCAGAATATAAACAAATTTGGGCTGTTTTTAACAAGAAAATTGCATTTGGGTCGACAAAATAAGTGCGATTTCTTTACGATCTAAGGACGTGTTAGCTTTCAGGAGGGATTTGATTCAATGATTTCTCTAGCCAGTTATGTGATCAAAACTAGCAGACGGTACATCGCAGAATGTGTTGGTTAGTATATTGGTTTGAAAACGTGAAGATGAAAAAGATAACTGGAAAGACTTAAGCTTAAATGGCACGAGAATATGAATGTGCCATTTAAATGTATTAGATACGAGGGTATAGGCTTAGACTGGATTCATCTGACTCATGATAAGAACGATAGAACAAATATCATCATAAATTTTCAATTTCCGAAAGAGCTGTGTTGATTGACTGTAGGGGTCTCAAAGAATTTGTTCCATGCAGCTATGTACTATGATTAAAAGTTAAAAATCAGGTTTTTACCGTTAGGTTCAGGCACATCTAATAAACTTTTAAAAATAATTTAAATCTTTAAAGAATCCTACTGCCTTTTATCGCAATTTTATTTTCGTGCGACAAAAGCGTTTCGACACTGATGTTTGCGTCATGACCATTGTCTGCTGAAATCCATAATGTTTGCAAGTTACACTGACGGTAACATAAGCGTCGAATCGTGTTTGTCACATGCAAAACAGAATTGTGATTAAGTCCGCTGGATTTTTTCACAGCATAAGTTATTACACAAGGCACAAGGATTGTAATACTTGAAGCTTTAAAATATGGACTTATGAAATGAGGCATCCTATAGTTATATACAGAATGTACCGATGTTTTGGAAGAAACAATTAACTCCATATTCGAGGCAGCAGATCCATATTTCGAGTACAATTCCACCTTACACCGTAGTAGTGGTACTTACCAATAAATACGTTGTCAGAAACCAAAATGTCATAAACTGAATATCATCACATTGTGAATAGAATTTAACTTCGTACGTGATTATGACAGTAAATTTATTTTGGAATGAAGTATAAACTTGTCTATGAGACTCAGTAAATAGTATATGACCAGCTATAATTAACAACAAAAATCTGCGATTTGGGCTAAAGTGTTATTGTGATGTATTGTGTGGACTTCACAATAATTGTATAATTTTCTCCCTATACAGTAGTCATCGACTGCTCTTCCTAATGAAACAGCGCTGTATTGTCTATCCTGGTGTAATGCAGAAACTTTAAAATTTGTACAATCTATCCACAGTTCATTTATATGTCTTGTGTGTATTGCATAAACAATAGTAAATCCCCCCTATAAACAATATTTACATATTGTTATTTGTAACCTACACGGTGTTTGTTCTCTGTGAAGTGAAAAATAAATGTTTGTGTGCGCCGTGGAATTTGGGTTCATTTCCATGCATTATTCAGTTAAAATTTCGACATATTTTGAATTCATAGGTGGCCTAAACACACAGAAATTCTATAAACCATGAAAATGATTTAATACGATCAGACAGGTGTGCTCTTCAAAGGGTTTGCTAGGATCGTATTTTGGAGTGCCGACATTGTAAATTTCTATGTTCTCCACAACAAGTCTGTATTAAAAGTAAAGGTAGGTGTGACGTGTAAATTATTATGGAAAATTGTGAAGATTCAGACAAAATATCCTGGATGTTGTATAGTTTGTTGAATTGTACAGGCTTGATGAAATGCAACTTTTGTTATTTCGTCCTTCAAAATAACTGCTCGGTTAATTTCAGCAACAGGTTATTTTAACTATATTAATAATTGTCCAACGAGATCCAACACAAAGCAGTCTTTTTATTATTCTGCGAGTTCACTCTACATGTTTCGGGTGTCAACCACATCCATCATCAGGAGAACACAAAACTTCAACTACAGCCTCCGGTACTGGTCATATTTTTTGTGCAGCTACCTCCCTCCAACGTGACCAAGCTTGGGCGCGTTGGAAGAATGTAGCTGCACAGTACCGGAGGCTGTAGTTACAGTTTTGTTTACTCCTGATGATGGGTGTGGTTGACACCCGAAACATATAGAGTGAACTTGCAGAATCATAAATAGACGGCTTTGTGTTGCATCTCGTTGGGCAATTATTAAAATAGAACAGCGATACACGGAACCATAAACATAAAAAGCGTTTTTTTTTCTGACGTTTAAGGGACCGTGCATCATTGTGATAGTTGAAGAATAAAAGACCAACTTTATGTCACTTGCTATTTTATTTCAATTCTTATGTGCTCAACATGTTTCGGACATTAATATATCCATCATCAGGAGCTTTCGACTATTCTGTTGAATTA
>Ga0131853_10014488_pt1 | contig 14453 bp, 13 predicted proteins | sample TergutLab28metaG_FD_92764 | JGI IMG/M metagenome (GOLD analysis project Ga0131853, IMG submission 92764) | Labiotermes labralis P1 segment gut microbial communities from Petit-Saut dam, French Guiana - Lab288 P1 (version 2) (version 2) | ecosystem: Host-associated > Arthropoda: Insects >... | reverse complement strand
GCGAACTATACCGACAGAGCGGCCGCCGCCGGTCGGCGAAGTTAGTGCCAACTTTTGCGGATAGAGGGGTGTCACGTGGTCAGCGCAACGGGTCCCCACAGCCGTTAATCTCTGTTTTCTATATCTGGAGCCGCTACTTTTTTCATTCAAGTAGCTCCTCAATTGACCTCATGAGGCTCACGAGGCTGAGTGGACCCCGTTCCAGACCCACTACTATTCAGAAAATCTGGTAGCGCCGGGGATCGAACCCGGGACCTCTGTCAGTAGCCAGAAACTCTGACCACTAGACCACAGAGGCGGTCAAACTGCACATACATCGCAGGTAATTTGGTTTGACAAATACCTGAAGCTGTATGTGCAATTTTGAGCTCCTGATGATGGACGGAAAAACCGTCTGAAACATGTAGAGCGTCTTACAGAAATAAATAAATTGTGAAAGTTTGCATCTTGTTGGTTGTACTCTACGAATATATTAGCGATGCACGGAACTATGAATGTTAAATTAATAATAAATGCTTTAAAAATATGCAAATAGACGTCGAACCACTTCTGTTCCAATAGAATAAAATAAGAAGAAATGTTGTCTGTTTCTTGGTTCATTCAACGACGTTACAGGAGTCGCAAACAAAAGAAGGAATGTCATTTAAGAATGAAATGAAGAGGATGCAGAAAAACCATCATGGCCTCTTTTAAGGTAATATCTCAGTACTTTTCTGAAGGGACTGAAAATGTCCACGGAAGACTTGAATTGTTTTAGCCAGCTTCGCAGATTTTCCCGATTATGAAGCAAAAATGCTAAAGAGCTCTATCCCACAAAACTACTGCATATAGTATGTAAATAGAAAAACACCCTTAGAAATTTATTTTATGTATTTAGGCAACAACAAAAATTATTGAATTTTTAAAACATGTTGCGTAAACTCTGTTATATTTTAAATAAAATGCCCCTTTTTGCATAATTTAATCTTTTTCTGTTCAAATAACACATTATTCATACACCACATGCTAAAATTTAAATATCCACCCCAGAGGATGAAGATAAGAGTGATGTTTGAGTGTGCACTATAACAAATGCCAATCTTTTGCTCAACATGTGCCATAATAGAATATCGAATGTTTTATATGGTATGACCTTGAGACGAAATCACACATTAACATGCTGAAGAATATTTAGTTTCTTTGATAATATTCTTGTTGACGAGACAAAGTCTGAGTCGACGAGACGTAAGTCTGTTCGGATGGGGGTTACAGCTCTTCAGACAGCACGCACTATTACAGTTCTTCAGACAGCACGCACTGTTACAGTTCTTCAGACAGCACGCACTGTTACAGCTCTTCAGACAGCACGCACTGTTACAGTTCTTCAGACAGCACGCACTGTTACAGTTCTTCAGACAGCACGCACTATGTATAAGCAATATTGTTGGAAAACAATGGCCTTAAAAGAATGAGAAATTCCCAGTGGGTCGACCTCGATGTTTATGCACGTTCTTCCAAATACAAAAGAAACTTTCATAGCAGAATATATTTTTCAGTATTTTGGGCGCTTTGTCAGAGTTGCCTCTCATTATTACGGTATACATTTTCTCGGACATAAATATAGAGAAAAAACCTTGGGAATGTTTTTAATTACTAGGTTTCTGTACATAAAAAACTTTGGCTTAACTGGTTGGTCAAGTAGCAGCTTAACCACACCCACACTTTTCATTTTTGCCTAAAAAACTATTGACCAGCCTAACCAGGATATCTGCGCTGGAACCTACTACTCTCTACACAGAAAACACGTCATAAGAAACTAAAGCAAATTGTAATAAATCGTAATAAATTTTCTTACACAGACAATATCGAGGTGTAGACCATTTATGTACATAAATAATTTTAAAGAAATTGACATCACTCATTATACAGCCCATTAACAAAATAAGAGATATTAGTGAAACTTACAAAAACGTCTTCATATTATTTTGTACCTGACGGCCTAATCATCCAACTATCGGAAGTTAAGCTCTTGTTCTTTACTGCAAGAAACGTGCTACTGTTGATTATCTATAAATCAGAGTGCTGTTGTTCTGTTGAAATTTATACAGTTGAAGGAAAGGGAGGTTTGATATTCATGATTCAATTTGTCTTCAAGAATTTTCCACTGAAATCTCTAATGGTTTCTTGCTATTTGATTATAATGTGCTTGCTGCGATATTTTAGTGCTTGATTTAAAATCCATTACCATTTTTTATTGTTCCTTTCTAACAGGATCGCCTTTAATATTAACTGACCTACATGGCGTCTATATATTTTTAATGGACAAGACAAATACAGGGGTTGTTCAAACTGGTGAGTCGCTTTCCACCTATTCATCAAGCACAATAAAAACAAAGGAAGTTTAGGATGTCAGTTGTCGCAGCAGCGCGGTTGCAAACCTCGTAGTAGGATGTCATTTTTCAAGTTTATTCACGTACCATTTGATGAGGAAAACCCCTGGGAATAGATCGAATGCTCAGTCTATAGAAAGCTCTTAGTGCTATGAGATTCATGTTCTTCTAATCCTCCAAGCCAGTGGTTCCCAAACTGTGCTCCGCAGATTCCTAGGTATCTGTGACCAGTACCAGGGGATCCGTAATATATTTCCGTAATGGCTAGTTTAAAGTTTACTTAGTTCTAAAGAAATAATATTTTATTAAAAATATTCGCGGAACTTCTTTTAATTGGTAATGTATTTATTTCGTGTGACCGTTAGAATATATAATTCAGAAACACTTGTTTCATATGTCACTGGCATGTATTCGTAGTTATTTAAAAATCAGTTCTGAGAAACAAATTTTTCATTTTGGCCACCTACCATTCGGACACTGTATATTTACGTGAGCAAGGATTTGATGGTCCTTCGTTCTTGTTGGATACCAAAAGGGGCTTATGAGCAAAACAGGTTTGGGAAACACGGTTATAAGCTATGTAATTTATTCATAAAACCTAAAACCCACTGCATTGTTATTACAAATATAATAGAATAGTGCGACTCTAGATGCTGGTATGATTGAGCTAGGTAAGAAGTACAATGCCTAGTAGCATGCTTCTTTTTTCGCGAGTCAGAGGACAAAAAAACTTCATCGGGAAAAATTATTAGGCTCAAAATTATTAAGCACAATGAAAACTTTCGTAGCTTAACCTATTTCACCCAGGCAAATTTCAAAGTAATTTCTTAAAAAAGACCACGGTCGCTTTCACTTATTGATTTCCGATTGATTTTTCTTTTAGACCCTTGAAGTAGTCAAAGAAACAACTGAATATCACATCTGAAGAAATGAAACTGATTATTATGGAAGTCATCTTTGACTTAAAACAACCAATGTCATGTGCAAAAACTTACCCCACTACCTAGATCGTTCTAAAACCCTAGATCATACCATCTGCATACTACGTTTTGTCCATCCTCGTGTAGGTAACAGTACAGACCGTCACTGCTCTGTGGCCCAGATGCACATAATACCATGTTCAGAATCACTTCCACAGGCTTTCTCTGTGAGGTACAAAGAGAAGATATATTTTTCAGTTCCTCTAAGATATCGTGGACCATTTCTTGAGCCACTTTTGTTTGTATTCTTTGGGATCGGGCGATCCCCGTACGGCGGGTTGCATTTTCTTGTTCGGTGATCGCTTGCTGGTAATCTCTTCGCCCCCCCCCTCCCTCCCCCCGCACCGCGCCCCCCCCCCGCACACCGCCCCCCCGCACACCGCCCCCCCGCACACCGCCCCCGAATCTTCACTAAAACACATATATAAAAATAGCTAAAATATCATAATCAGCAACATTTCGTCTGTGTGCCTTTGAACTAATTAATGATCGTCATTATCGACATTAATTTGAAGCCTATTTATATAAGGTTCATGACACTTAGGAAAAATTATACACGAAGGCCTGAGAGTTCTAAGCGCCATATACGCTCTCAGTTAAACTGAGCGATTTTACTGTGTGACGTCATACCTGACGGAAAAACTGAGTAGACTGCACAGTTTTGACAGGCAATAGCGCAGGCCTCAGAATTGTCCTTTCCAGTCGACTTTCATTAAGAGAACTACGCATTTCACTCAGGGAATCCCACAGTTTCCTCCGTTTACCTGCCGACACCACGATGGCATAATCTCAAGGTACATCCGTTTTTACCAGTTCATTCAGCAGATGAGCACGGCATGATATATTCCTTTTCAAATACCACTTCTTATTCCACATTTTACGTTTCCTTTTCTTCTTTTCAGATAACATTATGGCCGATGTGACTAGCGAACAGCAAACGACAGCCTTGTGTTTATCCACCATAGCCACACGCACAAGAAGACACACAGAACTGACAAACCTGATGGAAACCTGGGCTGTGCCAGAGAACATTCAGTTCAGTTTTTCGTGCAGTTTTTTTTACACAGTTAAACTGCACAGTTTAATTTAGAGTTTATGGAGACCTTTAACTGGATGTAGTAACCTGTAGTTTATGCATCCCCCCCCCCCCAAAAAAAAACAAGGCTTTCACGTGCAGGTTGATATCGTCAGGTGTCTACTGCACTGCAAAACGAGACTATAATGTATTAGTTGAGCATGTCTAGATGATTTAGTGCATTACGGGATGTTCGGGTAATAGGCTATGTATCACAAAATCTGTTCAATGGAAACATTCAATTTTTTTTCTGACATCCACGTACCTCGGCAGATATCAATGTTTCCAACCATATCTTTAACTTTACACCGTGCATTCTGTAGTTTATTTAATTAATACAACAACTAATGCACATACAATCATTTAATTATCTAAAATTCACATTAAATCACTTAAAACGCTCCTACATGTTTCGATCATACGATCATCCTCATCCTTAAACTATAGCTTTAGCAAGGAACAATGTATGCTCCCTGCGGATGATCGTATGATCGAAACATGTAGGAGCGTTTTAAGTGTTTTAATGTGAATTTTAGATCATTAAATGAATATATGTGCATTAGTTGGTGTATTAATTATATAAGTTTCCACCTCTCTCGGCGCGACGAATATCCACCCGCTATTCCACATCTGGCCACGTGTTCTGAAGCAAGCTGTGGGCTGCCGTAGTCACAGAGTCCCTAGTCGCGGAATTTCAGCAGTCGACGGTTGTCGTTGGCGAAAGGTAAAATGAGTTTCTTTACATAAGAAAAGAATTACAGTGTGGTTAAGTTGGGTGACCTAGGGGGCCATGCAATTGGTGCTCTTCTGCTACTCAATGCGCCTGGCAGTATGTGAGTAGGGTGATCCATCACCTCGTGTAACGAGGCAAACTGTTGTCTGCAACAGGTGAAAATCTGCACAAGACGTGCCGCGGATGCGCTAACAGACAACATGCATCATAACGCGCGGGCAGAGGTGAATATAGCCTGGAAAATTGTATTGTCGTTAGGGGTGCCCATAAGCGAAATGACTGTGGTAGATGGTAAAAAAAAGAAACTTATAGTGTTTTCTTATTCGAATTCATCCCGTTGTGTTTACTACAATTGAAATACAAAATGGTATATTTTCGAACACAAAACGAATGCTTTACAGAAATGTGTTACATGATTCGATTCACCAGAATCATCATCGGACAACTTCAATACGCGCAAAACGATGGTGTTCTGATGAACCGCAACAAGTATCGTGTTGCTATGAAACATCCTAGAGTTTTGTTCGACGGTATAGTTTGTTTGTACTTCAGATTGAGGGGTTTCGTTTGTAATGGTGCAAACCGAATGTATATAGGATGAAGAGATTCCAGATACAAATTTGTATTTTTAAATACTTATCACCTGGCCACTCTGTATGTACGACAGTATTGCACGGTACCAGATGATTAATGATTAATTAATGATGAATTTAAAGATGTTTGAAATGAAAGGGGTCTGGTGTGTTTTGAATTTTTTTTACCATGGCGCAACAGCCCCAGTGGTCCAAGGTCCCCCCCCCCCATTATCAAGGATTCACGATCCCACTCAGTTAGACACACCACACTCGGCAGGACTCCTCTGGAAGAGTGATCAACTCGTCGCAGAGACCTTTACCTGACAGCACACAACACTCGCGACAGACAGACATCCATGCCCCCGGTGGGATTCGAACCCACAATCCCAGCAAGCAAGCGGCCGTAGACACACGCCTTAGACAGCGAGGCCACTGGGACCGGCTTGTTTTGAATTAATAGTGCTGAATTGGTTTGGAAGGACTCGGAGGAACAGGAAAATCCTGAACCAGTGACGACCTTTCCACATCCGAGATTCGAACCGAATCCCCCATCATAGCACATGTGAGAAGTGTTACCTCCTTGAGTCAACTTGCGTGAAGTAAATTTATGTAGGTCTGTGCTACATCGGCCGGGCGCCTTCAGACGGCTTCATGTCTGTATGTAAGTTGCTAATGAGTACTTATTATATCTGATTGGGACATGCTGTTCTTTCTCTCACAATTGAAGCTATCTTAATATACCACACGCGCAGCTGTCACATAAACGAAGCATGTCAATAACTTATGACCTAAAGCTATCGTGTTTAATCACAGAGAGAAAATTTAGATTCATATGGCCTGCAGGAAGAACATAATATTTGTAAAACTCTTATATCACACATTTTGAGAAATAAAAAGCTTGTTGGCCTTCCTACCGTCCAGTGATTTGACAACCGATAAATGAAGCCTGTCAGCTATTGGAAAAGTCACTTTCAAAATTTTATATTACTGAAAATCTCAGCAGTTGGTAGCGTAACTCTACTTACGTTTCTACCGAGTAGATTATCATGGCGGTAATTCAGCTTACTTTTTGTTCTTCGATATTTTGGTTAATTTTTTATAGTTTTCCTTTACTCCTTTCAGATAAACCACGGGATAGAACCAACCCCACCTTCATCCCTCCCCCACCCCCGTAATATCTTCCACGTCACTTTTACACCTCTCAGATGTTATTATATTGAATGTAATGCGTCCTATCACACAACTTAAATTTCCGTTAACTATTTCTAAGTGCAACTAACTTTAATTTGTGTCTATAACACATTGTATGAGACCCGCGGCCCGTAGTTCTTTGCTTTCGTTTCCACTCTAGGTATGATTTTACTGGCGAGATATAGACAAATTTGATGGAGTTATTGACTCTAATCAAACAGCACATGTTCCTAATGTCTTGAATTGAAGGGACAGGAAATGTGACACAAAATGGATAACAGTTCTAGCCCCGTATTTTAATAGGATACTGACTCTGTATTTGGGTAAACTTAGGGATGCCAACAAATGTCTTAGAACAACTTGGTACCGAATAAATCTGAAGGAAATATCTTCGGAACAAGTTCTAATATATAGGACAGATTTCTTGATGGGGGGGGGGGGGTTAATGTATAAGCATTATAGCTTCTGACGCCGTTGACACCAAACGGTACTCGATAAAGAGCCACTTCCCTAAAGTGTAACTGACCTTGAATCTGCAATGAAATTCATCTAGCATTTCAATTCAGAAGATTGTACCAAATTTTCTTCACGGAAGTCACAGTACCAAAGTAGCGGCGAGATAGCAGGACAGACGTGATTTGCATGTTCCTCGTTATCATCATCACCATCATCATCATCATCAAATCCTTTTACTCCTTGTAGAGCATAGGGCATCCATGAAGAGCTTCCACGCAATGCGTTCTTCACCTATCCCCTTGACCTCGATCCATGATCTTCTTGTGCTTCTTATCTCATCCTCTACTGTCCTTCGCCACGTTCTCTTCGGCCTACCTCTCCTTCTATATCCCTGAGGATTCCAATCTAATGCACTTTTCTCTATTGTTCCCGTTTACGTAAAGTGTGTCCAATCCAATTCCAATTTCTTCTTTTTATCTGATTATCTATTGACGTCTGATGGGATGTTCCTCTTTATGCCACCTAAAAAAAATCCCTCATTTTAAAAGTCCTTATCAAAGCTCTGTCGACACTCCATTTGAAAAAAAATCAGGGCCAACGCATGTGCGGATATTCGTTATAATCCAATCGGTTTGCAAAATAGTTCAAGTCACATCCACGCGCAGAAACATTTTTTTCAATCCTCGAGTCTTAATAACCCCAAAGCATGGGGTCGCGACGATCCCCCCCACACTATTGCACGACATAAGATCCTGTCTCAGCACATGGACTTTCGAATGTCTGTCGTATATTTCACACACACACACAATGATAAGGGAATGACTTTTCGCAGAATGATAACAAGACCTTTTTCAAGGGTATGTCTGTTATAGGCTAATTCCATTCTTATTATGACACTCATAAATGTATCCTACATATCTGTATCTTGTGCGTGTGACATCTAAACTAACAAGATGAACAGAGCGTTTCGGAGATAACATAAATCAATGAAGATGCTTCCGAGAGCAACTAAACTATACATCGCTCATTTGCGACAAGAGTGTCACAACTCAAAATTTGGCATTTTTGAGTTATTGGTATAGAAAGAAACGTTTGCAGATCCACTTTTAACAGGTATAGTGTCATAACACAGTTTGCAAAACTTGCCGCTGGAGAGCAGTTGTGTCGTCGTTGCACTCACAGAAAAGTTTAGCACTTCAAAACATTTGAACGTTTCTCTTGAAAAATCACTAATTTTGAGTTGTGACACTGTTGTCGCCAATGAGCGATATGATAAACGTAAAACATAAAAAAAACATTTTTTTTCCAGGGAATGAAAACTGCGATTAATGGACAGCAAGCAACAGCCGACAGAAGAGGAGTTCGTAATAATTTCGCACATTGCAAATCTGAGTGTAGCAATTCAAGTGTGTCTGTATTTTATATTCATTAGTTGAGCAAATTTTCGCACTGCAAGAAGAAAGAAGCGACATAAAACTATTTTCGTAGAACAAGTAATAGGTTGAGGTGTTTGAAGAAAGGGAAGTCCAGTTTTGTCTAAAATTGAGTTTTAGCAGTTACGTTATAATTAGCAGCATACCGAATAACAGCAAGGCCACAGAAAGTTACAGAACCCATGCACACTATTCAGAGTACTTGCCTTCGCCCTAATCATGGAATTAATCTGCTGCCGATAAATTTGGTGCCTATGAACATTAATGTGAACCTCTTCAAAACATGGCGTATTTTGGTCATGAAAACTTCAGACTATATATGAAATTTATGGATAAATAAAATTAAATCATACTGGTGCTCCATACAATGTACAATAAACCTCCACACATACTGAACCTTGAGATTAGTCTGAGGTTGAAAAGGCGCGAACTTCACGCCCCGACAGCGTCGCTCTCCAGACAGAGCCCTCGTTATCTCCATCAGTACGTTTGTACGACACAGTTGTAAAATGCACAATATATTGGATCTACTAATACGCAATATGACGCGGTTAATAACCATATGAGCATTTTATACCTATGTGGATATGCTATATTTCTTCCACGTCATAATACGTACACACGTGTAAGCTTTGCATACGAAACTGTGGGGCCTGACGTATATGGATGCATTTTATTCACTGTCACGGGACAAGGCTATGTAAATGGAAGGAACCAAAAATAAAAGAATGATTCTTATGCAGTTTTAACAGCTTTCTCGGTAGTTAAAAATGAAGATCAGACGTTAAAAGAAAACTTTTTGTAGGTATTTAAGAATATTATGCCGAACCCAGTGGTCGCGCGGTCTAAGGTTTGAGTCTGCGGCCGCTCGCTTCCTGGGTTTGCGGGTTCGAATCAGGCCGGAGACATGAATGTTTGTCTCTTGTGAATGTTGTGTGCTGCCAGGTAGAGATCTCTGCGACGGGCCGATCACTCGTCCAGAGAAGTCCTACCGAGTTTGGTGTTGTCTGAGTGTGATCTTGAAGCATCAATAATGATTAGGCTTGGCCCAGTAGGAGCTGTTGCCCCTTAGAAAAGAACTAAGGCTATTTGTTTATGATTTATGGAATAAATGTCGTGTTCTTAGTCGAAATATGTAGACTGAGATTTATGCCACATTTGACAACATTGTTTAGACCTTACAGTTGTTTATAGAAATTTGGCCTGAGTCAAACTTAAAAGAGTTTCACTTAAGCGTTTCATACTGAGCACTGGGGATGACAGACGGGTAGAGATAAAAAGGTACAGCAACCCCAGTACAGGCACATTACAAGTCCACAGGGTTCTGGGAGATTCAGACTTGCAGATTTCGAGACAGTCTGCACATGAAAGTGGTGAGGTTGCCAGCCCCAAGCACCGGCCACCTTTAACCCCAGGATATATTCCTAGTACTCATTTCTGTTACAGGCTGAGTGACCCCCATGGTCATATTGCGGCCGGAATTCCCGTGACACCATCGGGAATCGAACCCGCGACCTTCCGGCTTGTAGCGCAGTGCCTAAACCAACCGCGCCACCGCGTGCCCCGACCAATGGGTAAGAATCAAAATTAAATTTGTCCAAGAACTTTAGGAAAATTTCACCCCCCCCCCCAAATGGACCTTCATCATTATTTCAGATGTGAAGCGTGTGGACAAACGAAATGGCAGATGCCGTTCATGACTTTCTAGTTTATTCGTTCTTTTGAGAAAAAGAACATAGAATTAACCAGAATGTCCGTATCTACTGCGTCTCCTATAGAACTTGTAAAACAAGTAGTGGATATAATTCTTATTATATATATATATAATATTATGGGCAAATTAGAAGATGACAGTTTCACAAGCTTTTGATTTGAAGGCAGATGATTATGTTAACATTTATAGTCTATTCTGGTATTTAATTTTACTAATGCCTGTCACATGCTGGAAGCCCTATCTACAGTACAAAGGATTTCCTGTGACCCCTAAACGTTGAAGTAAATATTTACACTTAATTGTTGGTGGAATTGAAACTAGAGCCTATTTATAGCGATAATAACCTTACGTAACTTTTAATAGGATAAAAAATATATTTATTGCAATTATGGTTGATAAAGGCAGCCCCATAACATGCCAAACGGGCACGGAGGGGAAGTAGAGGTATTGCTCTACACATAGTTGACCCCATCGCTAGAAGTGATTGGGTGGTCAATGCCACGCCCTGGCCGCTTGACCCAGCGGAAAGAGGCCCCATACTAATTTTGCAGGGGCTTGGCAGGCCTCGGGCCGGTTTGTATGGATACTGAAAATCTCGTCCCCACCGTCCAGCCTGAGCGAGTCGCTACACCGAATATCGTTGACTCATATCTAATTACGTGTCATAATCAGATAAGGGTGAACAAATTAAGAAGAGAGATAGTTGAAGAATAAAAAACCAACTAGATGTCACTTGTTATATTTACTTTACTTCTTAGATACTCAACATGTTTCGGACATTAATATGCCCATCTTCAGGAGTTTGCGACTATGTTGTTGAACTACCACATTGGCTGTTTCGTTCTTGGTTTGCTGTATGTTGGAGTTAGGGTGCGGATCGGATGGGGTGTATCCGGGTTGCCGGGTGAAGCTTCACCCGGCAACCCGGATACACCCCATCCGATCCGCACCTAAACTCCAACACACAGCAAACCAAGAACGAAACAGACCATGTGGTATTTCAACAACATACTCCTGAAGATTGACATATTAATGCCCGAAACATGTTTAGTCTCTAAGAAGTAAAATAAATTTTTTTATTCTTCAACTATCACAATGATGCACGGTCCAATAAACATCAGATTTAAGAAGGAAGAGATGGGGGGGGGGGGTTTCGAAGTTTAGAGAGAGAAAATGTCTGTCTTATTTTATCTCGCAAAGAAGTGAATAAATATAGCACCAGGCTTGATATAATCTGGACACTTAACAGGCGGCAACCTGTGGGAAATGACGAATATAATTTCTCAGCACGCTTCGGTCGGAAATGAGAGACATCCACTCAAGCTGTCAGGCCCAAAGCTCTACTCCTCAGTAGATTTCGTACGTGTGTTAATCTTGGTTTCGCAGACAAGGTGTAAATGGATCAGTGGATCGCACCTGATCTCTTTGTGCCAATAAGGTTTACAAAAAGGTCTCGATATGTACGCGACCAACTGATTGTGACCATTACACCATTACTGCTCGTGGAACGAACATGCTGTCCGCACAATCAGGCGCAGGGATATTCTCAACAATTAGTGGATAATTGGTACACCAAATCTGTAAATAATCTATGTTTTCTTTTGTTCATTTTATTTTACGTGATGTAACATAGCATAAAAACAATTCTGTAACCAGTATGGTAATCGTGCTTGATAATAGTTCCTTTGAGAGAGTGGAAAAGTTCAAGTATTTGGGAAACATTTTAACAAACAAAATTTTATTCAGGAAGAAATTAAAAGAGGATTCAAGTCAGGGAAGCTTGCTGTCTTTTGGTGCAGAATCTTTTGTCTTCATGTTTGCTATCCAAAAATTTAAAGGTTAAGATATACAGAACTATAATTTTGCCTCTTGTTTTGTATAGGTGTGAAAACTGGCCGCTCACAGTGAAGGAGGAACGTAGGCTGAGGATGTTCGAGAAAAGGGTGTTGAAGAGAAAATTTGGGCCTAAGAGAGGCGAGGTGGCAAGGGAGTGTTGAAAACTATATACCGAGGAGATTAATGATCTCTACTCCTCACCCAATATTGCGCGGCTGATAAAATCGAGAAGAATGAGATGGGCGGGGCATGTAGCGCGTATGTGGAGAGGAGAGGTTCTGGTTGGGAAACCTGAAGGAAGGAGACCACTTGGAAGACCCAAGCTTAGATGGGAGGATAATATTAAGATGGATTTACAGGAAGAGGGATGTGGGAGAATAGACTGGATCGAGCTGGATAAGAACAGGGACAGGTGGCGGGCACTTGTGAGTGCGGTAATGAACCTTCGGGTTCCATAAAATGCGGGGAATTTCTTGACTAGCTGAAAACCGGTTAGCTTCTCAAGAAGGACTCTGCTCCATGGAGTAAGTAAGTAAGTAAGTAAGTAATTACGGTAATCGTCCTCGTTACACTTATGTGTTCTTGTTTGCATGACACGTAATTCGGAAATTTAGTAGGACGTGAGTTTACAGAAAGACGTGAAAGAATTACACGTACCGACAATGGCGGTTAGTTGATTGCAAGAACCAGTGGAAGAATAAGCGACAGTTCTGTAATTTTTAAACAAGTGTTACAATAATCGGTTTATCGTACGACAAACATTTTAGGCATTGTCCATTGTCTGAGATACACTTATGAGAATAAAATAATGGAGAACACAAACGTCAACTTAATAAGAACAAGTCACCTTAAAATGGGAGTAGTCAACTCCCAAAACATTGCGTGAAGTTTTACAAAATATTTCAATCAATTGACAAAATACGTATATAAAATCAATTCCATTGCAGAGAACTGGGTTTTAGACCCATCGCCAAAGAAAACGTGCTATTTGCGATATTTAACGCTATCAAAGTCTTTGTACCGAAGATTCAAGTCTTTTGGAACGTCGCTTCGTGTCGAATGGTAGGCACAGTCTTCCTTCGAAATGTCTGCAGCTGTTTATAGTCCACATGGTGTAACACCCCAAAAAGCTTAAATTTTTATTTCTTTCCACTGTCTTTGTCAGGTCTTCGTTTAAAACAAAACGACATTTTACGCAATAGTGTGAATTATATATGCACAGAAATCTCTAAAAGAGGCTCATGAACATGATCATTTCTTTCTGCAGCTATACACCGAATAATAGCATTTTAAGAAAAAAATTCTACAAGCAGTTATGTTGTTATCGTATAATGCACAACGTGACTGTAGACCGTACGCTTACAGACGTTCATAACAGAAAGTAAAGAAAAGCCTAACTCCCAGTGAAATGCATAAAAATACTTTTTCCAAAGGCAGAGCCTTTTTAAATCTATTTTCTTGGCCATCCACGTGCCTTTCAATTAAACTGACCGATGGCGAACCTTGTTATACAATTAGAGCTTAACATCTTGCCCAGTATCTTCACTCCAGTATCCTCTGCAATTTAGAAAGGAACACCCTGTATTATGCGTAATAAAATCATGCAAGATAGGATGTAATTTATATCTAGAGGTCAGACAATAACACTCCTCCCAAGCTGCTTAATTAGCGTCGAAATTGGAAGGCTACATCAAAAGAAACCAAACTCAATCCTACAGTCTATCAATTTGACCATCCTGAAAATATGGTCAAAGTTTTTATTCTTAACCTGTCCTATTTTTTTTTTCGACAACATGAGTATCTTCACGTCGAAATTAATAAACGTGCTACGTATTGTGTTCCACACTTTCAGGTAGTATTAAAATAACCAAACATTTAAGACACAGAACATTATAAAATATAGGATAATACCTAAACCCTTAGAGAAGATCGCTCCTCAGAATTTGAGATTCTTCTATTTTGCAATGTAAGCCGAGGGTCTGTCATTTGTCCCTGGATAGAAACATACGAATTTGTCCCTGGATAGAAACATACGAATTTGTCCCTGGATAGAAACATACGAATTTGTCCCTGGATAGAAACATACGAATT
>Ga0131853_10014484_pt1 | contig 14455 bp, 14 predicted proteins | sample TergutLab28metaG_FD_92764 | JGI IMG/M metagenome (GOLD analysis project Ga0131853, IMG submission 92764) | Labiotermes labralis P1 segment gut microbial communities from Petit-Saut dam, French Guiana - Lab288 P1 (version 2) (version 2) | ecosystem: Host-associated > Arthropoda: Insects >... | reverse complement strand
CGAAGTTGAAGAAGCAGCAGCAGCTTTTGAACCAGAAGCTGTGGAAACTACAGAAGCTGATGAGTAATTTAAAGTAGGCGTAGGAACAGCTTAGAAGCCACTGCCTCTATGACGAAAATTCCTACGATATAATGTATAATAATATTCATATTTGAACAAATTAATTTTAAATAAATACAATACCTTTTACACAGGCGACTTGATGTGCGCGGGTCAAAAGGTATTTTATTGAGATAAGGATGTGTGTCAAAATGGCAGTAACAGCACAGATGGTAAAGGAATTACGCGAAACTACTGGGGCAGGAATGATGGATTGTAAAAAAGCATTAGTTGAAACTGATGGAAATATGGATGATGCAATCGCTCTTCTAAAAGAAAAAGGGATGGCAAATGCAGCTAAGAAAGCTGGTCGTATTGCAGCAGAGGGATTAACGGAAATTTATGTAGATGGAAACTTCGCAACTGTAATTGAAATAAACTCTGAAACTGACTTTGTTGCTAAAAATGAGCAGTTTGTTGCTTTAGTAGCTGAAACAGCAAAATTAATCGGTGAAAATAAACCTGCAAACGTGGAGGCTGCGCTAGCATTAACTACGGCAGCTGGGAAATCTTTGGCAGAAACTCTAATTGAGGCTACAGCGGTAATCGGTGAGAAAATCCAGCTACGCCGTTTTGAAATTGTGGAAAAAGCTGAAGAAGAAGTATTTGGAGCTTATAAGCACGCAGGAAGTAGAATTGCTGTTATAACTGTTGTCAAAAATGGTTCTGAAAAAGTTGCAAAGGAAATAGCCATGCATATTGCAGCCATGAAACCAACAGTACTTGCCTATACTGATTTAGATGTTAAGTTTATTGAAGAAGAGGTCGTTGCCTTGCGTGCGCGAATTGAAATTGAAAATGAAGATCGTAAGCGTACTGGGAAGACTTTATTGCGGATTCCTGAATTTGCATCGAAATTACAATTAACCGATGCTGTTTTAACTGAGGTTAGAACTCGTTTAGAAGCTGAATTAAAAGAACAAGGTAAGCCTGAGCAAATCTGGGATAAAATAATTCCTGGTCAGTTAGAAAAGTTTGTTAAAGATAATACTGAGGTTGATCAAACTTATGCACTACTTTCTCAGAGCTATATCATTGACGATAGTAAGACTGTTGAGAAATACTTAGAGAGCATTTCTGCTACAGTCAAGTCATTTGTGCGCATTGAGGTTGGTGAGGGCATTGAGAAAAAAGAAGTTGACTTTGCCGAGGAAGTAATGAGCCAAGTTCGGGGATAATTTAATATTGATTTGGGGACACAGTTTTTGTGTCCTCTATTTCAAATTGCTGAGTTATTTAAGGAGAGAATTTATGAAATCAACTTATAATCGTATCATATTAAAACTTAGTGGTGAGGCTTTAGCCGGCACTAGTGGATTCGGAATTGATGCCGAAAAAGTTGCAAAAATTGCTGCTGAAATAAAAGAGGCACATACAACAGGAGTAGAAATTGCTATTATCGTCGGCGGTGGGAATATATGGCGTGGTAAAACTGCTAGCGAAATGGGAATGGAACGTTCAAGTGCTGACTATATGGGAATGCTTGCAACGGTAATGAATGCACTTGCCCTTCAAAATGCTTTAGATGCTTGTGGTGTTGATTCCCGTACACAAACATCAATTCATATGAATCAAGTGGCAGAGCCTTATATTCGCCGTCGGGCAATTCGCCATTTAGAAAAGAAAAGGATTGTTATCTTTGGTGGTGGAACTGGGAATCCGTATTTCTCAACTGATACAACTGCATCATTACGTGCAGCTGAAATTAATGCAGATGCTATTTTAATGGCGAAGAATGGTGTTGATGGCGTTTATAATGATGATCCTCGTACGAACCCAGCAGCGGCTCGCTATGAAACATTAACTTATTTAGATATGCTAAATAAAGATCTTCAAGTCATGGATTCAACAGCAGCATCTTTATGTATGGATAATGACATTGATTTAATGGTATTTAGCATGAATGAACCTGGCAACATAAAAAAAGCTGTTGCTGGGGAAAAAATTGGAACGATTGTTAGTGGTAGATAGTATTAATATTTTCGGATAAATATAAAAATTATGTGGAGGTAAATAAATTATGATGGATATAGATGAGATAAAAGCAAGAATGGGAAAATCGATTGATTCTTATAAAAAAGAGTTAAGCAAACTTAGAACAGGTCGTGCTAGTGCAGCCCTTGTTGATGGTATTACGGTTAATTATTATGGTTCGGCAACACCAATTGATCAAACATCGCAAATTTCTGTGCCGGAGGCAAGACAGTTAATGATCAAGCCTTATGACAAGTCAGTTTTAGGTGATATTGAAAAAGCTATTAATGCTGCAAATATTGGAATTTCGCCTAATAATGATGGTGAGGTTATCCGCTTAAATGTACCATCTTTAACTGAGGAAACTCGTAAAGAGTTAGCAAAAAAGGTTAAAGGATTTGCTGAGGATGCTAAAGTGGCAATTCGCAATGTTCGTCGTGATGCAAATGATATAATTAAAAAAGCTGAAAAGGATAATGAAATTACTGAAGATGATGTAAAAAGCGATGAGGCTGATGTTCAGAAATTAACAGATGATTTTATTAAGCAAATTGATACAATTGCTGCTGAAAAAGAAAAGGATATTTTATCAATGTAAGGAATTGTCACACATGGGTTGAGTGTCGATAATTCCTTTTTTTTGTATTTATAGCAACAGGTGTGACTAAATTAATAATTTTGTAATAAAATAAAAGCAAAAACATGTTTCACACCCTTTAACAAGGTGATCATTTGTGGTACAATGTTTCTTACGTATTTTAGCGGATAATGAATATCCACGCGCATAACAAGGAGTTTTTGAGAATGGCAAAGCAACAATTAAACTACACTGAAGAATCTATCAAAGTTCTAGAAGGGCTAGAAGCTGTTCGTAAGCGACCAGGTATGTATATCGGATCGACAGATGCTCGTGGGCTACATCACCTTGTCTATGAAATTGTCGATAATGCAATTGATGAAGTGCTAGCCGGATATGGCGAGGAAATTCACGTCACGATTAATGAAGATAACAGCATTACAGTGCGTGACTTCGGTCGTGGAATTCCAACGGGAGCACATACATCAGGCAAACATACACCTGAGGTTATTTTCACTGTCCTTCACGCTGGTGGTAAATTTGGCGATGGTGGCTACAAGACTTCTGGTGGACTTCACGGGGTGGGGGCATCAGTCGTAAATGCTTTATCTGATAAAGTAGAGGTTGAAATTTACCGTGATAAAGTAAAGTATGTGTTAATATTTGAAAATGGTGGTGACGTTAGTTGTCCTCTTAAAAAAGTTGGCAAAACAAAAGAAACAGGGACAAAAGTAACATTTAAACCGAGCACCAGCGTCTTCTCATCAACAGTTTACTCATTTACAACACTAAAGGAGCGCCTGCGTGAATCAGCATTTTTAACAAAAGGACTTAAGATCAGACTAACTGATGCACGTCGGGACAAAGAAGAAATTTTCTATTTTGAAGAGGGCTTAAAGGCTTTTGTCAACTTTTTAAATGAGGGTAAAACAGCTCTTCATGATATTGTTTATTTTAGTGGTTCAAGCCATGAGATAGAAGTAAATTTTGCCTTTGCCTATACTTCTAGTTACTCGGAAAATATTCTGTCATTTGTAAATAATGTTCGTACAAGAGATGGAGGAACTCATGAGACAGGCACAAAAGCTGTTATCACTCGTATTTTTAATGAGTTTGCTCGGAAAACAGGAATGATAAAAGAAAAAGATAAGAATTTAGAAGGCGTTGATATTCGTGAAGGATTATCAGCTATAATTTCAATTCTCGTCCCAGAACATTTATTACAATTTGAAAGTCAAACGAAATCGAAACTAGGAACACCTGATGCCCGGAGTGCTGTTGATGCGGTACTTGCAGAAAAGTTGAGCTTTTTCTTTGAAGAGAACCGGGCAATAGCTGTTGATTTAATTAAGAAAGCTGTTAAAGCGTCTCAAGCCCGTGAGGCGGCGCGTAAAGCTCGTGAGGATGCTCGTAATGGGAAGTCGAAAAAGAAAAAAGAAACGAACTTATCAGGAAAGTTAACACCGGCACAGACAAAAAATCCGAAGAAGAATGAGTTGTTTTTAGTTGAGGGTGATTCTGCTGGTGGATCAGCAAAGCTTGGTCGTGATCGTAAGTTTCAAGCGATTTTACCACTTCGTGGTAAAGTTATTAACACAGAGAAAGCAAAAATTGATGATATTTTTAAAAATGAAGAAATTAATACAATGATCCACACTATTGGTGCTGGGTTCGGAATGAATTTTGATCCTGATGATGTTAATTATGATAAAGTGATTATTATGACCGATGCTGACACCGATGGTGCCCATATTCAGGTGCTGTTATTGACATTCTTTTTTAGATATATGCGAGAATTAGTTGAAGCAGGAAAAGTTTATATTGCTCTACCACCTTTGTATAAGGTGTCGAAAGGGCAAGGGAAAAAGGGAATTGCTATGTATGGATGGACTGATGAGGAATTAACGGATATTCTAGCTGGGATGAAAAAGCCTTATATGATCCAGCGTTATAAAGGACTTGGCGAGATGAACGCCGATCAACTGTGGGATACGACCATGAACCCGCAAACGCGAACTTTGATTCAAGTTACAATTGAGGATGCTGCGGATGCAGATCATCGGGTGACTACTTTGATGGGAGATAAAGTAGAGCCTCGTCGTGATTGGATTGAACAGAATGTTGACTTTACGATGGAAGATGATTATGAGATTTAGGTGAACAATTGTCGATGGGAATTTTGTAACCATTATTTAGCTATTTAGCTTACGAGCTCCAAAACTCCACCTGATTCTGACTCGTTATCACTCATATTGTGAAGAGTGTGCGAAAGAGCTGTAAAGTGGGTAGTTTTTACCGAACTACAACGAACAGTTCTAATTTTTTTTGATCTTCTACTTCGATGGTGAAGTTGATTTAGTGTTAGTGGAGAAAAACTGACTAAAGTTTGTTGAATTTATTCACCCATTCTGTTATAATAGAAACAGAAAAATTTGGGAGGTTTTAATAATGTTGAATTCAAGTAAAAGAAAGCAAGCATTAGCTGGTTGGTTGAAAACAAAAGATCCACAAGAATTTGCAGATCCTCTTAAATTACAAAAGTTTTTGTTTTTTTACGAAATTGTATCAAAAATAGAAGAGACGGATTATGAATTATCTAAGTTGAAAGGCTATGCTGGCGGACCTGTTTTTAGTGATGTGTATGGTGATTATCGCTACAATAAGGGTCTGTTCAATCAAGCGATAATTTTAACATTAAACGAAAGTGATGTGGTAATAAATGAAGATATTGCGACATTTAGTCTTTTTATGGTTCAAACACAGACGAGAGAAGAGTTATCTGAAATAACACATAAACTTGATATTTGGAAGAGTAAGCAAGATATGATTGAAGGGGGAGAGTGGCAAACTTCTCTTTTTGAATCAGACTTAAGTAATGAGGATATTGATTATATAAAAAGATGGCGCAAGTTGCATCCGAAAAGATTATTAGATACAATTAGGGTTGTTAAGATGGATAAAAAACGATTTGTTTTTTCAAAAGACGACTACTGTAATTTATCTAGTGTTCATTACCTTACATTAGAAAAGCTTGCTAAAATCGAGCGACTAGTGAACCCAGTGTATGCTGAGATTGATTTTGATGGGGGGTTACTTATTCATGATTAAGAAAAAAGATGTAGTCGTTATGCGCATCCCATTCCCTGAGGTAGATTCAGATTTGGCGCGACATAGTCACATGTATATCTGTCTAGAAAATAAGTACCCAAAGAAGTTTCTTAAGTGTCAATCAGCATATGATTATTTGAAAGATATCAAAGTCCCTCCTTATAAGTTTATAGAAGTAGCCCCTGATGTGCGGCATAATCCATTTTGCAAACCGACATTAATTGATTGTGATAAGTCATTCTCAATGGATCAAGATGTTATATTTAATCGAAATTCACTACATAGGAGGCGACGTGACGTTTCAGATGAGCTTTTTGCTAAATTGAAAGAAAAAATTTTGCATGGTGATTTTAGAGAAATTGTGTTACCTGCTAAAATAGTTGCACAATTGAATGATAGGATAGAGTTAGTGAATTAGACTCAGCTGAGAAAAGAAAAAATAGCTTGGTATAATCATAGAAAAATGGAGGTTTTAATAATGTTGAATTCAAGTAAAAGAAAGCAAGCATTATCTGGATGGTTAAAAGCAATGGATCCACAAGAATTCTCTGACCCTCTCAAATTACAAAAATTTTTATTTTTTTATGAAATTGTATCAAAGACTGAAGAGAAGGACTATGAATTATCTAAGCTAAAAGGTTATGCAGGAGGACCTGTTTTTAGTGATGTGTATGGCGATTATAGATATAACAGTGAGCTGTTTAATCAAGTGATTGTTATGGCATTGGAGGACAATGAAATTGTAATTGATGAAGACATCGCGACATTCTGCTTGTTTTTAATCCAAACACAGACGAGAGAAGAGCTGTCAGAATTGACTCATGAACTTGATCTGTGGAAATCTAAGCAAGAGATGATTGAGTGGGGAGAGTATCAAGTATCTCTTCATGAATCGAACTTAAGCGAGACTGATGTTGAATTTATTAAAAGTTTACGTGGAATTTATCCTAAGACTTATACTGATACAGTAAAAATAGTTAAGGGTACACATAAGCGTTTTGTGTTCACCTCTGAAGATCATCAAAAATTAACCTCAACACATTACGATACATTAAAAAAATTAGACAAACTAGATCAGTTAATCAATCCCGTGCATGTGGAAATAGATATAGATAAGGGGCTGCTTGTTTATGATTGAAAAGAAAGATGTTATAACAATGCGCATACCATTTCCAAAAGTCGATTCTAAGTTAGCTAGAGTGGCACATATGTATATCTGTCTAGAAAATAAGTACCCAAAGAAGTTTCTTAAATGTCAAACTGAGACCCCTCGTAGAGTAAGACCGAATTCACCTCCGTATCGTTACATTAAAGCAATGCCAGATATCCATCATAATCCATTTATAAACCCAACACTTGTTGATTGCGATAAGTCCTTTGTTATGGATTACGATATTTCGATAAATAAAAAATCATTAACCCTTAGGCGAAGAGATATTTCAGAAGAACTCTTTTGCAAACTAGAAAAAAAGATTAGGCATGATGATTTTGAAGAAATTGTATTAGATGCAAATATTGTTGCGCTGTTAAATGATGATATAAAGCTAGTAAAAAGAAAGACTCAAAGGGCACGGTGAAATAATGTTAAAAATCCAATTTAAAAACTGGACTGTATTTGAGAAAGTTTGGTTATCAACATTTATAATTATCATTATGTTTGCAACAATCTATTTCTCTGTTACTGATACAGACTATGCCAGCACAATGAGCATTTTATTAAATTGGGTAATATCACCCGTTGGGGCACTTAGCGGTATTATATGTGTAGTGCTAGCTGCAAAAGGTTTTAAAGCCACGTGGTATTGGGGTATTGTTAATACAATTTTTTATGGATATCTAGCATTTATGGGTGGTATTTATGGTGATTTTATGATTAACATATTTTTCTTTCTACCAACGCAATTTGTTGGTATATATAGCTGGAATAAGTTGACGAGAAAAAAACAAAGTAAAGATGTTCCTATGCGACAGCTAACTATTGGAAAATTTGTAGTAATTGCTTTGTTTGCGATCTTTGCTATTTTTTTATTTGGCCAATTTCTTTATGGTGTTGATAATTGGTTTACGGAAAATTTGCGCCATAATGAAGCGTTTTACGGAATGCTTGCCGAGACTTTTAATTTAAACAGTAATCAGTTTGGTGCATACATAGACGCATCAACAGAAGTGTTTCAAATTTTGGCACAAATATTTATGATCATGGCGTTAAAGGAACAGTGGTTTTTATGGATACTTACAAATATTATTTCAATTTTTATGTGGACTGTTATTATCATCGCAGATCCGTCAAGTGTCAGCTGGGCAGTGCCTGTTTTAGCGATGTGGATTGCTTTTCTCATTAATTCTTTTTATGGTTTATATAATTGGACAAAAGGAGCAAAATCTAGTGAAATATAAAGTTGGAATGTATGGTGGCTCATTTAATCCGCTCCACATTGAACATATTAGATGTATCATAACAGCTGCCAATCAATGTGAGCAATTAATATTAGCTCTCTCAGTAGGAAAAAATAGAGAAGATGAAATTTGTGAGAAGCAAAGAAGAGCATGGTTGTATCACGCAACAAGTCATTTAGAACATGTAAAAATAGTAGTCATCTGTGATGAAGCTAAGACAAAAGAGGATTACACGGAAAAGATGTGGTTGGAAGGATTTAAAAAAATCAAGGAATCCTCATCGACAGGTAATATTGATGTGGTCTTTTTAGGTGATGATTATGGCGATGATATGCAAAAGCTTTATCGCAATAGCAAACTTGTTTTTCTATCTAGAAATGAGATTTCTTCAACTGCAATTCGCCAAAACGTTTATCAAAAATGGGATTGGATGCCATCCTATGTACGAGAATACTTTGTTATGAAAATTCTAGTTGTTGGAAGTGAAAGTACGGGAAAATCTACTTTAGTTCAGAATTTAGCGAATTACTACAATACAAATTTTGTCTCCGAAGTTGGTAGAGAAATTTCTGGGAGAAACGGAGGTACTGAATACATGTTGTTGGATGATTTCAGAGATATTTTACTCCAGCATGCAAATGAGACTATTAAACAATTAAAAAATGCAAACAAAGTTATATTTATCGATACTGATGCTTTAACAACTTTGTATTATCTGTATCTTTGTAATCAAGGTAGTAATGATACCTATTTCAGTAAATTAGAAGCACTTGCTGAGACGATTTATTCTGTTATGGAATGTGATTATCATAGGGTTTTATTTTTAGAACCCGAAGGGGTGAATTTCATTCAAGATGGAACTCGAACTGAAAGTATTAAGACCGATCGGAAAGCAGAAAGTGAAGCACTGAAGATGCATTATATTTCACGAAAATCGCTAGCATTTGGGGCTAAGTTGAAAATGATAAGCGGCGGATATGATGATCGTTTTGATCAAGCAGTTACTGTTATTGATGATTTGATTGCAGATTTTGAATGGCATAATTTTAAAAATAGTGCTATAATTAATTGAAATTAAAAACAGCCTATAATTTTATGAACTGCTCTTAGGAAGTGATTGCGATGAAAAAATTAGTCCTTACTACAGAAGGGAAACTTGCTTTTTGTTATTTTGATGAGGATTATTGCATTTATAAAGATCATCAACAAAATGATGAAAAAGCGCGCGATTTTATCCTTCGAATAACAAGCAAAGGTTTCCAAAGAGAAAAAATGACTCTAAAGCAAAACATTGAGCTTGCTAAACGAATGTTAGTTGACAATGTTTATAAAGCTGCAAAGTTAGAAAATATCGCTGTTACCTATGCTGCAACAATAGAAATTGTTGAACAAGGGAAGAATAGTGGTAATCTAACACCAGAGGAATTAACAGATGTGGTTAATCTTAAGAGGACATGGCATTTCTTATTAGATGAGACTGTTTTGAGTAGAGCATTAGGAATTGACCTTATTCAAGATGTTCACACCAAGGTTGCATTTGGGATGGCAAATTTAGAACTCTATGAGATCGGTAATTTTAGAACTGGACCTGTTGCCATTGGTGGGACAATATGGCGACCTAAAACTCCAAACGCAGAAGATATTTATCAAGAATTACTGGAAATTAAAACAGAGTATCATGATGTTCTTGACAGAGCACTAGAACTATATTTATGGCTTTGCAAGAGGCAAGCTTTCAGAGATGGAAATAAAAGAACAGCAAATTATCTTGCCAATTTTGAATTGATTAAGCATAGGGCAGGTATACTATCTCCACCACCTGAAGAAGATTTAGCAGAGTTTAGAATATTGTTGATTAAATATTACGAGACAGATGACAAAGATGAAATTAAGGAATTTTTACTGAATAAATGTTACAGCTTTGATACAGAGGGTTTACCCGTTATTCATCAGAATTTGTAATTAAAATATTGTGAGGTGCATTTTATGGAGCGGCTTTCAATCCAATGCTCGACATCTCATTGCTGAAAAAAGAAGAATTAGCCGACATTTAAAACTAGGAGTTAAAAAAGTAATCAGTAGAATTAACCGAAGAAGGAAAAAATCAAGTATAAAAAGCGTTAAAAAGCGGCAAAAAGGAACGATAAGAAATGGATGAAAACATACAAAGAATGAAACTAGAAGATATCATGGGGGAGCGCTTTGGGCGCTATTCAAAGTATATCATTCAAGAACGAGCATTGCCCGATGCGCGGGATGGTTTAAAACCAGTGCAACGTCGCATTTTATATGCGATGTATAAAGGCGGCAACTCCCATGATAAAGCTTATCGCAAATCAGCAAAATCAGTGGGAGATATCATGGGTAATTACCACCCACATGGCGACTCATCAATTTACGAAGCGATGGTTCGGATGAGTCAGAATTGGAAGCTCAAAGAACCGCTTATTGATATGCACGGAAACAATGGTAATGTCGATGGTGATGCAGCTGCAGCAATGCGTTATACGGAGGCACGGTTATCGGAGTTATCATCTGTATTACTGAAGGATATCGACAAAAATACCGTCGAACATATTCCGAATTTCGATGATACACTAAAAGAGCCAACCGTCTTACCTGCGTTCTTTCCAAACCTTATCGTCAATGGCGCAACTGGCATTTCAGCAGGTTATGCAACAGATATCCCCCCTCACAATCTAGCCGAAGTGATCGATGCAGTCATCTATGCAATGAACAATCCTAGCTACGAATTGTCTGACATACTAAAATACATCAAAGGACCTGACTTCCCAACCTTTGCTATTATCCAAGGTAAGGATGAAATCGAAAAAGCCTACCGTACTGGGAAGGGTAGAATCATCGTTCGCTCGAAAACAGAAATTGAGAAAATCAGTGGTGGGAGAAAGCAAATCGTTGTAACCGAACTTCCCTATGAAGTCAACAAAGCCAACTTAGTTAAAAAAATTGGTGAGCTTCGTATTGATAAAAAAGCACCCGGTGTTGCAGAGGTTCGTGATGAAACGGATCGAAATGAGCTGCGTGTCGTTATTGAATTAAAAAAAGATGCGAATGCCGATACAGTTCTCAAATATTTGCTAAAAGCGACAGAATTACAAGTGTCGTACAATATTAACATGGTTGCCATTCACAATAAACGACCAGTTTTGATGAGCCTAACAATGCTAGTTGATGCCTACATTTCTCATCAAAAGAATGTAGTAACAAATAGAACTAATTTTGATTTAAAACGGGCAAAGAAGCGTCAACATATTGTAGCTGGTTTAATTAAGATGGTTTCCGTGATTGATGAAGTCGTTGAAATTATTAGAAAATCTGAGGATAAAGCTGATTCAAAAAAGAACTTGATAGCTAGGTTTGGCTTTACTGAAGAACAAGTAGAAGCTATCGTTACACTGCAGTTGTACAGATTATCTAATACTGACATTACTGCGTTGGAGATTGAAGATGCCCAGTTAACAGAATTGATTTCAAGCTTGACGGCTATTCTTGGTAGCGAGAAATTACTTATTTATCAAATCGAAAATGAATTAAAAGCTGTTAAGAAAAAGTTTAAAACTCCGAGAAAGACGGTGATTGAGGCTGAGATTGAAGATATTAAAATTGCTGATAATGAGTTAATTCAAAAAGAAGATGTGATGATTGCGATTACTCGTGATGGTTATGTCAAAAGGACGAGTTTGCGTTCTTATGTTGCATCGAAAGTAAGTGCGCCGATGATGAAAGAAGGGGATGTGCTAGTTGAGAAGTTTCAATCGAATACTCTTAATAAGATTTTGGCCTTTACTCAGTCAGGGCATTATGTGCTGATTCCAATTCATAAGTTGCCAGATATTAAGTGGAAGGATATTGGGGCTCATTTATCAAGTTTAGTCAATCTTGATTCAACGGATAAAATTTTGGCGGCTTTCGTTGTCGATGATTTTAAGGCTGATGTTGAGTTGCTTATTGCGACTGCTAATGGTATGATAAAAAGGACTTCCCTTGCTGATTTTCAAGTAACCAGATTTACGAAGAAACTGGTTGCGATGAACTTGACAGATGGTGATCAGGTTGTTACTGTTACTAAATCAGATGTTGGGAATGTTGATGCTGAGGTTACAGTTATTACGGAAAAAGGGGTAGCTTTAAGGTATAAAAAGCTTGAAATTCCGACTATTGGGACGAAAGCGAAAGGTGTAAAAGCGATTGCTTTAAATGATGATGCCGTTGTGTGTGTAGTTGTTGGTATGCCAGATGCTGAGGTTCATATCGCTCTTGATAATGAGAAAGTGAAGAAGATTAAAAGGAATGGAATTGAAGTTTCTAAGCGCGCGCGAAAAGGGGCGTCCATTTTGCCTTCGACAAGACGAGCGGTAAGCGCATATGTTTTAGGGGATAATTATGGAGAATCAGAGATTGGTGAGGATCAATCAGGGCAAATGAGTTTGTTGTAATTAGTGTTCATATGAGGGAAAGAAGGGCGGTTTTTTAGTTGAGCGAGTATGATCAGTCGGGAAATGTTGAAAGTATCAATGAGTCATATTATTCAGTATTTAAAACCAGTTTAATGAATTTAATCGTTTGGCGTTTCCTTATCGTATTGTGTTGGATTTTCTTGCTTACAATTCTTCCTTTAATGTTTTTGACTGAGGGAATGGGGATGACTCATTTGCAACATTTCTTAAATAACAATGGTTTTTTAGTGACATTAGGTTGTTTGTTGGTAGCCATCTATGTGAATTTCTTTCTCCTTAATTACAAATTTCTAGTTGGCAATAGTCGTGTAATTGTTTACCGATTTAGCTTTAAAGGAAAAAAGAAAATTGGTGATTTTTCAAATTCAGATTATACTTTTGAATTTGAAACTGTTCGCGGAAAAAGAGGGGGAAGTATCGGATTCTTTTTTATCAAGCCTAAAGCAAAAGATGGTAAGCGCAAAAGAGGTAAAAGTTACCCAACGGGATTATCAAGATTAGATGCCAATGCAATGCATCATACAGTAGAAAAGCTATCTGATACACAATAAAAAAGTGAGGTTGTTACAATGGAACAGTATACATTTAGTGATAATTTAGAAGATAACTATAAATTAATGGTTCAAACAGTTAAGGCTTTTTTAGATGGTGAACCGAATGTAATTGCAAATTTATCTAACACCTCGGCAATTATTAACGAATATGTCAAAGATATTAACTGGGTAGGGTTTTACTTGATGGAGGATGACGAATTAGTTCTTGGTCCATTTCAAGGGAAGCCTGCATGTATTAGAATTCAAATAGGACGAGGCGTTTGTGGTACAGCGGTCATGCGCAAAGAAACCATAATCGTGGAAGATGTTCATAAGTTTCCTGGTCATATAGCATGTGATGCTGCCTCAAATTCAGAAATTGTAATCCCGATTTTAAAAGATGGCGTCGTTTTTGGTGTACTTGATATTGATAGCCCTGAGTTAAATCGTTTTACAGCGCTTGAGAAGAAATATTTAGAGGCTGTAGTTGGGATTATTGAAAACAGCTTCTTGTGAAAAAAATTACCTACTGCTAAATATCAATAATCGAAGATATGTGATACAATCGCATCAAAGATTGCATTTAAAGGAGCTATAGCCAATGACAGAAGAAGTTGAGAAAGCATTACCAATTGGAGAAGATGATTTCAGGACGGTTATTGAGGAAGATTATTATTATGTTGATAAAACATTGTTAATTAAAGACTTTCTTGTTTACAAAAATAAAGTAGCTCTGATTACTCGACCTAGGAGATTTGGAAAGACCTTGAATATGACAATGTTACGTGACTTTTTTGATATCACTCAAGATAGTCAGAAGATTTTTGAAGGCTTGAAAATAATGATGACGAAACATGCAGATCGAATCAACTCTATACCAGTAGTTTATTTATCTTTAAAAAATTGTATTGGTAAGACGGTGGATGATTTAGAATCATTATTTGCAGAAGAAGTGCGCAGAGAATATGTAAAACATGAGCTTTATCTTATGGATGTTGATAAAACAGACAAAAGGTATTCGCGTTATTTTAAAGTACTTGACATCCTTGAAAACGAAAAAGAAGGTGAAGATAGAAATAAGCATATACAAAAAAATCTGGTATTTTTACAAAACAGCTTGTCGTATCTCATAGAGGCTTTATATACTTATTACAATGTGCGTCCGATTGTGTTAATTGATGAGTACGATAATCCGATCATTGAAGCACATCAATTAGGATTTAGAAAAGAATTCACAAGTTTTTTTTCAACATTTTTAACAACAGCCTTAAAAGGAAATCCTTATGTTG
>Ga0131853_10014483_pt1 | contig 14455 bp, 10 predicted proteins | sample TergutLab28metaG_FD_92764 | JGI IMG/M metagenome (GOLD analysis project Ga0131853, IMG submission 92764) | Labiotermes labralis P1 segment gut microbial communities from Petit-Saut dam, French Guiana - Lab288 P1 (version 2) (version 2) | ecosystem: Host-associated > Arthropoda: Insects >... | reverse complement strand
TTCGTCATCTTCATCGTTTTCGTCTTCGTCGCCCTCTTCGTTCTCTTCATCTTCTTCCGACTGACGGAATTGGACTAGAGCCTCTACGAAGGTCTCCGCTGCATCCTGCTCCACAACATCATTTGCAACAAGTGAATCAAGCAATGTTGTATCCCTTGCCCCACTGATATTTGTCATCAGAGCACCTATCATCGCGGTCACAGCATGGCTGCGAAGGAAAACCTCAACATTCAACTCATCATAGACCTCTTGCGAGTACACGTCTATCTCAAGAGCCTTTTGGAGAGCTGTAGCAAATGTAAAGTCACCGCCTCCGTTGTCGCTATATCCCAATGCGCGTAGCAGGAACGTCGTAAACTGTTGGAATGTCACAGAATCCGAAGGTGCAAATCTGGTTGCGCTTACACCTTTGGTAATGCCCTGGGCATAAGCGAATGATACGTATGGCACTTGCCATCCGGCTATATCTTCGAATGGGTTTTCACCTTCAAAGGCATATACCTCTTCTTCAAGTCCAAATAGTCTGAGTGTCAGCACCAACGCTTGAATACGGTTTAGCCTGTCCTCAAGCGCGAAGATTGGATCACCATCCGCATCTGTTCCTGTACCGCGGAAAAGACCTAACATATATAGCATAGAGGCATAGTCATCCCAACCAACGAGGGGAAGTTCTTCTTCTTCGACAACTGTCTCATCAGTGGCAGGTGCAGGCGGCGGTGCAAAGCCTCCCCATCCTCCGCTTGGTGGTGGTGGCGGTGGCGGTGGCGGTGGCGGTGGCTCGATTGTATCAAATGCTTGAATTGATGGGATATCTACAAATGTATTCGCCCCAGTTCTTATTGTCAATGTCGGTGGGTTCTCCGGGGTCCGAGTGTATCTGTAGTCTTGTGTGAAAACCATAATCGCCAGCTTGTCTCCTGCCATGAATTCCCAATCCATAGCCTCAAAGGAAAACACATAGGTATAAAATTCGCCAGGCACAGGGTTAATTGTCTGGAAGTATTGGTTTGGAATAAAGTTCTGTTGACCGGCTTCCATGTATGTCCTGCCGCGACTAAATCCATGCGGGATCGTATCCGGGAAATCACGATATGAAACTATATCGGTTTGATTAGGATTTTGGATATCCGACTGACCGCTTGTGACTTTTTTGTAATCTATCCAGAAATTGTTGCCGGACGGTACTACAGGTGCAGTCGGAGTAACAACGTTAAAAGCAGGAACTCCATTGTGTGCATCGATTGTGCGTAAAGGTGTTGTGTTGACTCCGGCGGCGGCTCCGGTGGGTGGCGCTCCAAATACACGACCACGTTCTGCCGGACGAATTTCGACTAACGCTGCCGAAATGTTGCCCCAAGGCACGTCTGTTGCAAGCTCAATACTGGCTACAACGGTTCCACTCATTCTAACGTTTTCTGTGATTTCAGATACAAACACCAGGCGCTCTGAACTTTGTGCATCAAGATTGTTTACATCAAATAATGCGTTTTCCCAATTGTTAAGAAGCGCTGGGCGGTTTCCGGTTTGAGCCCCAGCTCCACCAGCACGCGCAAGAAACGCAGGAGGCGTGAGGTGATCGTTCGGTGGGGTACCGGTGCTGTTCCAGCTTGCGTTCCAATGATCCATAGCATCGCTGATGGCAAATTCGCGAGCTTCAGGCACAGCAAAACTGAGATGTCCTGCGGCTGTTTCCGCATCTGCAGCCGGTGGAGCAAGGAAGTATCTTCTATATACCGAACCCGGAATAGGCCATGAATCAAACGACTCGTACATCCCTGTCACGCTGCTTTGAATTTGAACCTTTGGCATGTCCAAAGCATTGTTATCGACCCCATTGAGGAAGTGATCGAACCATAGGTGTTGCCAATCGAACAGGGCGCAATGAGTGTGGAAACTGGTATGCCCACTGCGGTTAAGCACCATCCTCATTTCAGCGGATGAATGTTCGGTAACTGCGCGGTACAGTACATCAAAATGTCTGGGCATGACATTAAAGTCATTAAGCGCATGTTGTACAATTATTCCCGCTGTGATTCTATCTGCCGTTGCAAGATAATTACGCTCATCCCAGAAACGATTGTAGTCGCCTGAGTCAAAATCTTCGCCTTCAATCATTCTTTCCCAGTGAAGGTTTGCATTTGCTCTAAGCATTTCACCTATTGCGTCGTCTGCATGGAAACGCAAATATGATGGAATTCCCCTTTCAATCGCATTTAATGCAGCTCCGTCGAGCCTTTGTCTTGTAAAGCAGATTAACGCAAGATCAGAAGCTTCTTCGCCCGGGAAACCTGCATGCCAAGCATTATTACGTCCCGGATAATGTACTGCTCCGCTTCCTCTGTGGTAATAATACCAATTTGATATCGCAGCTATCGGGATAATAAGACCCAAACCTTCAACACCTGTAGCAGCGGCAGCTATCGGAAGCGTGCCGTTGTATGACGTTCCGCTCATAGCAACCATGCCATTAGACCATGATGTCGCATCAACTTCATATATGGCGTTTTGACAGGTAAACGCACGCGCATTACCATTTAGCCATTGAATCGCCGCTATCGCTGACAGCGTTTCACATATTCCACCTGTAGATGTAAACCCATCAGCAAAGACATTTCCGACAGTGTTCGTAGTGACCACAGCATATCCGCGAGCGAACATATATGCTGCAAAGTTTCCGTTATGATTGACATGTCCTCCAAATGCCGCGGTGGTTACTGGAACGGGGTTGCCGCGTGACACGACATATTGCGCCGCTGGTCTTGCTGGCGGTATTACAGTAATGTCAATTGTGTCCGGCTGTACGCCTTCTATCCATGCAGTTCCATCCCAATATATCGCGCCATCCATGTCCCACGGCCAGTCCGCTGCGCGAGGAATCAGGCTTTCAACATCTGCAAATGTATAATGTGGCGTTGGGATTCCCGGTCCCATCGGAATAGTTGTGTCAACAACTGTCAGAGGCAATGTGCCTTCTCTATATGGGCTGGTTTCCAGAAATGCCGGAATTCTAAGGTCTTCAAACCTCTCCGTTTCAATCGGGCGGCGAATCGTCGCTCTTATGAAGTCACGTTTACCATCACCATCTGTGTCAATAGGAAGCTCAATGAAAACTTCTTCGACGATGTTAAAATCATTATCCCATATTGTGATTGGGTCATTCCAGTCTGCATCCCTACGAGTCCAAGTCGAACCAACAAGCTCATGTGTGTTGCTTCCGGTAAAATGGAATGCCGGGGCAGTTCTTAGTGTGACCGAACACCATAGTTCAGGGAATAGTTCAACATTTCTTATAAATGATTCAGAAGCTGCCAATGTGCCTGTTTGCCGTGCCGATTTAAAGAGGTTTATCGCCTCGTTCAGTGATGCAATGGCATAGGCGGCATATGCTTCCAACCAATTTTCTGATTCCGCTGCATAATGGTCTATCTCAACATAATTTTCTGCTTGATAATCTTCGCTCTGATATTCTGTCTCACTATAGAACTCATCAGCATAATTACAATAGGTGTATTCAATCTCCTGACATCCGGGTTCTTGCGGACCATTACCCGGATCGGGTGTAAAGTAGTCGTGAGATTCCTGAATAGGATCAATGCGCAAATCCTCAAATAATGCCGCGTGTATGTCCACAGAAGGCATAAATGCCTCAACCAGCAAGTTAAACATGTCCATTGTTGTCTGGTCTACCCAGTAAACACCCAGCGGAACACTGTCTGCTGATGTAGCTGTGATTGTTCTTTGAAGCCAAGCCGCTGTTTCCAATAGTTCATCAAGTGCGACCTCGTCATATTCTGCAGTGCTTGCTTCAAATCCTCCGAATTGTAACTCTTGCGCAAACACTGTCAGACTTGTTGACATAAGCATTAGGATCGCTAGAATAATCGCCATTGTCTTTGTGTACGTCTTCTTTAGTAACTTTAGTTTTCTCATAAAACCTCCTTAATAATTTCAAGATCATCCACCTCTGAGACTCGGGTCTACCCGACTCTCAGCACTTTGTTCGCTTAATTCACTTTAAGCTTACTTCTTCTTATTCACCTATTCTTCGCAGTCTACATCAACACTTTAGCGAAGTCAAGCATCATTCCATTATCTCGATAAAGTTTAACTATTTATACAAATTTTAGTCATAATTCTGTCATCCAATATGCGCAAATAATCAAAATATTTCGCTGTGTGAATAGTTGCTTTTCAACCGTTCCTGTTCTTCTCAGACCTGCAACGCGGCGATCGCAAGCGCACGCATAGCTATGGGAACAGTGACATTCAGTCAAGAGTGCAAAAAGCATTTTTTCAAAAAATACGACACTTTGTTTAAATATATGATAAAATAGCTGGGAGCTTGAGACAAAAGTCTTTAGACAAAATCGAAACAGATCACATAGGGAGAAACCAATATGAATGGCTTTTATACACTCAAAGTAGCGGGACTTGAAAGACAGCTTCAAATTTGTAAAGTCTCCGATGATTTAAGCATAGCCGCATTTGTACTATTTGGCGATGTTGAAATGACCGTCGCCGCTGCAGAACATTTATTGAAGAGAGCACCTGAGCACGACATACTCATTACCGCAGAGGCAAAGGGTATTCCGCTTGTGCATGAAATGGCACGTCAGAACGCCGAAACTAATTACATCGTTGCCCGAAAGGTTGTCAAATTATATATGAAAGAGGTCTTTTCTGTTGATGTGCAGTCAATTACAACCAGAAAGAAACAAACCTTGTTCATTGATATGGCTGAAGCAGAACTTATGAGAGGAAAAAAGGTTCTGATCGTTGACGATGTCATCAGCACAGGGGAGTCCTTGCTCGCTGTTGAAAAGCTAGTAAAAGAAGCTGGAGGAACGGTTATCGGCAAAATGGCAATACTTGCCGAGGGTGATGCTAAGTATCGTGATGATATAACTTACCTTGAATATCTACCGCTTATGAATTCAGACGGAACACCCAAAAGTTAGATAAACACTGATTAAACTCGCCCGAATTAATCAGCGCTAGTGCATTATTCTTAATGCTTAATGTATAATGTGATCAATTGACTAGGGTTGTGTGGTAATCCCACAGTTAGTGAAATAGGAGGATGATTTAAATGTTAGTAGTAACCTATGGTAATGAACTGGTAAAAAACACTATCAATACATTGGAAGCCTCGGACATTTCGACTTATCTCCGCTCCGACATGACAGTATCCATTAAACCTAATCTTGTTGTTCCCTGCCCCGCAAGTGATGGTGCAACCACACATCCCGGAATTGTGGAAGGAATAATAAAATTCCTTAAAGACTTTGGTATAGCAAAAATAAAAATCATCGAAAGTTCATGGGTTGGCGATGATACCATGTGTGCATTTAAAGATTGCGGATATGAAACGCTTTCCAAGGAATATGACATACCGCTCATCGACCTCAAATCAGACAGCTATGCAACATACCATTTCGACGAATATAGCATCGCGGTTTGCAACGAGGCTATGAGCACAGACTTCCTCATAAATGTCCCGGTTCTGAAAGCCCATTGCCAAACCAAGCTCACATGTTGCATGAAGAATCTAAAGGGATGCATTCCCGATAGCGAGAAGCGCAGATTCCACACATTAGGACTTCACAAGCCCATAGCCGCACTAAACGCAATAATAAAACCCGGCTATAACGTTGTGGACGGTATCTGTGGCGACCTTTCTTTCGAGGAGGGCGGAAATCCGGTCGATTCAAAACGGATTCTTGCCGGAAGAGATTCGCTCATGATTGATTCATATTGCGCAGAGCTTATCGGCTATAAACCTGATGAAATCGAATATATCAAATATGGCAAGGAGTTCGGACTAGGCGAGTATTTTTCACAATCAACAAAGCTGGTCGAACTTATCTTTGGTGCAAAACCCTCACTCGACCTTAGAAAAGATCGGATTGTCGAAAAATACCATAACCTCATAAACGAGGATTTGGCTTGCTCAGCCTGTTACTCCGCCTTGATATATGCTCTTCACAGAACAGACGGCAAAGTTTCGTCATTAGATGAAAAAATCTGTATAGGTCAAGGATTTATTGGCAAAAGCGGAGATGGTTTGGGCATTGGAAACTGCACATGGGAGTTTGATGAATATGTACCTGGTTGCCCGGCAAAGGCAATCGACATTATAGACATGCTGCAGCAATTTTAAGACACATTAAAGGGGCGAAAAGGTGGTTAATAGAATTGACGTTGCAGTTATCGGAGGCGGACCTGCGGGTCTAGCTGCCGCTCTTGCTGCTTCCGGTGAGGACGCTTCTGTTCTTCTTGTTGAGCGCGAGACAAGATTGGGCGGCATTTTAAAACAATGCATCCATGATGGGTTCGGTGTTATTCGCTTTGGGGAAAAGCTTACCGGTCCTGAGTATGCTTGCCTTGAAGTCAGAGCGCTTGAGGAAACAGATACACATATATTGCTTCAAACCTTTGTAATTCAAGTTGAAAAATTTGACGATTTTTTCTTGTTGACATTAGTGAGTCCTGACGGCATTACCCAGGTTGAGGCAGGTCGTTTGGTTCTTGCTACCGGATGCAGAGAGCGCACAGCAAAGCAGGTTGCGATTTGTGGCACACGTCCGGCTGGGGTGTTCACCGCTGGAAGCGCACAGTACTATGTTAATATAATGGGGCAAATGCCTACCAAGCGTTGCGTCATCCTTGGCAGCGGGGATATCGGTTTAATTATGGCAAGACGACTGACGCTTGAAGGCGCTGAGGTTCTGGGCGTCTATGAAGCTAAATCCGAACCCGGCGGTTTGCTGAGAAATGTAGTGCAATGTCTGCATGATTTTGATATCCCGCTCCACTTAGAACACATAGTCACTCGTTTATTCGGAACAGAGCGGCTGGAAGCGGTGGAAATATGTCGCACGGATAAGTATCTAAGCCCAATCTCCGGCACTGAAAAAATAGTAGAATGTGATGCGCTGATTCTTTCGGTTGGACTTATTCCGGAAAACGAATTGGCTGAAACATTGGGTGTTGAGTTGAGTAGTCGGACTCGTGGACCTGTCTGCGATCAGAATAATATGACGATGGTGGATGGCATATTCTCATGCGGAAATTCCATGCATGTAAATGATCTTGTCGATTATGTGTCAGAAAACGGCGAAGTTGCAGGGCGAAGGGCAGCACAATGCAAAGGTGCCGCGCGGTCTTTTATCAACGTTAGCGCCAATTCTGATTTTCTTTATGTCGTGCCTCAGAAAATTGATATTAGCAATCTCATCGGCAAGGTAACTATGTATTTTAGGACAAGCGAGCCACGTGAGAATGCTGTCGTGACAGTTCTCGTTGACGATAATGAGGTATTCAGGACGCGATATAGACACCTGCGCCCACCGGAAATGGAGCGGATTGTTGTGGACTTAGGACAAAATCTTCATGCGAACAGTAGCATCACGCTGAGAATGGAAACTGTAGAATAGTACTGTTCGTCCACAAACACTAAACATTGCAATTACGAGGTTACCTAATGAAAAATATATATTGCATAACCTGCCCCATAGGTTGCAAACTTACAATAATTGAGTCCAACAGAGATACCGACATCAAGATAGTCGGTAATGAATGTCAAAGAGGTTATGATTTTGCAAAAAGCGAGCTTACAAGCCCAACCCGGACACTCACAACAACCGTACGTACCACATTTCCTGATATCCCTGTACTGCCGGTGCGCACAAATGGTGAGATTCCAAAGGTAAAAATATTTGACGCCATGCGTGTTCTTGCAGGCATCGTCATCAGCAGCGAGCTCGATTGCGGAGATGTTGTTGTTGAAAATATTGTCGATAGCGGCGTAAATGTCATCGCAACCAGCGATATACTTAACTAGCCAGACTCTCAGCCCATACCGCATACTTATCCAGCTTCGCATCGCATTTAGCTCGTGTTTCACCGCTTGCCATAATATACACCTTCACTTTGGGCTCCGTTCCGGATGGGCGCACCAATGCTACTGTACCATCCGCCATGTCAAAACGCAGAACATTTGAGCCGGAAAGCTCAATATTCGATATTGCCCCGCTGATTACATCAGTTTCCACACCTGTCTGATAATCACGTCTTGCAATAACCTTTGATCCAACTATCTCCAGCGGTGGATTCTCACGCAAGTTGTCCATCAACTTGCGCATTTTTATGATCCCATCAAGCCCAGGCATAACGAGATTAAGTGTTTTCTCACCGAATTGACCATACTTTTCATAAAGCTTCAGTATAGCATCAAATAATGTCATGCCTTGACCGTCATACCACGCAGCCATCTCCGCAATGAGCATTGATGCTGTCACGGCATCCTTGTCGCGTACGAAATCCCCGATCATATAGCCATAGGATTCTTCATAAGAGAAAATAACCTTACCCTCACCGCTTGATTCCAAAGCATTCTTCTTCTCTGCCATGAATTTAAATCCGGTGAAAGTATCGAAACACTTGACCCCATTTCTCTCGGCTACCAGACGCGCCATATCGGTTGTAACGATCGTCTTGAGAGCAACAGGATTTTCAGGCATAGTGCCCGCCCGCTTCTTCGCTCCGATTAAATAATCAAGGAGCAACACCCCTGTTTGGTTTCCGGAAATAGTAATAAACTCCCCGCAATCATCACGGACCATAATTCCAACGCGATCACAGTCCGGATCAGTACCGATGATAAGGTTTGCCTCATGCTTTCTCGCAAGTTCTATTGCAAGTGCAAAACCCTCCGGGTTCTCCGGGTTCGGGGATATAACAGTCGGGAAAGTCCCATCCAGAACCATCTGCTCAGGTACACAGATAACATGCTTTAATCCCAAGCGATGTAACGCCTCCGGCACTAGTTTATGCCCGGCTCCGTGAAATGGAGTGTATACAAGCTTAAAGTTATCAGCTACAGCCTCAACAGCCCTAAAATCATTTGCCTGATCCATAACATTTTTCATAAATGCTTCATCTGTTTCAGCACCCATTATTATTATCTGCCCACTCTTGACAGCATCATCGAAATCAGTCGAGCGAATTGATTTGAAGATGTCCAGCTTATCCATTTTCTCTGCGACAACCTTTGCATGTTGAGGCGGAAGCTGTGCGCCATCAGCCCAATAAACTTTGTATCCGTTATACTCCTTGGGATTGTGACTGGCAGTTATATTGATTCCCGCCATACAGCCATATTCCCGAATTGCAAAAGAAAGCTCCGGTGTAGGTCTGAGCGCATCGAAAATTCTAACTTTTATGCCATTCCCGGCAATAATCGAGGCGGCTTCATGGGCAAAATCCTCGCTGCTGCAACGTGAATCGTAGCTAATTGCAACGCATTTGTCATCACCCGGTTCATCCAAAACCAGCTCAGCAAGCGCCTGCGTTGTGTGCCGGATTACATGTATGTTCATTCTGAATAGCCCGACCGCCATTATCCCGCGCAAACCTGCTGTTCCAAATTCCAAACGGCTGAAAAAGCGGCTTTCTATTTCTTTCTTATCATTTTCAATAGAGCGAAGTTCGTCTTTCTCAGCATCCGAAAGCGCCGGACTGTTAAGCCATATTTTATATGCTTCCATATAATTCATTTTTTCCGCTCCAATCATATGAATTTGGGGAATCGCAGTGGCTCATGCACTGGCTGTAATCCACCAGAGTTTACGGATACCCACTGAGCAGATCCTGATATTATTCTGCTTCCTCATCATCATTTCCATCCTCTATAATATCCGCATTCAACAGATTTTGTGCATCTTCGAGCATTGTCTCAGGCACATAAACCTCCATGCCGCTAGGCGGGTGTCCCAAGATCAACTTACCAAACAGTCCATTATTGGGAAACTCACAAACATGTGCAATGCCATATGCCTCAAGCAAATTCAGCGTTAATTCCATATCAAGCGGACCGCCTCCGATATGTGTAAGATACGCCGGAGCTACAGGCTCACCATTTTCATCATTAGGCCACTGCGGTTTATTATTCTTATTCAACCTATCACACCTCGTTTCGTTCAAATTTACTTATGATATTTACCACCCTCGGCGATTTTAAATGCCCTATACAGTTGTTCAAGCAACATTATCCGCGCAAGGTTATGCGGAAAAGTCATTTTCGACATTGAAAGCCTAAAATCTGACATGGACTTGATTTTCTCATGAATCCCTACAGAGCCACCAAGAATGAAACAAAGTTTAGAAGTCCCCTGAACAGCTGTGTCACAGATCATCCTTGATAATTCGAGGCTGTCCAGCTCACGCCCCTCGATACACAGTGCAATTACAGCCGCGCCTGTCGGAATCCTTGCCTCTATGGCTCCTCGCTCTTTTTCAAGTGCAATGCTGATTTGAGAATCATCCTGTACCGAAATACGGCTTTCAGGCAGCTCAACAATCTCAAGTTTACAATAACCGGCAAGCCGCTTAGCATATTCGCTTGCAGCATCAGTATAAAATTTCTCTTTTAACTTCCCAACACAGATAATTTTTACAGTTATCATTAAAAAGCCACAACCCTACAGTACATACATCCTGCTCGGTGTAAATGGCAACGCAACATCAAGTTGCACATGATGCCCAACAGCAAATCCACCCTCCATCAAGGCTTTTTCAACAGTTCTTAAAGCGGTCCCCGGAGTATTGTTCTCACAACTCAGATGCGATAATTGTAAAGTTTGCGTACCTGATAACACAAGCTGCACTGCATACTGCCCGCAATCGACATTTGATAAATGCCCATAAGCAGATAAAACTCTTCTTTTTAAGGAAGACGGATACGGACCGGATTTTAGCATCTCACGGTCATGGTTTGATTCAATAAATGCAATATCCGCACCCATAGTTCCATCCAATACATCATCAGTAACACAACCAAGGTCAGTAACATATGCAAATGTTTTTCCACCTGCACTCAATCTGTATCCAACACTTTCGTGCGCATCATGTGGAGTTCTGAAGCTTCTTATTGCAATGCCGCCCAAGTCAAACACTGTGCCGATTTCAAAGCCATTAACGAATGGCTTGACCTCAGGTGTCAACGAGCGTATTTTGTCAGCTCCACCAAAAGATGTAAAGATTGGGATCTCATGGTACTTCGATAGCATTTTCAATCCGTTAGTGTGATCGGAATGCTCATGGGTTATGAGAACTCCGGTCAAGTCGTCTGGCGTAATGCCAAGATTCTTCAGATTATCCCTTATTCGCTTGAGTGAAATACCTGCATCAATCAGTATATGTGTATCGTCGTGTGAAACAATCGTACAGTTTCCCGATGATGAACTTGCAAGTGTGCATATTGTCATACAACGCTCCTATGGGTGGATGGTATAAAGAGCCGCTAAGCGGCTCTTTATCTAACCAATTTCTCTTTCTTCAACAGGAGGTTCATCAGGTACATAAATTGACTTGACATCTGCTCCCAATGCGGTAAGCTTTTCAATCATTTTTTCATAACCGCGCTCAATATAATTTACACCCTCAATCACAGTTTCACCCCGGGCACACAGCCCTGCAATGACCAGTGCTGCCCCGGCTCTGAGGTCACTTGCCTTTATAGGTGCTCCGGTGAGATATGGAATTCCCTCAATAATCGCTGTCCGCTCTGTCACGCGAATCGAACATCCCATCTTAGCAAGCTCGTCAACAAACTTAAATCTGTTATCCCAAACACCTTCGGTGACAATACTTGTTCCTTGAGCTAAACATAAGACAGTCGATATTTGCGGTTGCATATCTGTCGGAAATCCCGGATACGGCATCGTCTTTAAATGCGTCCTTGTGAGCGGGTCAGTTCTTTGGACGACAACTGAATCCTCAAGGTCAACTACCGTAACGCCCATCTCTCTGAGCTTTCTGGAAATGCAGTCAAGATGCTTGGGAATAACATCCTTAATAACAACACGCCCGCCTGTAGCAGCAACCGCTGCCATATATGTTCCCGCTTCGATTTGATCCGGAATTATCGAATAAAATCCTCCAGACAAACGACGCACACCGCGAATCTTGATCACATTTGTACCGGCACCGCGGATATCCGCTCCCATTGAGTTAAGGAAGTTTGCAAGATCAACAATATGCGGCTCTCTTGCGGCATTTTCTATAACGGTATTGCCCTCGGCAAGTGCCGCCCCAAGCATAATATTGATGGTTGCGCCAACAGATACAACATCAAGGTAAACCGTTGCACCATGAAGGGCTCCATCAGTAGTAATCTGAACAATGCCATTCCTAACATTCACTTTTGCGCCCATCGCCGAAAAACCCTTTACATGCTGGTCAATTGGGCGAACTCCGCCAAAATTACAGCCTCCGGGCATAGCGACATCGGCGCTGCCGAACCTGCCCAACAACGCACCGATAAGATAATATGACGCCCTGATACGTCGCATCATGTCAAAAGTCGCTCGCGAAGTCTTGACATTGGAACAGTCAATATCTAATGTTTTTTTATTAACAGTACGGATGCTCGCACCCATTTCCTTTAGAATACGAAGAAGCGTTGAAACATCAGAAATATCAGGGAGATTTTCGATTCTGCAAACGCCGTCAACCATCAGTGCCGCAGGTATTATCGCTACCGCTGCGTTCTTCGCTCCGCTGATTTCCACCTCACCATATAGAGGTTTTCCGCCGTTAATGACATATTTTGTCACAGACTCACTCCTTGTAGTTATATAATCACAATTCGCCTGTAGTTTGTAATGTAACCGTAATATTACTACATTTTTATTAATTTTGCAAGAAATATTTAACTCTTTGTCACCAAATTGTGATTATTAGAAATATTTCATGGCAAACCCGAGCCGTTCTCTTTCCAGAGACGGTTCGAGTGTAATAGTTCCAGATGTAATAGGGATAAACCGCCGGAGCCCATGTATGTTGTCTTTGCCAATGACAATGGGAGCCTCAATGCCGATGGAAACAGCCATTAGTCCGCTGTCGGTCAAGGCAGCTTTGATTACTGCTCGCACTCCAAGATGCTTGATTCGTCGTCACTGATATATTAATACTATTTTGGACGCTATTTATGCTCCATGTGTTTTGCTATTCTGCTTCTTAATACACAATAAAATCCATCATTGCGAGTATAAAATTCGGATGGTCTGGATGACGCTCCAAGGAAGCACCCACAGGCTCGCCGGTTTCCCTATATATAATCTCACGACCTATTTCTGTAAGTACATCAAGATCGATATAGTCCCTATCCACCTCTCCGTTTATCCATCTGATTGCGTATTCTGCAGCCATTAAGGTGTACAACTCTCTTTGATCCATAGGCAATGATCCCAACCGCCCTGTTGCTTCTATGGCAACCGCTTCTTCTCTCATTGCATTAATTAACGCTTTATACGACGGCATATCTATTGTCGGAAAGGGAGCCCCCCAAAAAAAGCCATCAATTCCTAATACTGCTGAAATTTCATCCAGTGGTGATGATCTGCTAGTTGAGGGGAGGATAGCCCCTGTTTCTATGGCGTGTGTAATCAATGGAATTTGAAAAGCAGAAATCGTCGCGTAGAATGCAGCGTGTGTCCCATGTACGCTCATCTGTTTCGGCAAATCATCTTTGAGAAATCCCAACCGCTCCGGTGTGCTTTCCAATAAATCGGGAATTTCAATACTTATAAAGCTGATGCCTTTGTGTTGAGCTATTTCTTTCATTATATCGCGACGCATGATAGCAGGATGCCACGCAGCCATATGAAATTCTGTTGTGTAGTGAATTATTGTTTCTGCGCCCATTTCTATTGCATGATACACATAGTTTGAAGCAAAACGCGCTTGGTTTGTCACAATATGCAAGTCGGCTCTTTCAATAATTTCTTCGTCTATCCAACTATCTATGTATACAATGAGTACGTCCTCTCGAATATCACGAAAGGCACCAACTGCAAGATCCGCCCAAGAGCTAACTGTAGCGATTATCAACACTTCGACCTCTGGATCTGTTGCTATTTCCAGTAAAATTTCTTTTTTGGTCTCTGTATCCCAGTAAAGTGGCCAAAACCTACGTACTATCCTATCGCCAAACTTTCTTTGAAGAGCCTCAACAGCTTCTAGTTCCCTCTGTCCACCGAAATCGCTTGCAACTATAGCAATTTTTCCTTCAAACTGTGGAGGTACTGTCTCATAATCGTAATTCTCTTCATCTTCTTGGACATTTTCTTCTTGATCATTATCATTCTGCTCATATTGCAACATATCCTGCAACTGTCCGTCATCAAGTACTCGGTCTTCCTGCAACTGTTCACTTCGTACGCACGAACCAAGCATAAATATCATACATACTATTAATAAAATGCCGATAACTTTTTTCATCTGTCACTTCTCCTCCTGAACAACCTCCGCATACGACGCAGCACCGCAATTATGCGGTGTTGCGCCATATATGCATGTGTTCTTCTTAACTCTGTGATTATTCCACTTCTAAATAGTACCCTCGCCTTATATGAATTATACACCACATTGGGCAAACACCATCTTCGTCTAA
>Ga0131853_10014482_pt1 | contig 14455 bp, 10 predicted proteins | sample TergutLab28metaG_FD_92764 | JGI IMG/M metagenome (GOLD analysis project Ga0131853, IMG submission 92764) | Labiotermes labralis P1 segment gut microbial communities from Petit-Saut dam, French Guiana - Lab288 P1 (version 2) (version 2) | ecosystem: Host-associated > Arthropoda: Insects >... | reverse complement strand
TAACAACAGTACATTGATATAACAACAGTACATTGATATAACAACAGTACATTGATATAACAACAGTACATTGATATAACAACAGTACATTGATATAACAACAGTACATTGATATAACAACAGGACTCGAGCGCTTCGTTTCGACTTTACACTCGAAGTTCTGGATCGATACCCCAGACATGTAATAATCCGAATTCTGCCTCGTTGTTTGGTAACAAATTAACAGACACTACGCGTATAAATAAGTTCACTTAATATAGACCTAACCGCCATGACTTGGTGCGGATTTAACCGGTTGAAACACCGAAGTAGATTCCTTTTTACGATGCAGCCCTGTATCTAATATTTTCGTATCATATAAATATCTATAGGAGGAGTAAATCTACAAAGTCCCCGTCATTTTATGTTACAACCTTCAGCGCGAGTCGCAAACTTTACGTTCCTTCTACCCCAGATTGCAGCTGCTACGTAGGCAGAAGAATACTGGCAACTCCACTGCTCTGATTACAGAAATATTCTGATCTACAAGCACGCGACTGAGATGCGGTGTTAAAGCAGGTGACAACTGGTTCCTTCCGAAAGTATGTCATTCAAAATACCCTGCCATTCAGCAATATATAACCAACGTAGTTGCTAAAGCGTCGTTAAGTGACACAAAAATCAATCATTGCGCACACTGCCAGACAATAACACGGAGGAATACGGCAGAAAGAACTTCTTGAGGAACGTTTGGCTGCACTGATATTTCATAGCCTCTTCAGGCCTATTTTATTTGTAGGGCTATCGCTGGTTCTATAAAACAGAGGAAGTGAGGACTGACTCGGCCATTTCCTTTGCACTAGAGTATACCAGAACCTTAAGCGCACACTAGGAAATTAGCTTCTTCGCAGTATGTGACCGAGTTCGCACCCTGTGGACCGCGTAATCCCACATGAGTGATGAATAGTGTTGCCCTGTTCCACTGGCTTATTGCCTCGAAACAGATTTGTTTCAATGTATGTGACAGACGGACAGACATGCTATCCCAGTTCGCGGTGTCGTAACTCTCCCACGCCCAAGAGACCATCACGCAGTATATACGTTTTCAAGACCCACCAGACCCGGGAACTAAAACAAATGACACCCACGTCTGAGTAAATTCAGACCTCATGTGCAGGTAGATGGGAGGGAAGTGACGCCACAAGCTTAATGCGCCGTGTTTTGAAGCCTGATAAACCTCAGTCGAAGACAGACAGAGAAAAATTATAAGCGTCTGGATCCCGGATCCCTGCAGGAGAGAAGGATAAAACCCAGAAGCACTGTATCATGTTATGAGGTAACTGGGCAGGGGGCACTCTAGTCAGCATTAGTGGGTTGTCTTTGGCAGTACAACCGGGAAGGACAGCGATTGACTCCCGGTGGGACATGCCTTATGCTTGCCACTGCTGTTCCGTGACACTAACTACTGTCAATGTAAAGGTTCAGAACCTCCACTTGCCCATATGTAGGGTTTATTCACGTATTAATGCTTAAAAAGAGACGACCGTATCTACTTTGTACTGTACACGAATATGTAATAGATACATAATTTTTGGGCCTAGGCATAGGTATGGGGCCTCGTACTCACTGACAGTGGGTAGGACTTCTACACATTATCTTCATATCTGATTGTCGGAACCACACTTGAACTCAGAAGGTACGTTCACTTTTCGAACCTCATGTGACTTGTGAGTGTGGTCTTCCGTGGTTTTGCTCTACTTACGAAAGGAGTGTCAGAACGTCAAAGTACTTTGAAAAGAACGCGATCTTCGCCTTTAAAAATTCTTACCGAAATATTAATAATAATAATAATGCGCCTTATTTGGTGTTACACAGACCGTGAAATCGAAACAGTGCTTATAATTGACGTAAGAAATATTTGACGCTGTGTGACCTATGTAGCGGACAGTGAGTCGTTAAACAAAGCAACAAACTTGTACTCCAGACAGCTGTGCCAGACTGTAACATGTTTTATTCCTCTAATAGATGTGCTTTGCTTGCTGTAAATAAAGGGATTTTCCGCTTTTAGGCGATGTTCTCGGGCCTCCAAAAGTCACGAGGTATAACTTGGGTGCTTAGTAGACTGTTTTAAATCCTTCCTTCCCAGTGGCTACCAGTAGATTGTCTCTGTGAAGGATTTCCATGTTACCTCCATATTTTCTCCTTTGTAAACCCCTCTTGTGGGCTGCTGGTTTGTATTCAGCCCCCGAGTTTGCGAGGAAATAAAGCCGCCCAAAGCTTCCCACCCTTTTGTCTGTATCTTCAAGTTTTTGTGTGTATCTCTTGGTCTAACGATAAATTGGTTATGAAACGATTCAGTTGAACAAACTTCCTCTTTTGTATTGGTATGTTCTTCACAAACTACAAAAGAAATGGAATTATCTGGTAGGATTAGGACCATATAGGAACACACCATTGAGTTTGGTCGTTAGTAGGACTGTGTGTGAGGCAGTGAAGTCTTTTCAGATGATTAGACGCATCAGTTTGGAGTAGGAATTCGACAATTCGCAGATACAGGAATAATCCCTAATGATGCAGAGTTCTTGAAATGTCTGGCTTATTTCTCCTTATTGACACTATAGTTTGTCAGAAAATTTTATGTTGCATTTAGGCTTCGTGAAATCCTTTCGTTGTACTTCTTACTTCGGCTTCTTAGCAACGCTGTTTAAACTGCTCACGCTACTGTATTGTAATGAGATGGAAGCGTGATCGTGAATCGTGAGTGCGTAAGGGGCTAACACCAGGTACAAATTCTGTCAGGATTACCCGGTAACCCTACCAAAACTCGAACCGAGTAGGCCCTGCGTCTTACTAAAATCATTTTGTCCATTGTTTTCCGTCTCTGTTTCCATGGTCTGGTTGCTAGGTGATCATAATTGACTTTGTTGTGCAAATGTCGTCTATGTCTAGCGCTGGTTCTTTGCTTGACAAATTTTTAATTCATGCATCGATCACTAGATGACACCACATGGCGATACAGAGCTAACATTTCTCAGTGCATATTTATAAGATTATTATAACAAGTGCGTAACTTACTTCAGTTCATTTTATTTTGGGCAAGCCGAAGGCGAAGGATGGTCGCTTTCTGCAGCATATTTTTGTCGAGATAGATTTAGGTCTACGAGAGGCTGACGGTTAGTGTTTTTCTCGATCGGCATTGGAGATTAACATTAGATTGCTGTAAAAAATGAGTAACATTGTTGTTTTAGTACGGCGTGGGTCTGCGGCCGCTCGCTTGCTGGGACTGCGGGTTCGAATCCCGCCGGCGGCATGGTTGTTGTCTGTTTCCTGTGAGTGTTGTGAGTTGTCAGGTAGAGGTCTGTGCGTCGGGACGATCACTCGTACAGCGGAGTCCTACCGAGTGTGGTGTGTCTATTTGTGGTCGTGATGCCTCGACAGTGATGAGGCCCTGGCCCACTAGGGGCAAGGGGGGGGGGGGACAGAAAACTTCAAGAAAGTATGTTTCAGAGATTCGGGGAGAAGAAGGGGCACTAGGCGGTGATTTATTTTTTTATCAGCATTTGGTTGACCGTCTTGTGCGACGCGACGCCTTCCATGTTCAGGATAGTCCAAGCAAGGTAGGCTGAGAGGAAAGATTTGGGTGATATGCAGTTAGGCAGAGACAACGTTGTGATTGGCGAAGTTTTGCGGCTTACCGTGAAGTTGGAAGCACGACACTCCTCCGGAACACTGGTATCTATTTGGCAGCCTACACGGCATCATACAGCAGAAAACGGAAATCTTTGTAGCGATGTGAGGAATTCGGATCACAACGTTAGTATATGTTCGTGTGATGTCGGTAATGAGATTTCCGCGATAAACACTCAATACCCTGGGGTAACTAGGGGCCATTTTCTTGATCCCATAGCCTAGCGCAGGGCTGGCCAACGTGCGGCCCTCTCACCTGAGTAGTGTTAGTAACACAGTTTAACAAACATAGTAGGTCCACAGAACACAATGTGTGGGCCGGAATAACGTAGTTGTTATAGCGACTGGCAACTGGCTGGACGGTGCGGGATTCGAATCCCGGTGGGAGACGAGATTTTCCGCACCCGTTCAGACCGGCCCTGGGTCCACCCAGGCTTCCTTTACAATGGGTACTGGGTCTTTCCCCGGGTTAGATCGGCGGGGCCGGACGTTGACCGCCCACCCCATCTAGCGCCGAGGTTAAAGAAACAGTAGAGCTGTACATCTACTCCCCCTCTGAGCCTTCGTGGCCTGTTACGGGGTGAATTTTTAAGCACACAAAATGTTTACAAATTGTAACGCATCACTTTTAGGTTACACAGAGTAAGCCAGTATTTCTTTGTATTGTGTCCAATGCAGTACGGCCTACTTCCTTACTTTTAGCTTAACCTTTTCTTCGCAAATAACGACGCTTTGGTGAATTCAGTCCCCTCTCCCCTTCGACATATGTATACACAGTTGTGGCCTCAAGCAACTCTTAACGAATTATATGGCCCTCCTGTGCGCTGAATTTGGCCAGCCCTGGCCTGTAGCATGATTTACGCCGTCACTGTGCGTATGTATTGAAATGGTGGAATTGAAATGAGCTTAGATTTTGGAACTACGTGTCTGGATGTGGTCGTGATCGGTTTTACGTTCCCGATTGTAAACTTTAGCTTTGCGGAAGTACGAAAGGGAAACGAAACATGTGAGTTTGGCTGCTGTCCGTGGCGAATGCGAAAGTCACACGTAATGGGGCCCAATGCAAATGTGTAATTTGGAATGCACATCCCAATCTGAGTGATCAATTGTATAGCCAGCCGGTTTACATATGTTTCCGACTGATACATGGAAACTGGGAATGTCGATACAGGCACATTGCATGTCATTAATACAGGAAATGTCTGCACATGGGGCGGAAATGTGTTTGGTAGTTAATAGTGCTGGTGAAACGGAGAGGTTCGTTATAGCTTAAATAATCACCGTATTCCGAGTTTTCAGGGAGAGGCCTGGGCCTCTTTTGGGGTCGTTTGAAGTACCTTTTGAGTCTTATGGGTATTTCTGCTTGCAAGTACCTGTAATAAATTAATGAAACGTAATGCAATCTCGAAGTGTATATAAATTGTATATAAACGTTTAACTCCCAACTTCACAGTGCATCTCCATTATTTGGGAAAATATTTACTGTTTGTGATCATTGTTATATGAAACACACCAAAATATCACCAAAATATGCTGTGGGCGGAATGCGGGGTTTTTAAAGGTAAATCGTGTGATGAAAAAGGTAAAGCAATCCCATTACAGGCCTAGACAGGGCCAGAGGGTTCCAGGAGGTAGAGGTTCCTAGATTTCAAGACATTCGGCACATGAAGGTGGTAAGGTTGTCAGCTCCACGCAACGGCCGCCTTTACCCCCATGAAATATTCCTGGTACTCATTTCTGTTAGAGGCTGAGTCAACACCAGGGCCATAGCGCGACCGGAAGGATTATATCAATGAAAAATTCCAATGACATCGGGAATCGAACCCGCGACCTTCCGACTTGTAGCGTAGTGCCTCAACCAACTGCGCCACCGCGTACCCCTAAATCGTGTGGTATATGTGGTAAACACCTGGTTTAAATAGGTTAAATGACTGATTACTGTAAATAGTTAATTGGGAAGGATGAGCCACCTGGTATTGTTGTGACCCTGCACTAATAGCACTGTTTCGCATTAAAAAAAACCGACTAAAGCAAACATTTATTATTAACACCACTTTATTAACAAAGGGTCATTCCTACTTGTTTCAAATATCAAAGGGCTCCATTTCAGAGAGTACGACAGATACATTTCAGCAGCAGCAAGGTCAAACAAATGAGTTACCAGATGTAAAATCCAGCCTAGTGATCGGCATGTAACATATGTAGCAGCTGCGTAGCTTGTTACATGCTGCTCACTAATCTGAGTTTTACATTCTTGTAACTCATTTGTCTGACGTTGCTATTGAAATGTGTGGGTCGTACTCCCCGAAGTGGAGCCCTTTGGGGGCTGAAACATGTCGGAGTGACCCTTTGTTAATAAAGTGATGTTTTAGTAACATGTGTGTTCGTCAGTGGGTCTTTTGTGTGACGTACCGGCTGTTGTATTCATGAAAATGTTCCATCTTGATGTTTTTGGTAGAAGGATATCCGTTGTGACCCAGCAGTCATCTTCAACCGAATTCGTAATTTTTTTTTGTCATGCCACTTTCATGGAAGGAAGAATGCCCATTCGGTTTCAAGCCGGTATCTTAAGCATTTGCCTAGATAACCAGGACCCGGTACAACCTCTGACTGCAGAGAGAGGTGACAGAAATCACAGTTATCGTCCTCTCAGTCCTCTTATAACGCAGTAGTTGCGTTCTTCTGAGACCTTGCGTTGTTGAAAATCTCGTATTAGTGACAGGGTCAGATCAGAAAGTGTTTGGCCTATGACCCAAACTTTTATCTTCACACTGCTCGTTCCAGTCACGTAATAGCCAGCACTCATATGCGAAAGTTCGCGTTAAGGTTACGCGTACGTGTGTGAAAGTCTCTTTCTGTGCGCTGAGTTCGAACGTGGTACAGTAAAGCAAGAATACGGTGCACCCAAACTGTGTATCTCTTTAACGTATGTAGTGTGTGTTGCTCATTGCTGTTGGTATCGGTTGGCTGCCTTGGCGTGCAGGTGCAAGTTTAAATGGAAAGAACTGTATCTACAGCATCCAGAAATACATTAGTAATGTGACGTCATTTTGGCATGTTTTGTGGGGGGGTTTCTCCCCAACACCTTTCGGTTATCTCCTACCTTCCACAGCCTTCAAGGGTTTTGTTGTACTGGTATCGATCTCTATCGATATCTAGAATCGAAGCAGCTTCAGATGGCGTGAATAAAAAATACATTTAGACTTTTCTTCTTTCACTCGCCTCTTTTTTTCTTTTTCTTTTTTCTCTACGAAACGAGTCACTTGGTACTCTGGGGTCGTAGCTTTCAGTTCCAGGACGTACTAGTACATTCTGCTATACCGGAATCAAAGTGGATAGAGACCGTGTGCAGTACTGTTCAGTGTTCACACACCGAATTGAGGCGGTAGGGTGCCAATGATCTTTCCATTGCGCAGTGCCCTCGACTTCCATCGCATGCAGAGTTATCTCAATAACGCGTACGCATTTTCTGTAAAGGCAGACCGAAATTCAGCCAAGAAATTCTGAATGTAGCAAGGGATGTACATTTGTAATTGTATAATATCGAGTTTACATTGTGTACAAGTGTACCGTAGTGTGTATTATTAAATTCCCATGTTATGGCTGCTCGCTTCTGGGATTATGGGTTCGAAACCCGCCGTGGTTTTTGGATGTTTTTGTCGTATGCATGTTGTTTGTTGTACAGGTAGAGGCTTCTGAGACGGGCCGATCCAGGGGAGTCCTACCGAGTGCGTATGTGCCCATGTGTGTGATTAGGTGAATCAATAACCTTCTGCACCTGCATTGAGTCGGTGGAAGAAGTACGATCAAACAGTTTCATGTTAATTTATATAAATGTTGCGTAGAGAATGTGTCGTGTCTAAATTATGGTACGCTGCCATGCAAAATTGTGCGTGCCTAGCTGTGATAATTTATTTCTCGTTGGCGCATATCGTAAGGCTAATAAAGTGCAATCCCGGGCAACATTTCAGGAACACACAAACTTGAGTCGAATGTGATTGTTGTTGCTGCTGCTTCAGATCACCACACTAGCAGGACAAGAATACGAAGGGGAAGAAGATAAAAAAAATCTACGCCTATTTTTTGTGTCCCTTCCATTCCCGTTTTGCCCAGAAAAGCAACATAAAGTGGCTCTTTTTTCATGGTTTTGATGTCAAAATTTGGGGGTAACCGTTTTTCTGTGGACGTGTTTGGTCGTACTGAAAGAAGGGCCGATTGGCTTCGTTATTACAGCGTAAGGGTTGAGGACTGTAGTTTGTGATATAAAATGTTACTTTTGTATAATCTGCTTATGTCTCAGCTCTCATATCTGGATGTTGATGGTTTGCATCCTTTCCACCTGCGGACAGATGGGAGACCGACTGGCAAAGAGCAGAGGAATTACTGCTGAGATACTGGTTCAAAGGAAAACATTGTATCTGTGTATGCAACTTCTCCTCTCTATCCGATGCCTAAAGGAGCGGTTTCATACAACAACAGAAAGTTCTGCCTTGTACCAGTATCTCGTGTCAATAATCGTTCGACTCTTTGTTGAGGAAGAAGTTTCGGATTAAAAAGGCTAGTAGGAAGACCACGTAGCAGGTGGGAGGATAATGCACAGAAGGATGCACTCGACGTGCTCCATACACGAAACTGCACAAAATAGAATCGGAGGAAGAAAATTGGGGAGGCCATGACCGGAATACGGACCGAAGCGCCTAGGACAGAGATTTTGAAAACACTTTTCGAAGATTCAGACAAGGAGGAGGATGGCTGTCAGTTGCGCAGAAGCGGTGGTTGTCACGTGCTGAGAATTAAACCAATCAGTGCCGCTTTATTGTCGCTTTCTTTCGTGGCTTTCAGCGTATAGTAGAGTCTTGTGGTTGAAGTAACTTTTAAACGAGACGCAAGGAAGGCTGGACACATTCGTGGTTTTGATGTAAGCCTACTGTAAGAACACACTGCTCATACTCATATATACTTAACGTTGAACATAAAGCGAAAGATCTGACAGCATCGCAGACATGTCGGCAGTGCCTGCCCAACGTGGCCATGCACTGAAACACTGTCACAGTAAGAATATACAACCAATATAAGTGCTGAGGTCATTGTACCAGTGAAGTTTGTTAATTAGTGTCAAAACTAAATGGGTTGAGGGGTCGAGGTGTTGGCAATGCTGCTTTTTATTTAGTAGTTCCCAGGTTCAAAAACCGGCAAGAAAACCGACAATGCTTATAGTTCAGTTCTTGTATAGTTTTCCTCAGTCTCTTCAGGAAGTACCTAATGTGTAACAGGGCGACGGCCGCTTTCTTACATTTCTTTCGCAGCCATCATTCAAATGATTATTCTGTGATCGGACAGGTTATCGCGGCTGCAAGACAGTCTCTTTAAGAAGTTAAAATGCGTACAGATATTTAATTTGATTTCTTCCCCATAGACCACATCACTTAGTATACATACAGCCTACGGCCTGGAACACTTATCTCTCTTCAGCCTTCGCAACTTCCTCAGTGGCTGGCAGCCTACCTTGCCTCCTTTTCGTTTGGAAGTGTTATTTCTTCGGGGGTGAAGCAACCGTGACGTGAAGCAAACTGGCTAGTATCGGCGTGAAAGAATGCGTGATGCATAATTCAGCAAAAGGTTAAGTTACACTTACCTTGCTACTTGCGTATAGTAGTCGTACGTGTCGATTCTACCACGATTTGCGCATGTAATTTCGAATATGAATTACCATAACCATGTTGAATGATTGTGCGGCATGAAACTCGACTGTTATTCAACAGAGCGTGGTGCTGAACTCAGCGCTGTCACGGGTTATGGTAAACACAAGCATATTTCGGAATGCAACTTCTTTGGATTTAGAGGAGCAGAATTTCTGGTGGACCAGGCCAGCCGATCTGCAATTGCCAGTGAAGCAGACGAAGATATGTTGTGTCTAAGGGCTACAGAACTGAGGTCGGTGTGTGTATATGTGGATATGGACGTTGACACGTTTGTTCATATTCCTCGCATACCGCAGATCACACGCCGCCAACAGCAGCGTTACAGGCCCACAAAGTGATATCATGGTTACATGAAACTGAAGGCTGCCGTTTATCTACTGCGGTGTATCGTAGAATGGTCGTCATTTGTCATTGGATAGCTGGGAATTGCTGAGTTGTGGGGAATGCTGTTCATATTTCCAAGCAATTTACTTCCGGCGCATGTGTACTGTACACTAGGTATAGGCTCCGATGTACCACAATGACATATGTTCCTCTCCTTGTCTCGCGGAATTGTAGCTGCAGTGTGTGTGTCCAGGCGTAGGACTGTCACTTGTCGGTGTTACTGTGCCATTCTTTGGCACGTGTTTACACATTGGTTTCAATTTCACCAACACCATACACAGATCCGAATAACTTTCGCACAAACACCGAGACAGATAAACAGTGTTGCTGTAAGTGGAATGCATTGATATGGTTTACAGTAGGCCCCAGACAGAGGCTCTTTTGAGCAAAGCCGCAATTTAGCTTGACTAAAAGGTGAGAATTCCGTAACCAGCTGAACGAGTAGCAAATTCTGCTGCCCTTGGTTATTGCAAGGATGTGGTGCCTAAGCACAGAATCAGGAGTTGTTAGTATTAACATTAGTGTAGCAATTTGGTAAGGGGATTTTTTTAGGCCCCGGTCATTTTATCCGTGAAAGATGCGTGGTGTCCATTGGGTATGAAGATGGGTGGGCGGCAGACGAATGCCATGGCACAAGAAGTATTTGATTGTGCCATGGAATCGAGCCCCGGTGGAGGATCTTATATGGAAAGTCATTTTTAAATGCTGGTTATGGAATATTTGGCAGCTGAAGATTCCAACACCTTGCGGAGGCCCGCAAACCAGTTGTTATAATACTAAGTTCTTACAATGGGCAGTAAGGGTACAGAGCGCGAGGCCGTCGACTGAATTGATCCGGTTGATTGTGGGGACCAGTGCCAGGTTCTTGTAAATCCGCCATTGGCGTTAATATTTTAAAAACATTTTTCTTTTTCTGTGCATTGCACAGTTACACACAAAAGGCGTGGATTGTATTGAGTAGCTGAATGACAATTCTCAAAAAGGGTTCAAATTTTATGGTTATAGAAATGGTTCGTTAATTGCGTCAAATACGAAGTGAATCGTAACGCAATGGTGTGAGTTACTGTAGGCGACGTGTCTTGCTTGGAGCATTAAAACTGTTAACCACATCAGTTATTCTATCATATCTTGGTTAGTACCCCATCTAACCAATGGCTAAATTCCAGTTTACGTTATACAACTTTCGAATTATGTTTAAAATTCCTCACGGCGTGAATTGCAATACTGTAAATTTTGAATGTGGTTAATCCCCCCCCCCTCCTCCCCCGTTCTAAGGCGACCCTTACCTTAGGGCCTCCACGTGTAGTTCATATAAATCTATCAGACATTGGGCACGCAAGCGATGCGGAATGATATATTGTGATGTTCTTCTGTTTTGCAGGAGAGGAGCAGGCGCAGAGATTTCTGGGTAACGAGTCACACAAGGATCACTTCAAACTGTTGGAGAAGGACCAGAATTCTCTCCTCGTCGGTGCCAGGTGAGTGAGTTGTGTATAGCTTTTCAGACGCCGTGTTTTTGAAAATAGTCTGCACCACGCCCTGCGCCGGTTAAGTAGACTGTACAGGCTCTCATCCTGTGCAAACTTGAATGACACTGTCAGATTCTGCTAAATAAATCTCGTCGGAAAACGAATAGTGTTGATGGATCATCAGCACTTTCTTATGTACATTAACAAGAGTGGAAAGGTGTATTTCGGAAAGGGAGGCGAGGAACCGCATTACCTCCCTAATGCGACTAAACACCGTAAAATATTGTAAAAATTAATTTGAGTGCGGTAACAGTTTAATTTTTTTTTCTCGTGGCCCAAAAGCCCCTTTTGGGGCAGGGCCTCATTATCGGGGCATCACGATCACACTCAGACACACCCCACTTGGTAAGACTCCTCTGTACCAGTGATAAGTCCTACGCAAAGACCTGTACATGACAACACACAACACTTGCAAGAAACAAAAATATCCATGCTCCTGGAAGGATTAGAACCCGCAATTTCATTAAGCGGGCGACCAAAGGCCCATGCCTTAGACTGCGCGGCCACTGGGATCGACTAACAGTTGAATAGATCCATAAATCATGCGAACTGGACTGCCAGCCAAAGCAAATAGTTACATGACTGTACAGGTTCTGCTGAACAAGGAACTGCTCAAGACGAATGGTGTAAGAGCTAAAGTTGTCAAGAGGTATAGCTCCACTCAGTCTTAACCTCGAATGTAGATGGTGAACGGTCACTATCACGCCCAGGCCACATTGACCTCGGGAAAGTTCCCCATTACCCGTGGAATAGGATGCTGGGTGGGCCGTAGTGTCGGTCTAGAAGAACGAGTAGCATTGGATAGTTTTATTATCCCTTTCAGGTACAGCAATCCCTGCACAGGCCTGGACAAGCCCAGAGGGATCCAGGAGGTTGGGGATCCCAGATTTCAAGACGGTCGACTCATGAAAGTGGCAAGGTTGTCAGCCCTACGCTCCGACCGCTTTTACCCTGTAGGAAGTATTCCTGGTACACATTTGTGTTACAGGCTGAGTCGACCCGAGGGCCACAGTGCGGCCGAAAGGATTATGTCAAACTCCATTGTCACCATCGGGAATCGAACCTGCGACCTTTCGGCTTGTAGGGCAGTTCCTCCACCACCTACGCCACCGCGTGCCCCTTATTAAGTCTGAAATCACACAAAAAAAATATCATATGCTTGTGACAGACCAGCATTACAGTAGAAGGTACGGAAGTAAGGGTGTGTATGTATGTATGTATGTGTGTGTGTGTGTATATGTGTGTGTGTGTATGTATGTAAGTATGTATGTGTGTATGTATGTATACGCACACACACTGACGTGGTTCATATATATATATATTAGGATCAGCTGAGTGGCTCGAAACTGGTCAAATGGCGAGCTGTTATAGATACGGTTTTGAACCTTTCGATACTCTAGCCATGAATTCCTGGGTGAATATGGCTTTTTGTATCTGACTTTTTTCTGTGGAATCAATTAACTTACATAATAAACCTGAATCTATTTTCGAATCGTAATCGTGGGCCACAAGAAACTGTATCCTTGAAGGGTGTCGCAAGTTTTTCCTTTCAGCGGGGTGTGGCTGATCCAGAAAGGTGGATATCTGTTAAAGTACTGGTTGTGGCCGTCTGCGAAACAAAACTGGGTTGTTTTTACTTTCACAGTGAACACGATGTTGCAATTAGGCTTGCTGCGTTCGTAACTAGACCAGAGTTTCAGCCAAGGGTGGACACATGTCATTCTCGGTACGTCCAACTATTGTCTTTACAACAATAGTGTACCATTGTCGCTGTACATTGGTATTGTGGAGGTTCGTGGTTTGGATCTTGATTGAAACAGCAGCTATTCCGACCGAGTTTCGTGCATTCCTGTACTCAATGCAAATAACGGGATAATACGTCTGTCTTCTTCTAAATCCTTTCGGATAGATATTCATCATCCACCCTCACATCGATGCTGTGCAAATATAGCAGTGCAGCCACGTTAAAGTCCGTGCCTGTCTTACGCCGTTCACTCTAATTCGGACATGCTCGAAGTTTGTCTATGTTGAATTTTGGGTGTTCTGGGTTGTGGAATTCTGAAATATGGTAGGTAGAAGGAATTTGCTCCTTCCATCCTTGAAGTTTAGTTTGGAAAGCTTCTCAGGTTCGAGAAGCCGAGTAAATGATTCATCCACAGCTTCCTCAGTAGATGGACAAGTCTGTGCTACAGGTAGTACAGGGGAGTTGAACCTACGGCTCGCCAAGTTGTGTTACGCGGTCCGCGGCCACATTTATACATTTTATGAATGCTGTGAAAGTTACAGAGTATTGTAGGAGGTTAGGAATAAAGTCTGTAATGACTTTACGCGTGCGACTGGCACCCGTTGTGGCCCTTTGCGTGAAAGGATTTGATACCCCTCAGCTAGACGTACTGCAGGCGTGGACTTCGGTACCTCACCGTCTGTGACACTGCAGTTGCGAAAAATAGATGTCGACATTTTTCGAATGGAATTGCATTTCGGTGTGGGAGGTGAAGCCAGTACACATATTTGCCATTTTCTTGTGCTATTTCTGCAGCTGGGTTTGACAAGTGGGACATCTCCATTTGCGGTTTAGTAGCTGCAACACATGTGGAACATGCAGTCTCATCACCAGATCAGGCGACGGAATGTGAACTGTATGGACGTAGACGCTATGGGCAGAGCAGTCACGGATTGGGGGAGACATCTGCGGGTTAGCACGCATTGCCTCGTAGTCCATAATGATGCAGGACGGTGCACCGTAAAACACCAGCCAGTTGTCCAGGTAATGGTGTCAAATTTCAGCGATTCGTTAAAGATTTTCAACATTATTCAGTAGTCGGTCAGGTGTCTGTATTGATTAGGCATCGGGCCGGGACAACAGAGCAGCGGAATTTGTTTTCCGAAAGGAGCTGCTGTTTTATCTTGGCTGCTGTGGCCACACTGGCCCCGGGCACCGCCCAGCCACCTATCTATAGGGTGCCCTTGGTTCTTCGGGGTAAAGTGATCGCGGGTGAAGCAGGTCACTCAGTGTACGGTATGACTATTAAGAATATGTGGCACTACTCCTCCACTCTCCTCATCGTCATTCCTTACACGATTAAAACAATCTCTGTACAGGCCTGGACTGGCCCTGAGGCTTCCAGGAACCCGCGACCTTCCGACTTCGACAAGGTAAAGTAAAACTGTCCT
>Ga0131853_10014479_pt1 | contig 14457 bp, 16 predicted proteins | sample TergutLab28metaG_FD_92764 | JGI IMG/M metagenome (GOLD analysis project Ga0131853, IMG submission 92764) | Labiotermes labralis P1 segment gut microbial communities from Petit-Saut dam, French Guiana - Lab288 P1 (version 2) (version 2) | ecosystem: Host-associated > Arthropoda: Insects >... | reverse complement strand
CCACGCAGCCGAGGTCTTCGAGCACCGCCGCGTGCCGACCCGCGATACCGTCCCGGCTGACTCTCAGGAGCCGGCGTACCTGACCTTTCTCACCTTCCATCGGCGTGTCGCCGTGAGGAACGTCAGGTGCCAGGTGGACGCGGAGGAGGAGCTCGCCAGCAGCGACCGCGGCGTCCAGGTAGCGCGGTTCGTCGAGGGCCAGCGCGGCATCGACCAGACCGGTGATGGCCAGCCCGTTCCAGGCGGCCACGACCTTGTCGTCTCGGGCGGGGCGCGGCCGCTGCTCCCGTACGTCGAACAGGCGCGCGCGGACCTCCGCCAGGCGGCGCGTCTCATCGGGGTCCGTCGGCGCATGCCGCAGCTGCAGGGTCGACGTACCGTGCTCGAAGGTGCCGTCCCCAGTGACGCCGAACGTGGCGGCCGCCCACGTACCCCGGTCGACGCCGAGCGCCTCCGTCAGCTGGGCCGGCGTCCAGGCGTAGAACGCGCCCTCGACGTGCTTGCCGGTGCGGTCGTCGGAGTCGGCGTCGAGCGCCGAGGCGAAGCCGCCCTCCTTCGTGGCGAGCTCGCGGATCATCCAGTCTGCGGTCTCGCGCGCGACCCGGAGGCCGAGGTCGCCGCCGACGCGGGCGTAGAGGCCGACCAGCTGGGCGTTGTCGTACAGCATCTTCTCGAAGTGCGGCACGATCCAGCCCCGGTCGACGCTGTAGCGGGCGAAGCCACCGCCGAGCTGGTCGTAGATCCCGCCGCCGGCCATTGCCGCCAGGGTGCGGTGGAGCATGTGCCGCGCCCGGTCGGAGCCCTCGCGGCGCAGGAACTCCAGCACCATCGACGGCGGGAACTTCGGCGCTCCACCGTACCCACCGGCCAGGGCATCGAACTCCCCCGCCAGCCTCTCCACCGCCGCCGAGACGTCAGTTTCTGCGGGTTGAGTGGTCACCTTCTGCGCGTCGAGATGCTCCTTCACGTTGGCCGCCACCGTCGCGATCTCCCCGCGCCGCTGCCGCCACGCCTCGCTGAGCGCCTGGAGCACCTGGGTGAACGCCGGCTGCCCGTGCCGCGGCTGATCGGGGAAGTAGGTGCCGGCGAAGAACGGCGTACCGTCGTGATCGAGTACACACGTCATCGGCCAGCCGCCGCTCCCGGTCATCGCCGTGGTGGCGCTCATGTAGACCGCATCCACATCCGGCCGCTCCTCGCGGTCGACCTTGATGCTCACGAAGTGCTCGTTCAGGTACGCCGCCGTCGCCGCATCCTCGAACGACTCGTGCGCCATCACATGGCACCAGTGGCAGGCAGCGTACCCGACGCTGAGCAGCACCGGGAGGTCCCTCTTCCGAGCCTCCTCGAAGGCTTCGGGACTCCATTCCCACCAATCCACCGGATTCTGAGCGTGCTGGAGCAGGTAGGGACTCGTTGCCGAGGCGAGACGGTTCACACGATCCATCATGTCTCAGGCCGTGTGAGCGACTCCTCGACCTGCGGCGGTGATGCAAACTCACGCATGATCGTGATGCAAACTCGGCCCTGCCACTGGGCGCCAGTGATGTTGGCATCAAACTCCGCAACTCTTGCATCGCTTGAGCGGGCAATGTCACTAGCAACCAGTGGCATGGCACGGTCGTCGGCGCACGTGACCTTCACCGGAGTCACCGCGCGTCAGTCGCGGCGGAACGACGCGGGTTCGTCGTCAGCGGTGATTGCGGCATGCCCCATGGGCGCAGACCTTCCGAGCGCCACCGAGTCAAGAGGGGCCGGCGCGAAATCAGTGATCGTGCGGCGGTTGAACGGTGGGAAGAGTCGCCCGCAACGTCCGCGCGATGACTTCAACGAGACCGTCGGGTAGTTCCAATGACTGGAGCGCCTCTAGCTCAGACTCGAGGTTCGGATCGACCTTCGCAACGCAGCTGCAGTCCAAGTACTCGGCTGCCCCGTAGCACTGGTTAGCCAAGTCGGAATCAAAGCCGGGCGGTGCCAGTCGGGCGAGCATTCGAATCATAGGGGCGGTCACGGAGGCGGGCCGCGCGCGAAGGTCGTCAGCCATGAGTCGAGCCACGAGCCTCGTCGCATCGTTCGCGTCGATCGGCTCAACCCGGCCCATTCGCTCGTACAGCCTCGCAACCAGCGACTCGGTGTCCCACGCCGTTACGGGCAGAGATAGGCATGCCAGATCCAGGATCTCTTGCTCCTCACGCCCATCGACCAGGAGGGCGGTTGCAACCTGCGTCCAATCTGAGGGACCGAACACTCCCACCTGTTCGGCTGCGGCAGCGACACTCACCACGTCGCGAAACTGGTCCTCCTCCATGAGCGAATGCTAGGACTGAGCACCGGCACTCTCATGCCCTTTCCTGGCCTCCCAGATGCCTCGGTCAGAGGAACCAGGCCTTCAGCACGCCGCAACGTGCGCCCGGCTCGCGGCGGAGTGACGCGTCAAGTGACGAGGTCAACGTCGTGTCGGGGCACGAACCAGACGCCGTCCGATTAGGCGCGGTGCGCCGGCGGTTCCAGAGATCGATCGTGGCTCGCGCTGGGCAGGAGCCAAGGTCGTCGAAGGCGCATTGCAAGCGATCGACTCGGAAGTGTCCCGAACGTGTCGGGGGTTCGTGGTACCTCTTCGGGATGGATGTTTCGAACGGACGGCTGGGCCGAGTCCGACATGTCGACGGCAGTCGTGTCTATGCGAATGTCGCGGGTGGGCTCGCGTGGTTTGACTGGTCGGAGGCCGACTCGCTGAGTCGAGGGCAGGTCATCCTGATGCCTGAGGAAGGCCCGCCCGAGATCGTTGACGACGAGTTGTGGGTGGCAGGTAGCGACACCGGTTCTGTTCGAGCCGTGACTGACGAAGTCGCACTGATTGAGGTCGACGGAAAGCTGCGATCCTTCGCACACCGCAGCGGTCAGCCATGGCGCACCGGTCAGACCGTCCTCATCGAGGATGATGGAACCCCGGTGAGGCGATTCTTGACGATCCAGTTGACCGCTTCGGGATCGGAGAGGGTCGTGAGTTTGATGTCGAAAGTCTGCTCGAGGGGTCAGATCTCGACATTACTCTCGAAGACTTTGGCGGGAACCCGCATCTCGTGCGCCGGGCCCGTCAGTTGGTTGATGCAGCTCTGGATCTCGACGGCCGTTACCGCACCATTGGAGCGAAGCCCATCAAGGGTGTGCTCTTCGCAGGGCCAGCAGGAACCGGTAAGACGTTTCTCGCTCAAGCGCTCGCCAACTACGCGGAAGCGAATTTCTACAACATCGGTGGCCCCGAATTAGTCGATCAGTATGTCGGGCAAAGCGAAAGGCGGCTTCGAGAGGTTTTCGAACACGCTCATGTGAACCGGCCGTCCATCCTATTTTTCGACGAGGTCGACAGCATGTTCTCCCAACGGGCCGACGATACGCCTGAGTACGCGAACCGCTTGGTCGGCCAGTTTCTGTCGCTTCTCGATGGATTTCGAGCCCACGGCGGCGTCATGGTTATCGCCACGACGAACCTGCTTGGTCGTCTGGACAGGGCCTTGCTTCGCCCTGGGAGATTCGGTCACGAGATCGCTTTCGAACTCCCGGACGAGGCTGCTCGGCGTGAAGTACTTCGGGCATCCTCGCGAAGGCTTCGTTTCAGCACGCAAGTAGACCTCGAAGGCCTTGCCGGCGAGACCGCCGGCTGGTCTTCAGCGGACCTCGCGTCTATTTGGACGGAAGCGGCCTTGGTGGCGCACGCCGATGGACGCGACTCGCTTTGCGGCGAGGACGTATTCGAGGCGCACTCCAAGATCAAGGCTGCTAGAACGCGGCGAACTACGTCACAATCGGTTGGGGAAGTCGAATGACTTGGCGCCGATCTCGAGGGCGACGTGGTTCCGATTCGAGTGCACGTGAGTTTGTCTATCTCGACGAGGTCAGCGTGACTAGCTTGGTCGCTGCCGTCGAACGTGACGGGATACCCGAAACGGTCACCGACAAGCTGACGAGGGCTAGCGAAGCGGAGTCGTCAGCAACCTACGGCGCTGGCGCCGGGAAGTTGAAAGTTGGCCTCGAGGGGCGACTTAAGTCGTCCGAGTCAAGCAGTCGTGAAGTCGTGCGTCGAACCGTGATCCAAGGCACCTTCGATTCCTTGAGAAGGAGACTCGACCCTAAGGCCGTTCAGTCGCGGACCGTCGCCAATCGTTGGTACGAACGCGACCTTGGAACCTATGCTTCCGCGTCTTCAGTCGAGCGCGACCTGGAACGCCTAGTGCGAAAGCGCGTGTGCCTCCCAATCGCCGATTTGGCTCGAGGCGATGTCCTCGAGATCGCGATTTCATTGGATGCGGATCCAGTCTATCGAATGCTGACTGTGATGACGTCGATGATGGAGATGGTCAAGGGCCGTGAGTCTGTTCTAGGTGTCGACCCTCAACAGTTTCAACAGGCTGTTCCGATCGCAGAGATGCTCGACCAGCTGCTCGTCGGGCTGGTGCCGATTCGTAGCGAAGTGCGGGACTACCGACTCGTAAACCTTTGCGGTTCGCAGCATCTCTTGGCGGCCGATCTGATCGATCCTGGCTCTGGGCTCGACACAGGCGCCGCGGTGTTTGAGGTTGTTGGGCTGACTGAAATCGGCGGCTACTGGAAGGACCTTCGTCGAGTTCTGTTCGGGAAGGAGCGCTGCACCGCTTACGTCAGGGTTGTCGCGCCGCAAATACGTACGAACTGGAATCCAGTAATCCTCACCGAAGTGTTCAAGAGCGCATCTATTGACATCGTCGATCAGGTTCTTGAACTGCCACGTTCGTTCGAAGCCGGGATTCGCGGCGAACTTGATGCGGGCTCGCCCGCGGCGATCATCGCGTGGATCAGTTGTCTAACGGAGTTTGGGAACCGTCTGAATGTCGCGTATAACTCGCCCGCCTCTGAGGCTGACATCTCCGAGGCGGTCAATCAGGCGATTCTGACGAGCGAGGACTTTGCTGACCCTGAGGACCGACGCAGGACGTTTGACGTTGTCGCCGCCACCGTGGCTCGCTGGGTAGGGGACGACGGAGTCGTTCGGGGTGAGCCGGCGACCGACGTCAAGGAGAGGGGGCAGCTGCCCTCGCCGCCAGTGTCCTTCAGGGATCGTGTACGCGAACTTCGTGAAGATGCGCTGCAAAGCCTCCTTGAGTCGCTCGGCGACCCTGACGAGACGTCCGAAGCTGATGCGGTCGAAGTCGAGGCGCTGCCGCAGCTCGAGGTCGAGTTCGTCGCTATCTATTGGTGAGAACCAATAGACCGCGTCAATCTGGGCGGTGTGCCCGTTGTAGCGGCATCTGGAGCTCGGCAGAGCGCACCTGTGGGGCCCTCGCTCCTGGGACAGACGGCGACGTCTCACGTCGGCCGAGCCACCAACCAGATGGACAGCTGTCATCTGGCTGACTTCAGCTGCCCGATTTCGTCCGCGATGGTCGATAGACTGGCCCCAGGAAGAAGAAGGAGGAGGAGCGAATGCGCAGCACCGAAGTCCGATCTGCCGAACTTCGCCGCAAGGCGATCGAGGACGCGCGCCGTTCCTCAGAGCTTGAGGGATCCCGCAGCACGCCTGCCACCCGAGCCGATCAAGACGCCTACGTTCGCGGCGAGATCGACGTCGACCAGCTCGGCCAGCGGGTGCGCGCACGCTATGGCTTGAGTTGACTGCTGCCCGGCCCTGGGAGACCGGCGACCCGGAAGCCCGCTGGAACGGGTACCTGATCGCCCCTGACTCGCCCGTGCTGGTCAACAAGCTGGGTCTCACCACTGTCGAGGCGCTGCAGGCGGCCGAGAACGATCTGGTCGAAGCACGCGTTGCCGAGTTGCGTGCCCGCCCGTCGCTCGTCTCGCGGACCTACGACCTCGTCCACCTGAAGAGCCTGCACCGCCACCTCTTTCAAGACGTCTACGAGTGGGCCGGCGATCTACGCACGGTCGGCATCGCCAAAGGCGAGGGGGATGACACCTCGTTCATGCCGCCGTTCGAGATCGAACGCCCCGTCGCACATGTTGCAGACCGGATCGCAGCGTCCGATCACTTGTGCACCACATCTCCGGCAGATCTGGTGGGCGAGCTGGCGTATCTGTACGACTACCTCAACTTCGCCCACCCCTTCCGTGAAGGCAACGGTCGGACGCAGCGCGAGTTCTTCGCTCAGCTCGTTGCCGAGTCCGGCCACGGGTTGGCCTGGGACCGCATCGAGATGGCGACGCTGCACGGGGCGTGCCACAACGCAAGAACAGCCGGTGACCTGACCGGTTTGACCGGGATCTTGGCGTTGATCCTCACCGACGACCCGGCCTACTGATCGCAGTCAGCGCCCCAGGCGCGATGCAAACTCGTGATGCAAACTCGTACGGAATCCGTGGCCAACTGCGGACAGCGCTGAACCAGAACGACGTCAGACGGCGCCGCTGACCTGCAGCTTCACCTTCGAACCGCGGCTCCTGAGCGTGAGCCAGCGCACGTGGCACCAGTGGCACGCGGCGTACCCGACGCTCAGCAGGATCGGGACGTCGCGGCGCTTGGCCTCAGCGAACGCCGCCGGCTCCCACTCCCACCAGTCCACGGGGTTGTCAGCGTGTTGGAGCAGGTACGGGGAGGTCGCGGCGGCGAGGCGGTTGGGCACGGGTCCACGCTAGTCCGCTCAGGGGCGGCGGTTCTGGGCCGCCCGGCGCAGCAGGACCGTCCGCTCGGCGGCGTTGCGGGTACGGTCGGCGGCGAGCAGGAAGCAGGCGACGGCCTCGGTGGGGTGGCCGGCCCGTTCCAGCAGGTCGCCGCGGACGCTGGGGATCAGCGGCGACTCCCCCAGTGCCTCCGCCCCGAGCGAGTCCAGGACGGCGAGCCCGGCGTCGGGGCCGTACGCGCGGCCGTGGGCGACCGCGCGGTTGACCTCCACCACCGGTCCGGGAGCAGCCTGGGCCAGGACGTCGTACAGCGTCGCGATCCGGCGCCAGTCCGTCTCCTCGGCCCGTACGGCCAGCGCGTGCTGGGCCGCGATCGAGGCCTGCAGGAAGTACGTGCCGACCGGCCGGCCACGGGACGCGAGCGCCTCGGCCCGGCGCAGCACCGCCAGGCCGCGCCGGATCATCAGCCGGTCCCAGCTCGAGCGGTCCTGAGCCTCCAGCAGGACCGGCTCGCCGGCCTCGTCCAGCCGGGCCGGGATCCGGGAGCCCTGCAGCTCCAGCAGCGCCTGCAGGCCGAGCACCTCGGGCTCGTCGGCGGCGAGCACCGCCAGCATCCGGGCCAGTCGGATCGCCTCCGCGACCAGGTCCGGGCGCATCCAGGAGTCCCCGGCGGTGGCGGTGTACCCCTCGTTGAAGATCAGGTAGATCACCGCCATCACGTCGTCGAGCCGTTCGACGCGCTCGGCTCCGGTCGGCAGCTCGAAGGCCGCGCCGGCGTCGACCAGGGTGCGCTTGGCACGCGAGATCCGCTGGCCCATCGCCGGCTCGGCGACCAGGAAGCCGCGAGCGATCTCGGCGGTGCTCAGGCCGCCGACCAGTCGCAAGGTCAGGGCGGCCCGTGACTCCGGCGTCAGCGCCGGATGGCAGGTGAGGAAGATCAGCCGCAGGACGTCGTCCTCGATGTGATCCACCTGCTCGTCCAGGTCGGGCACCAGCTCCTCCTCCCGCCGGACCAGGGCATGACCGAGCTCCTCGGTCTTGCGGCGCAGGCTGTCGGCCCGCCGGAGCTGGTCGATGCCGCGGCGCTTCGCGGCGGTCATCAGCCACGCCGCCGGGTTGTCCGGGACGCCAGAGGCGGGCCACTGCTCCAGGGCGGCGACGAGCGCGTCCTGGGCGAGGTCCTCGGCCAGGTCGACGTCGCGCGTCATCCGGGTGAGGGCACCGACGAGGCGGGCCGACTCGGCCCGCCACGCGGCGGTGATCGCCTCGGCGCTGGCGTCTGCGGGCACGCCCTCACATTACCGACGCCAGCACTCCGAGGGATCAGGCGTCGGCCACCTCCGGCAGGGCGTCCGAGACCTGCCGCAGCGTCGAGACCATCGAGCAGTCCGGCCAGTGCTTGGCGTGCAGCTCGGCGAACTCCTCGCTGCCGGCGATCGCCTCCTCGAGGGTGTCGTACTGCATGAGCGCCCAGCCGCCGACGACCTCCTTGGCCTCGGCGTACGGCCCGTCCACGCGCGTGGTCTCGCCCTTGCGGACGATGAAGTTGACCGCGTCCTCGGTGCCGTAGAGGCCGCCGCCGTCCAGGAAGACGCCCTTCGCGGCCTGCTCGCCGATGTAGACGTCCATCGCGTCCATCAGCGCCTGCGGCGGCGCTCCCTGGCCCTCTTCCATCCTCACGAATCCCATGAAACGCGGCATCTCGATCAGTCCTTCTGGTTGGTGGAGTTGCTCTCTCGTACCTACGTCGAACGGGCGTCGGCGATTTCGACACCGGTCCCGGAAATTCTTTCGGCCGCCTCAGCAGCCGTCCAGCACCCGCGCGATCGCGTCGCGCTCGGCGGCCGTCACCCACAGCCCATACGCGCGCTTCACCGCGACCTGACGGGCGACGTACGCGCACCGGTACGCCTTGTTCGGCGGCAGCCAGGTGGCGGCGTCGCCGTCCCCCTTCGCCAGGTTGAGCGGGCCGCTGACCGCGAGCAGCTCGAGCGGGTCGTTGGCGAACGCCTGCCGCCGCGGCGCGCTCCATCCCTGGGCGCCCTTCTGCCAGGCATCGCCGAGCGCCACCACGTGGTCGACCTGCACGGCCAGGCTGGTGCCGACACCGCGGACGAACGCGATCACCACACCGCCGTACGGGTCCAGGAGCGTCCCGGCCAGCACCACGCAGCCGTGCGTCCTCGGGTCCAGCTCGACCTCGACCAGATCGCGGCGGAGGATGTCGTCGCGGGTGTCGCAGCCGTTGTGGCCCCACCGGTCGTCGGTGTCATCGCTCCACGCCTGCCCGAAGGCGGCGCGTGCGTACCCGGTCATCGGCGCCCGGCCCTTGACCGGCAGCGCGGCCAGCTCCGCGCGTACGGCGGCGACGTCGACCGGCGGAAGCCGGGACACCGCTGCCGGCGCGGCCGCGGGCGACGCAGCCGGAGCCGGCGGGCCGCACCCGGCCAGCGCGAGACACAGCAGCGACGCGAGCAGCGCCGTCAGTGGAGGGACCATGCCCGGAGACTGCCAGCGACCACTGACAGTCCTGAGGTCACGAGCCGCTCGGGGTCGGCGATCCGGCCAGCGACACCAGCGGCGTACCGGCCGGTGAGTCCGTCATCGTCGGCTCGGACGTCCCGGTCGTAGGCGCCTCGGTCGGCGGCGTCGGCGACGGCGCCCGCGAGGTCGCCGGCCCGCTCGGCGAGGGTGAGGAGGTCGGGCTCGCCGACGGCGACCGCTCGGGGGTCGGCGTGGGACTCGGCGTCGCGGTGTGGGTCGGCGTCGGAGCAGGCGTCGGGGTCGGCGAGGGGGTCAGGGTCTGCTCCGGCACCACCACCGCCGGCGGGGTCGGCACCTCCTCGGGCCGGACGAAGAGGTAGAGCACCAGGACCACGACGAAGACGCCCATCAGGATCCAGGTCGAGCGGCGCGGCAGGTGCGCCCGGAGGTGGTCCAGGAGCATCAGACGGTCCCCGTCGGCTCGCCGGTGCTGATCTCGGCCTGCAGGATGATCCCGGCGCTCGCCAGCGTCCGGGTGATCAGCACCCGCATCATCCGCCCGACCTCGAACTGCCGGCCCGGCAGGGTCCGTGCCACGACCCGCACCTGGAACTGGTCCACCTCGATCGACTCCACGCCCATCACCGAGGGCGCGTCCAGCAGCAGCTGGTGCAGCGTCGGGTCGTCGAAGGCGGTCTCGCAGGCCTTGCGCAGCACCGCCAGGACCCGGTTGACGTCCATCGTCGCCGAGACCGGTACGTCGATGACCGCGCGCGCCCAGTCCCGGGAGAGGTTGGTGATCTGGGCGATCTGCCCGTTGGGCGTGATCACGACCTCGCCGCTGGCGGTGCGTACGGTCGTGGTGCGCAGGCTGACGTTCTCGACGGTGCCGAGCACCGGTACGCCGAGGCCGACCACCGAGACCCGGACGAGGTCACCGAAGCCGTACTGCCGCTCCGCGACCACGAAGAAGCCGGCCAGCAGGTCCTGCACGATCCGCTGCGCACCGAAGCCGAGCGCGACGCCGGCGACGGTAGCGACCGGGACGAAGGCGGCCAGCGCGACGCCGAACCGCTGCACGATCAGGATGCCGGCGATGACGTAGACGACCACCACCAGCGCCCAGGTCACCACCTGGGCCAGCGCCCGGCGGTGCTTGTCGTCCTCGGAGCGGACCAGCGAGCTGAGCGCGGCCCGGCGAGCCTCGGAGTGATCGGTGCTGACGTCGCTGAACCAGCGTACGAAGCGGGCGAGCAGCACCGCACCGGTGGCGAGCAGCACGATCTCCAGACCATTGCCGCGCGACCACTGGCCGAAGTCGTGAATCGGCGTCCTCGCCGACAGCACCTCGATCACAGCGCCACCCTAGCCACCCGGGCACAGCCACGGGCGACTACCGAGCAAGAGGCCTCAGGCGCTCTTGTGGGTGACGTCGTGGGCCTCGGACGAGCCGTAGACGCCCTGCTCGTCGGCCTTCTTGACCTTCTTCATCTGCCGGCTGAAGCTCCAGCCGAGGAAGCCGATGGCCAGCAGCAGGAGCAGGAAGACGACGAACGCCGTCCAGCCGGCCTTCACCGAGTCATCGGTGGGGACCGGGTCGGTCGCCAGGGTGAGCAGCAGGGGAAGCATGTCCTCAGTCTCTCACTCGACCATGACGCCGGCGAAAAGGTCGTCCTCGGGCAGTGTGCTGGGCACGTGCGAGGTGACCAGCTCGTAGTCCTCGGTCGGCCAGACCTGCTTCTCCAGCTCGCGCGGGGTGGCGAACCACCACGAGTCCGGATCGATCTGGGTCGCGTGCGCGAGCAGTGCCTGGTCGCGTACGCCGAAGTAGTCGGCGCACGGTACGTGGGTGGTGACCCGCGCGTCCCAGGCGTCGTCCTTGGTCCACTTCTCCAGCCGCTCGGCGTAGTGCGACTCCAGGCCGTGCTCGACCATCGCCTGGTGCAGCGCGACGGCCTTGGGCCGGTTGAAGCCGTGGTGGTAGTAGAGCTTCAAGGTCTGCCACGCCTCGCCCAGCTCCGGGTGGAACTCCGGGTCCGCGGCCTTCTCGAAGGCGAGCACCGACACCTTGTGGCACATGATGTGGTCGGGGTGCGGGTAGCCGCCGTTCTCGTCGTACGTCGTCAGGACGTGCGGCCGGAAGGAGCGGATCAGCCGGACCAGCGGCAGGGCCGCCTCCTCGACCGGCACCAGGCCGAAGCAGCCCTCCGGGAGCGGCGGCAGCGGGTCGCCCTCCTTCTCCGCCTCCGGCCAGCCGGAGTCGACGAAGCCGAGCCAGTCCTGGGTGACGCCGAGGATGTCGCGGGCCCGCTCCATCTCCTGGCGGCGGATCTCGTGGATGTTCTCCAGGATGCCGGGACGATCCATCTTCGGGTTGAGGATCGAGCCGCGCTCGCCGCCGGTGCAGGTCACCACGTGGACGTCGACGCCCTCCGCGACATAGCGCGCCGTGCTGGCCGCACCCTTGCTGGACTCGTCGTCCGGGTGGGCATGCACGTGCATCAGGCGAAGACCGGCGCGGGACCGGTCCTGGGGGTGCTGCGTCATAGGCTCGATCCTAGGGTCAGGGCGGCCGCGGGGCCGCAGCGAGCGGGCCCGCTTCGCCGCCCCGGCCCGCCGGATGTGAGGATGTCCGGGTGAACCAGCAGCAGCCACCGGCCCGGATCGCCCAGCGGTACGGCGGCGGCAGCGCCTGGGGCCGCAACGCCCTCCTCGGCGCCGGTGCCCTGATCGTGGCCGCGCTGATCGGCTGGTTCGTGTGGGCACTGTGGCTGCACAGCCACCCCAAGGTGGCCTCCTCGATGGACAGCTGGGAGCTGCAGGGCGACAACGCCGTCAAGATCACCGTCGACGTGCACATCTACGACGCCGCCGCCGACCCGCTCTGCACCGTGCTGGCCTACGCCGAGGACCACTCCACCGTCGGCTTCCACAGCTTCAAGCCGCTCCCGGGCCGCCAGGTCATCACGCTCAAGACCGAGCGGGCCGCCACCTCGATCGACTGGCGCGGCTGCACCGCCGCGGGCCAGCAGGACCCGCAGTAGCCCGTACGAACATCAGACGGCCCGGCCGCCGGAGCAGCCAGGCCGTCTGAGTCGTGAGAGGTCAGTCCTGGAACGGGACGACCTTCATCACCTCGACCTTGAGGGTGCGGCCGTTGGGGCCCTCGTACGAGACGGTGTCGCCGGCGCTCGCGCCGAGCAGGGCGGCGCCGATCGGCGACTGCGCCGAGGAGATCTCCAGGCCACCGGAGAACTCCTTCATCTCGATCGAGGCGATCAGGCGGCTCTCGGCCTCGTCGTCGTCATCGCCGTCGAACTTGAAGGTCACGACCTGGCCAGGGCCGACGACGTTGCCGCTGGGCGCGGTGGTGTCGGCCTTGCGGAGCAGCACCTCGAGCGCCTGGATCTCGCCCTCGAGGCGGCCCTGGGCCTCACGGGCGGCGTGGTAGCCGCCGTTCTCCTTGAGGTCGCCCTCGTCGCGGGCAGCACTGATCTCGGCGACGATCTTCGCGCGCTGAGGACCCTTCTTGTCCTCCAGCTCGGCGGTCAGCTGGTCGAAGGCACCCTTGCTGAGCCAGATCGTGGCGGCGTGCTGTGCTTCGGTCATCGAGTCACTCCTGAGACATGCGGGTGTTGCAGAACAATCCGACGAGTTTACCAGCGCTTCACATGAGGGGTAGCTGAAATCCGCTGGTCAGGCCCCTAGGACGCTGCCGCTCGCTGGTGCTCCGGGCTACGACTCCTTGGTCGCCAGCCGCTGCGCGGCGGGCTCCCGCGCTCGCGGCCAGCGCCAGAACTCGTACCTCGCTCGCGCTGTCGCTTACTTGGTCGCCTCCACCCGGTACCCACTCTGGGCGAGCAGATCCATCAGCGCGCTGGCATGCGCCCGACCGCGGGTCTCCAGCTGGAGCAGCACCTCGACATCGCCGAGGGTCAGACTCGGGTCGGCGCGCCCGTGGCTGACGTGGACGACGTTGGCCCCCGACTCCGCGACCAGCGCGGTCAGCCCGGCCAGCGCACCCGGCTGGTCCGGCAGCACGATCCGCAGCACCAGGTAGCGGCTGTCGGCGATCAGGCCGTGCCGGATCACCTTGGTCAGCAGCAGCGGGTCGATGTTGCCGCCGGAGAGCAGCACCGCGACCGGGCCGGTGAAGCTCCGCGGATCATCCAGGAGCGCGGCGACCCCGACGGCGCCGGCCGGCTCGACGACCAGCTTGGCGCGCTCCATCAAGGCGAGCAGCGCCCGCGAGATCGACTCCTCGCTGACCGTACGGATCTCGTCGACGTGCTCCTGGATGATCGCGAACGGCAGCGTCCCCGGGACGCCGACCGCGATCCCGTCGGCCATCGTCCGCATCGAGCCGAGCGCGACCGGGTGGCCGGCCTCCAGCGAGGGCGGGTACGCGGCCGCACCGGCGGCCTGCACCCCGATCACGGTCACCTCGGGGCGGCGGGCCTTGATCGCGAGCGCGACGCCGGCGAGCAGCCCTCCCCCGCCGACCGGCACCAGGATGGTGCGTACCTCCGGGACCTGGTCGAGGATCTCCAGGCCGACCGTGCCCTGGCCGGCGATCACGTCGGGATGGTCGAAGGGATGGATCAGCACGGCGCCGGTGCGCTCGGCGTGCTCGTTCGCGGCGGCCAGACAGGACTCGACCGTACGGCCGGCGAAGATCACCTCGGCGCCGTACCCGCGGGTGGCTCGCTCCTTCGGGATCGGGGCGCCCTCGGGCATGAAGACGGTCGCGCTGGCACCGGTCATCCGGGCGGCGAGCGCGACCCCCTGGGCGTGGTTGCCGGCGCTGGCCGCGACCACACCGCGGCCCCGCTCCTCGTCGCTGAGCCGGGCGATCCGGACGTACGCGCCCCGGGACTTGAAGGAGCCGGTGCGCTGCAGGTTCTCGCACTTGAGCAGGACCGGCGCGCCGACCAGGTCGGTGAGCCAGCGCGAGCTCTCCACCGGGGTCTCGATCACCACGTCGCGCAGCAGCTCCCGAGCGGCCTCGATGTCGGGTAGGTCCGGCGCGGCCGGGCGCTCAGCCATCGCGGGCCTCCGCATGGTCGGCGAGCGGCCCGGTCTCGAGCGCCTCGCCGGCGAGATGGAGCCCGACCGCGTTGAGCGCGGCCGCCAGCGGGACCGCGACCAGCGCGCCCGCCACACCGGCGACCAGGACGCCGGTGGCGATCGCGATGATCACCGCGAGCGGATGGACCGAGACCCACTTGCCCAGCAGGAACGGCTGCAGGCCGTGCGCCTCCAGCTGCTGCACCAGGATCACGCCGCCGAGCATGAAGAGCGCGGTCACCGGGCCGTGGTCGACCAGCGCGACCAGGACTGCGACCGTACCGGCGATGGTGG
>Ga0131853_10014475_pt1 | contig 14459 bp, 10 predicted proteins | sample TergutLab28metaG_FD_92764 | JGI IMG/M metagenome (GOLD analysis project Ga0131853, IMG submission 92764) | Labiotermes labralis P1 segment gut microbial communities from Petit-Saut dam, French Guiana - Lab288 P1 (version 2) (version 2) | ecosystem: Host-associated > Arthropoda: Insects >... | reverse complement strand
GGTATATACTCTCCGTTTTCTTCTCTTCAAAATGCAGTTTGTTTCATAATTCTAACGTATTTGGTTCCTGTATTATTCACATTTTATATACAGGGTGTGCTAAAATTAAAAAAAATAATTCCGGCGCCAAAAGGTTAAATCTCTCCCCATACAACCTCTCCTATCTATCACATCGGTTCCTGAACATACGTTGACAGACCGTCCGTAAACTGAAGCCAGCAAACCTAACAAACAGCTATACTAAAAATGATAGGCTACAACGGAGATAGGAAGACCAAAATGTTAAGCGTGTATCTACCAACCTACACCCAGTTAATTACATGGCACATGTCCGAATTTTTGTCACCGCCGTTAGAAAGGAAAATCTCACCAACATTAGCTTCCTTATTTTTATTATTTATTTATTTATTTATATTTAGTTTTTATTTTTATTCAGTAAACTTCATCGTGCACTAATACTGAGTATAATTCACTTGTTAAATGTGCCAACAGAAGGTAAAGTAAAGTGATTCCGTTACAGGCCCGGTGTGGCCCAGAGGGTGAGTAGAGTTATAGCTCTACTCTTCCATGACTGCGGCACTAGAAGGGGGCGAGTGGTCAGCAGCACGCCCCGGCCGCACTTTACCCAGGGGAAAGACCCGGTACCCATTTTACAGGAGGCTGGGTGGGCCCCAGGGCCGGTCTGAACGGGCGGAAAATATCTCCCCCACCGGGATTCGATCCCCGGATCGTCCAGGCCGTAGTAAGTCGCTATACCGACTGAGTTACCCGGCCCATATGTGCCAACAGAGCAAAGTCAATTTTGAATAAATTCAGATCTATAAACCTAGACACAAGCACTGGCAGCAAGTCTATTTCGGCACAAGACGGATATGGGTTGTTTGCTTCAGGCTGCGGTCGTTCTGCTTTCAGAGAAAAAAGTCTTGATTGGAATTGCGGCTTGGTGAGTTCCAAAGCCGGTTAGCACGAAGGCGATCACTTTCCCTTTTGGAAATCGACCTCCGTAGCCACTCATTTTTATCGACTGAGCTAAGCAGCGTCACGGACACGAAGCAGAGTCCTCGTGAAACAAGCAGTTGCTCAGCTAGACAACAAACTCACCACCTCTTGTGGAAGCTGAAAGTTCATTACCATGTTCAAAACAGCGCCATATTAAACTATTCGTATTTCCTCCCGCGATATTTCTATAGATCAGTTTTAATATTATCATCCCATCTGCGCTCAGGCCTTCCAAGTGTTGTCGTTCCTTTCGAATTTTCCGATTAGAAAGCCTTGTGGTCTTTTCTCATTTCTCTTCCATAGACTCTACCTGCCCCAAGAAAACATCTTCCTTGACTTGAATGTTTTAGTTTTGGTGAATAGTAGAAATTATGATCCTAGACCTAGACATGAAATCAATTTTTAAAAATTGCTTTAAAGATGAATTTTGTTTAAGGTTTTCCCCAGCGACTATACTCCAGTACTGACCACGCGGCTACATTGTCTAGCTTCGGTAAAAGGCACAAGACCCTCCCTCTACAACCATAAAGGTTAGGGATGGTAAAACGAAGGAGTAATGGGAAATTGGGGTTTGGGAATTCGTGGTTGATATTAACACCCATTAGCGGTTAAACAAACTGTCTGTTCTTTCACTAAACACAAAAAGTAAAAGGTAAAATGCAAAGTTTTCCCGTTACAATCCCGGTGTAGCCCAGAGGGTGGGTAGAGGTATAGCTCTACTCTTCCATGACCGCGGCACTAGAATGGGGTGAGTGGTCAACAGCACGCCCCGGCCGCACTTTACACCCGGGAAAGACCCGGTACCCATTTCGCATGAGGCTCCGTGGGCCCCAGCGCCGGTCTGGACGGGCGGAAAATCTCGTCCCCACCGGGATTCGATACCGGACCGTCCAGTCCGTAGTCAGTCGCTATACCGCCTGAGCTACCGGGCCCACAAACACAAACTTTACTTAATAGAATTGAACATAAAATGCGTGTATAGATTGTCGCAAAGAGATTCAACGGAAGGTCAGCATGGAAGCTGGAAAACGGGTTACTTATGCACCCAAAGAAACGTGGATACCTCTGCGCGGAGGCCATCGCGTTTCTCCGTGAGCAAATAAATGAATAAGCAAGAACACGCAGAACCAGACACAGGATAAAGTGTAACTGAAAACAATGTAAAACAGCGGACGGTTGAAATGCGCGACTGACAAGACTGCGTTTGGCAAAGGATTGCTTCATTTCATGATCCGTGATGAGTATTTGTATAGAAGGCGGCACTCCAACTGCCGTGTGTGCCGCACGCTTGTCTGCCGAACCGACAATCAGATCAGAAAGTTCCCCACTCCTTCCGTTACTGATCCGACAGCTAGACGGGTGACGGGTAGTCGCAACGGTTATCTAACTCCTAGGACATCCACATTCAACCGACATAGCATGAGATGTCCGAACCACTTCCCGGTCGGTACCTATCAGACAGTAACCATGGGAAATGACGGCCGTACGAAGTCCACGTATGACGTCAGAACACGGCTCATGTGACGTACTCTCCAGTGTGCATCAGCAACAGAAAAGAATTGCAAATCACCTTTCCGTTAAAAAAAATGCTGAATCTTACGTGTTTTAATCTGGCAGCCCAATGGAAAAATTGTGTATTCAGTATCATGGTAGTTACAGATTCGCAAACTATATAAACAAGCAGATTACAATAAAAATAACAGATACTTAGTAAAATTACTATATAAGCAATATAACGATGGACTTTGTAGGTACCTGACTCATTTTCTTCCGGTTTTAGCATAAGGTCATTCAGAAACGGAAGTCTTAAGTATATGAACCACGTAAACACGCACTCTGAAATAGTACTGTACATAGTAGCTAACATCATAGCACTGAATATGAACGACAGGCAACAGCCCAGCCTGCTGGGACAAGAAACCGTGTGTACTGTTAAATATTCACTGACAACTAGGAGCATCGTGCTGTCTCCACCGTAGAGTCTCAATGTCTCTAGACTTTCTTCTGCCGCGGAACCCCTAGAACAATTTTTAATATCCCAAGAAACCCCTACATATGAAAATGTTCACAGGCCAGGCCAAGTTGCGAGAGAGAAGCAGAGTGGAATTACTGATAAATTATTGTCAAACAAAAATCGTTTAAAAAAAGCTGCTAGCATAGAGATGTCGTCTTACATGTATGAAAATCCGAAGCACTTTTTTCCTGCCTCTTTAGGCACAATTGTAATTTTTGGCGGTACTATATTGCAGAATTCTTAGGTATTCTGACATGAAGACGCATTCTTAACCTCGGCAATAAAGTGGGTTGTGGTTAGTTCCGCGTCCCGGCCGCTTTATCCTCGGGAAACGACCAGCGGTATCCGTTGAATAGACAGTGAATCCAAGACCTAATTTGGACGGTGTGGAGAGAAGAAAATCTTTGCCCATGCCGGTAATCGAATCAAATTTATTCATTCAATACCGTAGTCCCAACACTAACTGTGAACAATTCCGGGTCTGCTGCACTACATGTTCTAAAAAATAACGACAGATGTTGGACTATATGTCGTTCTTCTTGTGTTGCACTTTAAGAATGGTGCAGACGTACGTCATATTAAACACTTAATAACATTATTGCTATCCAAATAAAATGTAAACCAACTATCTGTCGATGAGACACGGTTGTAATTTTTTATAACGGTGTTGTCAACATCGAAATCGAGTAAACTAAATTAACTTTAATATTTTACTTTTACTTGTCAGACAATATATATATATATATATTTCTGTCAGACAATATATATATTTCTATCCTGATATATTCCGTCTGCACGGTGTCTTCAGTTATTTATAATTCTGTATGTCCTCAAATGTTTGGATTTTGCAGCCTACACCTTTCGAGGCCCCATCTTTTTCGGCCAGCTCATAACTGTTTTGTAATTCTTGCATGCAGACCAGTGTTTTCTCAACTCCTAGGGGCTTCTTCTGCGATTCTTTCTTATCCTTGCAACGGTACTCTTTTGGATTTTCCTCAAGTCATTCTTGATGCTCGAGATCGTAGGGTGTCTTATAAAAATTTTGCCATACTTAGAGAGTACTCCATATCTTATTTAAAAGTCACCAGGTATAGCGACACGTTTCTTAATGCAACATTTACCTAGTCAGATTGAGACATAAAGTGTCAAGCTGCCTGCTATTCCATATGACGTCCTGCATTAGCTGTGTATCAATGAACCGGTTCTAAAACAGCGCAGATTAATTGTCGCATGTTCTCGTGACTGTTCCACATGACAGCAGCATCATCGACGATGTTCAGTGATTTCGTTTCGCGTCTGTGACTTTTCCTTATGCAGCCCCACAAGTAGACATCAAGGGATGTAAACATATCATAGGCCACAAACATAGCAGCTATTCCAGATGACTCGTGAATCACTGTGCTGCTGAATATCCAGATATTAACCTCTTAACAAAACACATTGTTGTAGGACGTACGTACCTCGCTCCCATCGTTGACGGAATTCTCAGTTTCTTTGTCTTCTAACTGCAGTGTCATTCGGAAGGAATGCACAAAATATTTGACAGCTGTTGACAATATGCAGAAGTTCAAGTAGTAAATGTCCATCAGGTTACTCTTGTAAGCCCTCGCAAGTCGTCTTCGGAAAGATTCGTCAGTATTTTTATAAACGTCCCACTTCGGAAGGACGCTGTGTGTACCTGTTTCATTGGAGAAATGTAGCGTAGTTTCGACCCTGCATTCTCTAACAGTAGACACCATGCCCTCCGGTTGTTGCAAGCTGCGTATTTGCTGTCAGTTCGTCGCTCCCCTTTACAAACTGTCTGGTATGTATAGAACTAAACCACAACAGTTCCACAACGTACGCAACCGACTGACTTCTACATAATACATACGAGACGTAGTGGTTGCATACTTCAATTGCAATGGCACATGTTTTTCACTAGGTCTTCGATGCATAGATAGCAGTGGCGTACCCAGGAATTTTGTTCGAGGGGAGTTCAACACATTTCAGTTGAGGACAGAGAGAACGGGGATCTGGAGGCAGCTGTAATTTGGTACACGAAATTTCATTTCATATAGTAAAATTTTCTTAATTTTTGGCACTTTAAGACTATTTATGATGACAACCAATTTATTTGTCATTGTTAATGTAAAACAATTGCGAACCTAGGTAGTTTTAGAATTTTACTGCCTTTTTTCCGAACATCTTGGTGTGTTGGGGTCCTAAATTCAGAAATTTTTAACAGTTTTCACAATCGGGTTGAGTTTGGCACGATTTTGGAGGGCCTTCAGAATTTAGGGGGTGGGGTACGCCACTGATAGAGTACTATTGTTTTAGCATCCACATAAAGGTCCGCAACAATATAGTAACTTTAAGATTATTGATTTACTTGATTACCGTCTATTTTAAAGTTTTAGTTATAAATAAGAATTCCATCATACGTTATTTTAACTCTTACTGTAAACTAAATGGGTTCCCATTGAGTGCTCACTTTATTGTACCTTAAAAATGTTCTCTATTGGCCTGAAGATGATCGTTTAAGGTCGAAACATGTTGCTGTAATGTGACCTGACTGTATATATATTATATCACTGTACTGATATATTGTTGTGTATTGACGGTATATAATACATTACACATATTTGTTACCACACAACGGGATGGCCTTTGTCAGATTTATAGAAAATTAAAGTTACCTTCTCACAGTGGCAACAGAAGTTACAACGCTGTGCATTTTATTCCGTACCGAAATGAAAGGACTCAGTACATGCACATTGCCGACAGACCTCCTGTTGAGTAATGACTGACCAAGGCATCTATGTGGAGTTGCAGCGTTTGACGAATCTGTTCACCACGATCAATGTACCTCCTGTGGAGGAACAATGTCGTTGTACCGACCTGCTCGGCGCTCTTCACTCTCTTTCATTTGTTTATCCCTACAAAAAGCCTCATTTTGCCGAGTTTCACTACGGGCCTATGTGTATTTACAATGCTCTTGACTTTGGCAAGTCTCTTGTTCCTTCTGGCGTCACATTCATGTTCATGTGCTGTGTGACGCTACCAGCGTATATCGTTTCTTGTCGGCTACCACTCATTTTGTTAAGGAGCAATTATAGTGTATTATTTAAAGACCCTGCCAACTGTTAAGATTAGGTAGTGTTAGTGATTGATAATAGATGCGTATTGAGTATCGGTGACGTGGTATTTACAACCCAACGCGGAAGTACTTCAAGAAAAACTTGTCCTATTGTCACTTTGTCTAAATCACATCCCACAAGGACTGGTCTGGGATTTAAGTCTTATAGAGCACATAAAGATGAACATCGCCCCACACTACTGATAACTACTCCAACACAAAGCTATACCACAATTTACTGCTAAGTTTCGTCGTCTTCGTCCAATTCTGTGTATCATCGCCTTCAAGAAATACAAAAAACAAATCGTGTTTCATGTACCATATCCTCGTAACGACTTTATAATGGAATTTTATTGCAGCTCTCTACATGGGGTTTCGTAGAAACTTCACACACTCTTTCTAACTAACGCAATAATACAGGGCGATTCATACAGAACGAAACCCAAATATTTAGCCGCAGATCATGAAGGGTGGTCAATTCCAGCAAATGATGTTCAACATGAAACGAGGTATGTGTCCAATCAATGACACTACTGTAACATCCTTTCGTGATCTGTAGCTAAATATTTGGGTTGCGTTCTATACGAATCACCCAGTAAGAGATGAATAATTTTCCTGCGGCTCTCTCTCCAAGAGCAATATTTTGTTCTTACCTCACAGAAAACACAGATTTGGTTTTCCTTGTACGTTTTTACTTTAGCAGTAAGTTCATACCGCACAGGGAACGGTGGGCTTTTCCGTGTCCTAGCAACGGAAGAGGTTGGGGTTTCCCCTGAGCAATGGTCGACATTTTTTTTTTGGCGGGGAGGGGGGCATCCAGTATCTATTTTCAAAATAAAGAATCAATTCTTAGCTACAAAACCGAAGGAAAGATAATTTGAAAGAGCTAGGCATAGATGGAAATTATGAAGATAATCTTAAAGAAAGATGATGTGAGGGTGTCGATTGAATTATTTCGGTGGAATGAATTGAGTATTAGGAGGGCCGCGTAAGCATGTTATGAATTTTTGGATTCCATAAAATGCTTGAAATGTTTTGACTAGCTGAAAACTCTTCTTGTCCATGGAGTTAGTTAATTGACTTTTTATCTCTCGATGATTTTATTCTTTATTTTCCTTCCTTGCCTGCAGATTGCGGTGCAGACTTCTGGGAAAACAAGAAGTCAAACAATTCGAACATAAACCGATAGCTGTACCTAGAATATAAATAATGCCCTGACCCCCCCCCCTCCATGTTTTTGCTTTAAGATGGAATAAGTTTTGAAACTGACAGCCCAAGAAACTCATTAGTTTGGTCGGGATCAAACGGGTGAATTTCGCATCTCGGCGTCCTGGTCAATCCACTATCACTCCTCCCTTTCTCAGAAATAATATTAATGCTTACAAAAGTCGGAATAATTTTGTATCGACTGACAAGACACGTTGTGTCAAGTACGAACTGGTTTGTATCCAACTCAGCATCTGTGTTCGAACACAGGATCATGCCCTCTTTGAAGTTTGGACTCGACTCACGACCGTAGCTCGTGACATATTCTTCCCGCTGCCATCTTTTTTCCCTCCCATTCGGGTCAACTTGATAAGTTTAATCTCACATCGTAACGGTCACTTGAACAGCTATAAGTTGTCTTAGCGCCTTTTCACTCATCACACATTTATCGACTATATCATCGTTAGCAGTCCGAATCGTCTGCTACTCCTCAAACGTACGACTACTTCCACAACGGCGATCCGTGTCCCGTCGCGGGGCCGAGATTTGAAACTGGGTCTTTCCGAATACTGAACAGTATTGACAAGCACTCGGCCGCGAGGTTCGATCGAACTATAAAGACGTACACTCTGCCTCATTTGCATGTCTTAATTCTTCTTACAACGATTATTTTAATCCTGATAATGTAGCAACATGGCAAAATGTTTGAAAGAATACAGCTTCCGCCATAAGATAACAGTTGCTATGCTGTTTATTGCCAGCGAGTTGCTATGTGAAAGGAGATGCTTTCATAAACGATATGTTCCTTGGGTTCCTGTAAATATCAAATGTTTATTGTATGTATTCCGTACAGCCGGCATTGGATATTGGGTGTCCTAAAAGAGGCTGTTTGCGTTTCCCTCTGTCTTACTGCAGTGTGTGTGTGTGGTGTGTATAGGTCATGTCCTTTTATCCCATAACATTGATTGGATTTTGACAAAATTTGGTACAGAATGTCTAACGTAGTGCAGAACAGCCTTTTATAGCAAAAAGGGGGATTCGAAAGCCTCAAAACGCTAGGCGGACCGCAAACAAGTTATTTTTTCAAGAAGAGTTTGTTTCATATTAAGCAGTAGAGAGACTAAAATTACTTTTAATTAATTAATAGTATTATTGCAATAAAATCAATGCATTGATTATAATTTCGTTTTGAGGGTTCCATTTTTTTAGAACAAAAAACAGTCCAGAGGGAAGCTTGTCAGGTTCATCGTCACTGGTAATTTTTTAAAATTTATTATTATTATTATTATTATTATTATTTACTGCAATTGACTTTTCACTCGGTGGCAGTAGTCCTTACACTAGTAACAAATAAGAATAAATCACGTAAACGAGACAAAACAAAAACACAGTAAGTACAAGTACACATATTACCAAAACATCCACACTGATGTTATTCCGAAAAGCTGTGGAATACATAATAATAATAATAATAATAATAATAATAATAATATCATACGTAAAGCTGGAAGAGTAAGGGGGACGTTGGAGCTTTTCTCTTCGTATTTTCTCACTCATCCCCACTGTAATATTTTCAACACAAAATGTTTGCAATACGCACGAAGCCCGTTACATTAAATGTTCATTACTAAATTGAACTTTGTATGCGACGTTTAGCATACCACTAAAAAGGTTGCCCTTCATTATGATTGGAGGGAGTGGGGGTAAGTTGAATGTGTTCGGAAAGAGTCGCGAGCCACAAGACGTACGTCACTGGTCTGATCGAAAGAACTCAATTTTGGTTCACATTTGTCAAGTGTATCTCCCTACTTCACACCAGGCTGACACTGAATGTCATTACGTGCACTGACAGTGGTTCATTGTACAAAAAAAAACTGTTACGTAATACAAAAGAAAGAGGTGCTAACAACTTCAAACTTCTAAAATTTAAAACAGTTTGAGTCAACATAAGCCAAGTTGTGATGCAAATCCTCCATTAACGCATTTGAACAATATGTGCTTGCATATTACACATTTAAATAAACCACCATATTTCCAATCTTGCTATTCGAACGTAACCAACAACCAAAACTGTAATACCATAAAAATACCGTGGGGTGCTGATAAGTCCTTAGCCCGACCAGGAAGGAAACAAGCTCGGAAGCATGTCAGGGACGCGCGCGATTTCAGCAACATCGAGACGCGAGCTGTCATCAAGTTTAATTTCTTCCAAGGCAAGGCGCCGAAGGAAATTCACGCCATTCTGACAGAAACGTAGCTTGTTTCCTTCTTGGTCGGGCTAAGAACTTATCAGCACTCCTGTAACAGGCTGAACATTTTGGTGTCAGATTAAATTACCCGTATTAAAATGCAATGCAATAGCTGTAACACTAAATAATCAGTGTGTCCGTATTTACCCACACCTCTACGAAATTTCATATCTAGGAACCGATAATGTGGAGAAGCATAGCTTATACATTAGGCTGCTGCTGCATTAGGGGCCTATAGACAGGTCAGTAGTCGTGTCAGAGCCTACATTCGCCATCCACAAGTGAAGAAGCTACACTGTTCATCAGCACTATACCGGTTCAGGAACTTTTATACGTAAAGATCAGCTCTCCTGAAAGCATCACAGTATACGAACCGCCATTACTTGCCTCTAAACTCAACAAAACCCTGCAAGATGACGTAATCGTCTCCTCTCAGAGGGCTAGTGCGCACGTGTTGTCATTTCAAAATATAAGTTAAATATGCCAAGTTCGGTACGTAAAACACTGCCCTGACTGCATTATGTTAAAATGTGTGGATATGTTTTACGTTTTAGCTCCTACATAATTTATGTAGGTTCAATTTAATTTCTGGGGAGGGGTATATCTATTTGTCGGGTTGCTGGAGTGCGGTGGGAGCATGATTTGAGATGGGACTTAGGGTACACTCGTACACTCGTACACAGGAAAAGTGACGTATAAAATCTTCAAATTTTTCCACATTTCTTAGTGACATTTTACCTCGTTTTCGGATATAATAACGACCTAATAAACTTAAATGAGCAATATGAAGTGTTTCATTTACTGCATGTCGCAGAACAAAATTTTTCACCGCGTGAACACAATTATCTGATTTTTGTGCTGCCTCTCTTCGTCGTGTCTAGCTCCGACACAAACCATATCGACCTATGAAACAAAAGTTCCACTAGAACAAGTCACACATCTTACGTCCACGTAGTTTATTGATAAAATGAAAATCAGTTTTCATTCCTTAGTAAATATCGAACATGCAGGCAGCCCATACAAGAAAGCAACAAGAGGTGCACGAGCCTTGCTTAATCATTTCCATGCTATTTGTACTTAACTTTCTAATATAAATATTTCAATGGAATCGTGTGATTTGCAATGCTGAAAAGCCACGAAGCATTTTTGGTAGGTAGATGGATCTCAGAAGGGCCAATATTTTCGCGCGATATTAAAAACAACCAACTAGATGCAACAATAATAATTTTATTATCAATAATTTCAATCACCTCAACATATTTCGGGCAATAATTTCGCCCATCCTCAGGAGCACTAGACTAAGTTTACAGCTTGTGTTATAAAGCACCGACGATGCTACCTGCTGGTGACCAGGGTGAGGTGGAACACCTCATCCTGGTCAACATGTTGAGCTGATTGTAATTATTGATAATAAAATTATTATTGTTGCATCTAGTTGGTTGTTTATATTATTGCATCAATGAGGTACGGCCACACAAACATCAAATTTTCGCGCGCGCAGAGCACTGAAAGCGTTAAAATGTAACTGTGTTGCATTTAGCACGTATACTGACAGCGGCGAGACCCTGAGGTGTAGGCCGAACTTACGTGGATTCTGACAGGACAGATTTACCTCCAGTGGAAGAAATCGCTACCTTCCAGTTAGTAGTGTTTCAAATGAAAAAGAAACTGTCCCAGTTTTCGACTGCTTGGATTTTGTTAACACTTCGTGCCTTGAATCTCTTTTCCCCCTATCAGATCCTACTACAAATGAAAACAAAAATATGAAAACTTGTCTCCGAGTGGGCTTACTCGTACATAGGAGTTACGATTTACGAAAGCCGCCCATACACGACTTACGTATAAGCAAGTTGCTGTGAACGAAGTGTATGTGATTAGTAACGGTAGGGCGCTAGCAGGTGGTTGGACGTCGATTCCAACAGTACATGCTTCAGTGGGTGTATTACTTATTATACTGTACTAGCGGACTGGTCAACAGGAGTCTCATTTGAATGTCGGAGGAGATATGACATACTTATATCGTGTCATCTAATACTAAAATAAAAAAAGTGCTTAACTAATGTTCGCTTTCAAACAAATTAGAGTGAACAGAACTAGCACACAGTAACATTTGTTCAACAGGAGCTTCCTATATCGAGTTTCGTGACGACTATTCAACGGACTGAAGTTACTCCTAGATGCCTTCTGTCAGAAGAACTGAATCCAGTCCCAAAAAGCCCCACATTTTGTAAGTTCTGGGGTCCCCCTTGTGCCGCGGTGTCTGCAGGGGCCTTATCTACACCACTTCAAAAAAAAGCCATTACTTCAGCTCGCCATGTACCTTCAATCCTTCATCTCTTGTTGATGAGTTAGAATAGTTGAGTGTGTAAAGTGGGTGGCTACAAGGCTCACGATTGAAATTCCATTCCCGGCAGGATCAGGATATATTCTCTTCATCACCAAGTCCATACAGTCTCTGAACCCATAACTCAGTCTCTTGTGCAGTTTGTACCAACAACTTTCTTGCAAAGTAAATCTGAGGGAGCGTGAAGTTGGCCACTCACCGCCAAATCGGAAGTATAAATTTCTTTACTTCATCTGACTCTACCTTCAACAACCTCTGTACCTGGTACAGTATTAACCCACGTAGCAAGCAACGCCAGGGGTGCACCACGCACAAGATTGTGGGCACAAACCTTGTACTACCTCAGGTGCAGAATCACGGAGTGCCTCATACGAGGGGAAGGCGTCATTTCGCTTTCTACTGAAGACTGATCCAAGGGTCGGGATGATAAAACACGTTGATAAGCCGTAGCAGACATCAAATCAGACTGCATTTCAAATAAGTCTTGTCTACTCTTACGATACGAAAGAAAGATTTGTGTTTCTATTGCTTTGATTTTATTATGACGCGATACAAAAAGACGGACGTAAAGAAAGCGACCTCAAATCCGTCTGCATATTACCAGCTGCAAGGACACGAATACGTAATTACTGATCATTAACTTTACTGCATTTCGTTTACAAGAATGACGTAGCGGTCTCGTGTAGATGGTGATGATGATGGTGCTGCTGATGGATCCAGTAGACTTTAGACGCAATGAGAATTTGACGCGGGGAACAACAGACTTACAGCTGTCCTTGTGAGCTACGAAACAATAAATCATTGGTGTTATTTTATGAATTCGAAACGAATTTGCACGGTGAGAAACAACAAAAGAGGTCGTAACTTTGAATGGATTAACGAAGGTACAAACGCATATTCTGAAAGGTGGAGGGTAGTGACGCCGATAGGGTACCGTGATGCAAACTGACAGGGCAGTCACTATGGCCCACAGTTCAGCTACTGGGAGTACGATATGTGAGGACATTCAGCAGTGCAACTTGAAAGGTAAACCGCTAAAACATTTCTTCTTATTAACCAACTAACTAACTAACTTCAAAGTGCAGGGCCTTTTTGGTTATTCAGCTTGTTAAAAAAAAATCTTGGTTTTATGTAACCCGAAAGTTGGCAATAGTATTCACAAAATCCCGCCCTCCAGTGATAAAATCCCAAGTCAGTTTACGCCAATACGTAACTTTACTTATATTTCTGGTCTCTTCCCTCAATTTGCCCCAATCGATATTACGCATGAACTATGTATTAATTTCTCGTTTCATCCGTGCATGTCACAAAACACGACAGGTTCATCTTTCTTCATTCAGTCATTATAAAAGCTCTAGGTAAACAGTAAGGTACAGGTAAAGGTAAAGTTCACCCTAGAACAGGCTACGAAGACCCATAAGGGGAGTAGAGGTAAACCTCTACTCTTTCTTTAACCTCTGCGCTAGATGGGGCTGGGTGGTCAACGTCACGCCCCGGTTGCTTTACCCCCGGTAAAAAGATCCGGGGCCCATTGTATAGGAAGCTGGGTGAGCCCCCGAGCCGGTCTGGACGGTGCGGAAAATTCTCGCTCCCACCGGGATTCAATCCCCGGACCTTCGAGTCCGTAGCGAGTCGCTATACCGACTGCGCTACAAATTTCTAAATTCATTATGTACTTTCCCACCCTGTTCCTAAATTCCTCCTTCTTAGGTCCCGATATTTTCCTCAGTATATTATGCTCTAACCATCCCAATCTTATAGTCCGGGACCAAATTTTACATCCGTAAATAATAACAGACAACATTACAGCTTTATATTGGGGCTCAAGGAGTCAAAAATTCCCATCGTAAACAAGGCGGGGTTTCCCTGAAACGGGACTGTCCCTGAATTTTGCCATAAGTATAATCTGGTTGTGAGATCTGAGGTTCTGACGGTGGTGTTGCTGAAGGTTTGTCTACTGGCATGTGATGCCGTTCGTTAGGCGAGTAGGTTTCGACGTTTCGAATGATCTTAGTGCCTTCATCTTTAAAGCGAAGCAGTCCCCGGGGACTTAAATCTTCAATATTTTTATTGTTACTGTCCACCGCAATTTGGCCTAACTGTAAGTCACAGGCAAATAAATAGGTCTACCAACGACCAGTATTTTTCCACACGAGTAACCAGTTATCTTGAATTATCTTATCTAATCTTTGTTCTAAATAACAAGAGATTATGCACTACGCTTGTTTCAGTGTTCCACTTTTACAGGTAAAGCAGGCTTCTGAATAACTCAGTGGTAGTTAAGGCGTTAATTGGCAACTCTTCTGGAACCACTGTTCAGATATCTACCGACTTACTTACTTACTCCATGGTGCAGAGTCCTTCTTGAGAAGTTAACTGGTTTGCAGCTAGTAAAGAAATTCCCCACATTTCACGGAACCCGAAGGTTCATTACCGCACTCACAAGCGTCCGCCAACTGTCTCTATCCTGGGCCAGCCCAATGCAGTCCATATACCCACATCCCACCTCCTGGAGATCCATCCTAATAT